>Ga0208717_1000580_pt1 | contig 12023 bp, 8 predicted proteins | sample NGESurF53shallow_FD_184489 | JGI IMG/M metagenome (GOLD analysis project Ga0208717, IMG submission 184489) | Arctic peat soil microbial communities from Barrow, Alaska - NGEE Surface sample F53-3 shallow (SPAdes) | ecosystem: Environmental > Terrestrial > Soil > Wetlands > Peat ... | reverse complement strand
TTGAAGTTTATGACAATAAAAACATCTGCGTTACCGGAACTATAAAAGAATATAAAGGCAAGCCTGAAATAATTATTACCGGGCCACAGGATATTTCTATAGAGTGAGGAGCATTAAAAATTGTGCAAATTATTTTTAAAAAGGAATAAGTAGAAAGTGAAAATGGCATGGGAGGAAAATGCCAAGAAGTGGGGCACCAGCGAGAGGGCGGCGCCAAAAGAGGGGTAAATTATTGTTCTCGTTTAATTAATTTTTTACCTGCTTTTCGTTCTCCTTTCCAAAATTGCCGACGCCAAAATTTTCTTAGATGCTTAGCCCATTCTGAAGTAACTGTTAATTGTCCTTTTCGTTTATTGGCCATATTTACTTTTTTGATTTTTGGCTTTCGTGACTATCACGCAGTCAAATTTAAAACAATTTTCAAGCATAATTTTTACTCATTGATACGCGTACCGGGCAACGGGAATAAAGCCCAATTTCTTTATTGCATCTTTACGCAATAATTTTATTTTTCCATTACATAACGGATTCTATTAGATGCAAATTTATTTTGGTAGCAGCATAAGGACGCTTGCCCTAAGTCTCCACTGGTTGAAGGATATGCGTGCGCCAGAGAGGGGGATTTTAGGTCAGGAGCATTGTGGCGGCATTGTGTGCGTCGTTTGAAATTTACATGATATTCATATTGTAATTAGCTGCGATTAAACTTGCCTGTTAGGTAAGGGAAGCTGTGTAATGCAAGTCAATTATTTTGTTGTTGGGAATTATGATTTTTACAGCTAATTTTACTTTGTTGTGAGTGGTAAGCTCATGACTAGTTAGTTTTGGTACGGCTGCGGTTTCTACCCTGGCCATTTTTTTTGGTGGATAGAAAAGAGAAGTCGGCATGTTTAAATATTTGGATCAGGAAAGTCCCGAGGGAATGGGAGGAAATATCGGGTGCGGACACCCGCCAAAAAAGTGGGAAACATAGACTTCAATCTAATGCGCAACCGCTCAACGCTACCTGTGAGAAGCTTGGGCTGCAATGCCCTTGCTTAATCAACTGTTCCTTCTCTTTCGCAAGCCTACATAAACCCCCAGGCCAAAGACCAGACGGGAGTTTCCGGGCCAATAGTTATTAGATTAAACCCATGAGAAAGCCTGCATTGGCCAAAACATTATACATCATCCCGGATAATACAAATTAAGTATTTTTAAAACGGATATAATATAAGATATTTACCCATCCCAATACTCTTGTTTATTACCTTCTTTACAGGCTTTCTCATTCACTTGACGCTTAAAAATAAAATTAAGGTATGAAGAAACAATCAATTTTTGCATCCTTAATATGTACCTTGTTTATCATAGCAATTACTTCAGAATTGCACGCACAAAGTATTACACTTATTCCTAACCCTGATGGAAACCGGGGGTTAAAAGGTTTTTTTATCACTTATAATAATAATCTGTATTTTAAATATCAGCAGAGCGCTTATGTATTGGGCCAATACAATGGCAGTACCGGCGATAGCCTGATTACTAATCCTGATGCATCGGTTTATGGCTATAACGGGTTTCCAGTAATATATAACAATAGTCTTTATTACACTTACCTGGGAGCTACTAATAAATACCAACTGCTTAAATATGATGGTACCACGCAAACTTTATACCCCAACCCGGATTTAGGTAGCGGTTTCATTGATGACCCAACACTATTTAACAACCACTTACTTTACAGATATCAGTCTGTTTCCGGAGACGAGATAGCTGAATATGATGGCAGTACCACCCATTTGGTTCCTAACCCTACCAGTGGAGCTGTAGATGGAGATTTTATAATTTATAATAACAATCTTTACGTACAATATAATAATTCAACTACAGACTCTTTAGGCCAATTCCATCTGAAATACCAGCTGGCAGTATATGATGGCACTAATTTAAAGCTAATTAATAATCCTGATTCAGGATTCGGCTATTATTATCTTTCTGGTGAAATCGTTTTCCAGAATAATCTCTATATCAATTATGAAAATGCCAGTGGTAAATATCAAATGGCTAAGTATGACGGCATTTCCTTAAGCTTAATACCTAATCCTGATGCTGGAGCCGGCCTCGGTGATTCAACAGTTTTTATACTTTATAATAATAACCTGTATTTCAACTATGAAAATGCCGCCGGCAAATTGCAGCTTGCAAAATATGATGGCACTGCAATAACTCTGATAGCCAATCCAGATTTAGGCAATGGTTTTATAGGCTATCCTATAGTATATGATGGCAACCTGTATTTTCAATACCAAAGTAATTCCTACATGTTCCAGCTTGCTAAATTTGATGGTACCAACGTAACTTTATTTCCTAACCCCGAGGCAGGTCAGGGTTTTCTGCGTTTTCCAATAATATACAACACTAGCTTATATTTTGAATACCAGAATACTGCGGATGTTTCGCAGCTGGCTCAGTTTAAGGGCGACTCAATTCACCTAATACCCAATCCTGACGGGGGAACCGGCTTTACAATAGCGCCCGTGGTATTTAATGGCAGCTTATATTTTGGATATTATAATGCTTCCTTTATACCGCAGTTAGCCCGGTTTAGTGATAATACGTTACCGCTAACCCTGCTAAGTTTCTCTGCTACTGGTACCAAAGAAAACACGGTGGCTCTTAACTGGCAAACCTCAACAGAGATTAATGCCGACTATTTTGAACTGCAGCGCGGAACAGATGCTGCTCATTTTAATGGAGTTGCAAAAATAGTTGCTGCAGGTAATAGTGCTTATACAGAAAATTATAAATATTCTGATAGCCTTATCTCATTTCAAGGTAACATTCCACCGGTTATTTTTTACCGGCTGAAAATGACAGATAAAGACGGAAGATTTACTTATAGTAAGATAATCTCTGTAAAAATGCTTTTATCAGCATCAATAATTAGCGTTATGCCAAATCCTGTTCAAAATATTTTATCAATAACTTATACCAGCCCTGATGACGAACAATTATTGTTAAATGTATTTGATATGAATGGGAAAGCCATATTGGCTAAAAAAGTTGTAGCAGTTAAGGGTATTAATAAATACGAATTACCGTTTACTAATATGTCATCAGCCATTTACTTGCTTCAAATAAAAGGAAATAATAGCAGAAATACCATTAAAATTATAAAATAAGTTAGGTGGATTTTCCTTGTCTTAAAATAAGTTTATCCAGTTTTCGCGCAGATCTAACCATGGGCTTAAAATAAAATATGCAGACCGAGAGAATTTAATTCAAAAAAGAATTAAAGAAATTACAAAAGAATAATAATAGTCAATAAGAAATAAAGATTAAAAATAAAATTTCAAAATTTAATCTGGCAAAAGCCAAAATTAGAATGCAACCACACAATCAGTATCTTTAAAATCGCTTCTGTTTTCGTATGATCTTTGCCGCCTGATGAAGTAAATCTTGTATCGGGCTATTATAATCAAAACGGAGATCATTTTGCAGTTACAGGAGGTATTGGCACGCAGAAGCTAAATGATGTTGCCAATATTTTCGACTTGCGGTTCGTGAAATGGAATTCTGCAAATAATAAATATACCCTGGGGATTGAATTAGGTGTTGATCACCACACAGCTGCATCACAGGCTTATGTTTCCAAAAGCGCCGCTTCTAAAACTGGAGGTACAAGAGAATATCCTTCAGTAAACTGGCAGGTTGAAAAAAGCAATGGTCTGAGCCTTGATTTTGGTGCAGTGCTTTCTGAAGAATATAACTACCATTCCAAAAATGTCAACTTTGAAATAGGCAAAACATCTAAAAATCAAAACACAGAAATAAATTTTAAAGGACAGGCTTTTTTTGACAGGTAAAACTTATTGAGCCGTCAGAATTCATACCGAAAATTACGACGACTTCTGGCACCACTTATACTACCGCAATCGGCAACGTTATTACTTCCGGAGGCGGCGGAGATCACTTCTAATTTTTCTTTTATTCTGGCGGGCAGGGGATAGCATGCCTTTACATGAAAGCAACAAAATAACGGACTGGCGTAAACGAAAACGTTTTTTAATTTAGTGGTAAAATATTAGTTGGGCCGCTGGTCATGAGACTAGGCGGCGGCTTTCACGAGTGGATAGCTTGGGCTATCGAAAGATGAATGCACCTACACTGGCTGAAAAAAATTGTCAAAGTTCATATATCTATTATTTAACTTCCATTTAATGGCCGACAGACACAAAGGATAATTATTTTTTATTGCCCTCGGTTAAACTTCATAAAATCCCGTTGCATCATCTGAAACATAGTGCCTGCAAAAAAATCTCTGAACTCTTTATTGTCGTTGTATTCTTTAAAAACCTCAAAGTTGGTTTCAATGTGGTCTATCAATTTCCTTTTCAGCACATCTTCAAAAGTGATTTTTGCGTTTTGGGTATCTGAATGTTGAAAAGCATTTACAAACTCCTGGTCGTTGGCTACATCCTGCATTAAATCCTGTGTCATTTTCTTTACCTTGTCTTCGTTGGTGAAAGCTGTGCCGAACCTGTCATTAAACGCCTTCACAATATTTGAGAGATATTCCATTTCAGGCTCTGCTACACCGCCTCTCATATCTGTTGGTATAGGTTGCAATTCATCACCTTGTTGTAAAACAATATTGGCTGTACCTTCTAATTGGTAACGTAGGTTTTCCATATCTATATTATCCAAAATACCTTGTGCCAAATCTTCTTCCCGTTGTCTGCCTAATTTGTTTTGTAAGTGATTTAAGAAAAGATAAAGCCTTTCTAAATATGGATTTACAAATGGAACTATCTGGGCAAGGAATACATACAAGCGAACATAGGTTTTACATTTTGCCCTAAAATCGTCTTGCTGCTCTTCTGTAAGAATTGTTCTAAAGGTTTCTGCTGCTGCATCTAAAATGCTATGCAGTTGGTCAACAGGAACATTGGTAATTATTTTATCTGAAAACTCTTGTACCTGCTCTGGTGTGTAAACCTGAAAAGCATCTAAAGCACTTTGCAGGTCAAACAGTTTATTAGGGTCTGTTGCTTCACCTAAAATGGTTGTTTCATAATAGGGTTCAAACGATTTTTTTATTTCATCTGAAGTGTTGGCAAAGTCCAACACGAAAGTGTCTGTTTTGCCTGATGTAGTTCTGTTTAATCTTGATAGTGTTTGTACAGCGTTTACACCGCCTAATTTTTTATCTACATACATGGTATGCAACAAAGGTTGGTCAAACCCTGTTTGGTATTTATTGGCTACAATTAAAAAACGGTATTCCGATTTTTTAAACTCATCGGGAATTGAAGCACTTGAAAAGTGATTTAAAGATGCTTCTGTTGCTCCATTAATATCACCTGAAAAAGCAACGATTGCTTTAAAGGGGTTGCCTGTATTAGCTAAGTAGGTATCAAATGCTGCTTTATACTTTACTGCATTGCTTCGGCTGCTTGTAACCAACATTGCTTTTGCCAAACCATTTATTTTTTTTCGTTTGATAACACTTTCCATAAAGTGGTTAACCATCAATGCCGTTTTCTTTTCAATGGCTTGTATATGGCTCTCTACATAAATCTTTAATTTCTTTTGGGCTTTGGTTTTATCAAATTGTGGGTCGTCTTCTATTCGTTTGTATAAGCCGTAAAAACTTTGGTAGGTGGTATAATTTTGCAATACATCTAAAATAAAAACTTCTTCAATGGCTTGCTTCATGGAGTAAACATGGTAAGCCCTGAATTTCTCTTTACCGTTGTCGTTATATTTATCTCCAAACAGTTCAAGGGTTTTGTTTTTAGGCGTAGCCGTAAAAGCAAAATAGCTGGCGTTAGCCAACATTTTACGCCCCTTAATTATTTCAACTATTTTATCTTCATCGGTTTCCTCTTCTTCGTTTTCAATATCATAAACGGCTTTATCTTCTAATGCCATATTCATTTTACCAGCAGCATTACCACTTTGGCTACTGTGTGCTTCATCTATTACTATGGCAAAGCGTTTGGCTGGCAAATCTTCAATTTCATCTACTATGTAAGGGAATTTTTGAATGGTGGTAATAATGATTTTCTTGCCTTCTTCCAATGCAGTTTTTAATTGCTTACTACCTTCGGTAATGGCTTCTACTACTCCTTTTACCTGCTCAAATTGCTTGATGTTATTTCTTATCTGTGCATCTAAAACTCTTCTATCAGTAACAACAATGACGGTATCAAAAACGGTATTTACATTGCTATTATCCATTAAGCCAACCAACTGATGTGCTAACCAACTTATAGAATTACTCTTGCCGGAACCTGCTGAATGTTGTATTAAATACCGCTTGCCTGCACCGCTCTCTTTTGCATTTAGGAGCAAATTATTTACTGCATGTAACTGATGGTATCGTGGAAAAATGAGTTTCTTTACCTTGTCTTTTTTGATTTTACCATCGGGTAAAATTTTCTCTAATTCTTCTTCAAACAACTGCACATAGTTTTGAATAATATTAGTGAGGCTGTCTTTGGTTAATATTTCTTTCCAGAGATAATCTGTTTTTATACCGTTTAGGTTTGGCGGATTACCTGCACCATTATTATACCCTTTATTGAATGGTAAAAAATAAGTGCTGCCATTTTTTAAATGCGTTGCCATCCAAACCTGTTCCGTATCTACTGCAAAATGTACCATGCACCTACCCAACCTAAACAATTCTTCTTTGCTATCCCTGCTGGTTTTATATTGCTTAATGGCATCTTTTACATTCTGCTTGGTTAGTTCGTTCTTTAACTCAAAAGTAATGATGGGTAAGCCATTGATGAAAACCACCATATCCAATGAATTTTCATTTTGTGTGCTGTAATGCACCTGCCTTGTAACCGAAAAAATATTTTGATTATAAAGGGCTATATCTTTTTCGTTGAGTGTGGAAACTGGCTTATCAAAAAACAATTTTAGCTTGATGTTATTATCTGTAATGCCTTTACGCAACACTTCAATAATGCCAATCAGTTTTATTTGACTATTAAGCCTGTACAACACTTTGCTTTTATAATTGCTGCCATGTATGGCTTGCAATTTCATTACTTCCTTTTCCTGTGTGGCTTGTAGGAAATTGAAAAGTAATTCTTCATCCACACATTCTGTACGATTGTAGTTATTAAAATGCCTTTCTTCAAAAGCATTTACCAAACACAAGTATTGTGTAATGTATTGCTCTAAGCCTTTTTCGGTTGTATCTGTTTTCATTACGCTTGTACTTTTATTAAAGTGTCTTCAAAAAATTTAGCAATCAACTTACACTGGTCGTTTGCTAAAATTTTGTCCTTCGTTAAATAAGAACTTTCCCTTATTACCTGCACATTTGATTTGCCTGATGTTTGCAACTGCCCTGCTGTACTGATAAGCGATTTTTCAAAATTGAAATCTTGTTTATCAACCTTTGTTATTTGCTTTACATCTGCATTATTGGTTTTGCCTGTAAACAAAGCATAGCTATTTATTTTTGAAAGGAATGTAGTTGCATCTTCAAAAACTGGCTCATTTGCTTGCTGCATCAAAGGCAATAAAACATCTTCTAATCTACCTTTCTCGGTTGCTGGCTTTGTAAATACAAAAGCCCCAAAATCTATATCATCAATCTTTACAAATCCACCATTAGTAATAGTTGCTGCCGCCAATTCTACATTCATTGCATCACTTATTTCTTTTGCTATTGCAGCTAACCTAATTGCTAAACCTTCCTCCTCTGCATCTAACAAAAACAAAACACTTATTGAAAGCCCTTTTTCATTATTAGCTTCACCCGAATTTTCAGCAACTTTTACGGCATTGAATTGAGTGATAATTTTATTTCGTACTTCTGTTTTTGTAACGCCACCTGTTGAAAATAACACTACAGTATTATCACCTTTCTCCAATACTTCTTTTGGAAAAAACGACTGCTGCACTGTGCCTATTTTCATATCTTCTACCAAAGCAGATTGAAAAGATTTAGGATTGGACAAATAGAGGTTTAAAGGACTTGGTAAGTCTTTTATTATTTTCTTGGTTGTTGTAAAACCATTCTCTTTGAGTATCCTGGAAATGAAAGCCGCATCATGTGGACCTTCAAGCAACGTAAGTATTACTTTGTATCCCATAGTTATCTTATATCGTAGTTAAAGCCTTCAATTAATGTTTCTAATCTTTTACCATCAAAGTAGGTGCAAGAAATTTTATTGTTTTCTTCTTTAAGCATGTATGCCGTTATTTCTTCATTGGCATAATCATTTTCAATAAAGGCATCAATACATTCTTTGCTATGGGTAGAAAGGAAAACTTGAACATTAAACTCTTTTGCCGTTTCCTGTATGAATTTGGTAAAGTGTATTAATAAAGTTTTGTGCAAGGCACTATCTATTTCATCAATACATAAAATACCATCACTGCAGTAGCAAAGTAATAATGCAATTTCAAAAACCCTTTGTAAGCCTTCGCCATATTTGGTGAGGTCAATAGGTTTTTCTGCATCCTCGGTAGATACCATAAACCGATTTTCTCCTGCTTCGCTTACTAACTCAATGTTTTTTATGGATGGGTCTAATTTTTCTTTGATGAAGTCTTTTACTTTATCAAAATACCCCTCTTTTACGGCTGTGGTATGTGCCGTTTGCAGCAGTACGCTGTTGTACCTGTAGGGGCTTGTAAAAGCAGCTCTGCAAAGTATTCTTGATGTGGCGTAGCGTATATCAGGCTCTTTGTTGGAATACAAGTGTATGCTGCTTGTAAAGTTTGTACCGGCTACAGCAGCATTGGAAATTAACGTAGAGAGGTAGCCTGTTTTTTCAATATCTTCTTCAGTAAGTTCTGATTTAATTTCTAATGCTGTTGCCACATTATTAAAGTTGCCCGAAATATCTATGCTGCTGATAAAATTCTTATCCATCCATACAGAGTGAAACTCATTTGAAAACTTGCCTCTGTATTTTTCTAAATCAAAATAAGTATTGATGTCGTTTAGCTGCGATAGCAGGTAAAAGGCTTCTAACATAGAGGTTTTGCCCATGTTATTACCTCCAGCAAAAATATTGATGCGTTTAAGGTTGGTTACTTCTATATTTTTTAGCTTTCGGTATTGTTGAATATGCAGCGAAACAAAATGATTAGCAACCTTATCAAAATATTTAGCTGCCTTTTTTTCGTTGATTAAAATAAGTGCCTGGCTCATGGGTATGAGTGCATCTAATTTTAATTTCACTTTATTTATTTCCTCATAATCGGCTGGGGTCATAAACTCATTAAAGTTGAATGCCACTTTTGCCGAACCTTTAATGTTATCAATAGCATTACGAAGCTTGGCTTCGCCAATGGCATCGCTGAATGTATAGCCTTCTGCAATGCTGCGGCTTTCTTCCATTCTGGATAATGCCTTTGCATCTACAATAAAAGAGGCTACTTCTTTTATTTGCCTGTATTGGGTTATGATGGGTTCTTTGGTTGCTTTGGTTTCTTCACCACTTTCTGTTATTTCGGTTTCTTCACTTTTTGAAATCCAAGAAAAAAAACGTTCTAAATTTGCTGCATTTGTTGCTTCGTAATCATCATCATTCCAACCTATCCACTCCTTCATGGCAGGTGAGGCTATTACTGCTTCAAATATGGAATACATAGGCGTTTGAAACTGGTCGCCATAATCGCTTTCTTTGTATTGCTGTATTAAAGACAATGTTCGTACACTACGCCTTAATGCCTGTTTTGTAATGGCTAACGAATTGCACACTTCATCTTCTTGCTTTCCATGCTTATAAATTAAATCATGTATAAGCTGGGCTTCGTTTACAGCACTCCATCTTTTTTTGCCGCTTATATGGTGCAAGCCCATTGTAATAAGGTGCTGCACTGGGTCTTCATCGGTAATTTCTACAAGGTCTATGCTTTTAAAATCGCTTTCGGTTAGCTTGCCTACATCGTTGCCTTTTGTAAATTCGTCATACAAATATTTTAGTGTGGTAACCCTTCGGTTGCCTTCTAATATTAAATAGTTTTCGCCTATTTTTTTTACCTGTATCTGGTCTATGTCTAAAAAACCATTGGTTTTAAAACTGGTTATTAAATCATTGATGTTATCGTTGTTTTTACCTGCTACAAAATTCATGGTGCGTTGCTGCACCATTGGGTCTGCCACCTGGTCATCGGCAACAGGTTTGTAATCAGGTCTATCAATAAACCTGTAATTGTTAGGGTCTAACAATAGGTTTTTGATGTGCTTGGTTATTCTTTTACTTTCCATTTGTATATGTATTATTCAAGTAATTTAATTCAAATTTCATAATTTTATCAATGTCTATAATATCATTTTGCATTTGTAGCAGACGGTGAATATTGATAAGTTTAAGCCTCTTATGCGTTGTATCTGTTTTCATCATTAATCATTTATTACTTCTAAAACATTATCTGCCCCAAACCATTCTTTTGCTTTGGCTATAACTTCAGGTTTAGGGTTATGATAGAATACCGTTAAGTTTTCTTTTGCCCGTGTACAACACACATAAAATATTTTTTGTGTCCTGTCCAAAACTGTTGCTGTTCCATTTCCTAAAAACAAGTTTTCAAAATTGTAATTGTTCCAGCCTCCATTATCCAAAATAACCAGTACATTATTAAATTCAGTCCCTTTTGTTTTGTGTTGTGTAGAAAATGGCGTTTTACCTTCTAAATATTCATATAGCAGTTGAAACTCACTAAACCTAATTGCTTTTACCCTATTGTATAAATACTCTTTATTAGTTTTAAAATCATTCAATTTATCATCAATAACACAGATACCTTTCTCATTTGCATCTTCAATAACATCTTCAATTGTTTTATCTCCAATATCAATCAGACTTTCAATATTCTCTTTTAATATTTTTTTGTCTGCTATGCTATGAATATGATTTTTATAATCTGTAACCCTTAGAAATTCATTGTAAAGTTTATTTTGATAAAGAGAAATATTTGTTTGAATTTTAAAAAGGTGCTTTACCAAATTATCTCTTTTTGTACCTTTTTTATTTTCATCTCCTTCATCCTTTTTCTTGTCGTCTAAAAGCTGGTCTTTATTCACATAAATTTTTGTAAATAGTGAATAGTTGTAATTTAAAGCGATTGCAAATAAATCAGGATTGTTATCTATAAACGCTTTCATACCTGCTGTAGGCAATACAGCATTTAGTGCAGCTCCCGTTTTCCCTTGCTTTAAAATTTCTATTACTTCTTCAAAAGTGTTTTCAGAAAAATCAGTTACAATGGCTTTATCCTTTATGTACTTCTTAATTCTATCCCGATAATTTAAAATCAAATCTCTATCATACACATCCATTAATGTTCTAAATCCTGCTTTATCAGCAATTAAATTGTGTGTTAGATTTAGTTCCTTAGTTTCTTTGGCATCATCAAAATGCCAATCATGGTTTTGTGTCAATATATTTTTAGCTTTAGAAACATCGCCATCAACTGAATAAAGAAATAGTATAGTCCCTTCTTTTAATTCACCATTCAACATATTTGGTGCGTTAAGGTCTGCGGATGGAATTTGTGTTATTCCATCAGTTCGCAATCTATTTGCTAAATCAATAACTGTTCTTGGACTTCGCCTGTTTTGCTCCTTCTTTATTTCTTTTACTTTATCTGCATACGCATCTAAGTTCCCAATAGTATCATCGTATATCGACTGCATTGCATCACCGAAAAATCCAATGATATTTTGCTTGGCACTTTTTGTAAAATGATTAAGAAAAATATCAACCACTGATTTACTCGTATCCTGATACTCATCTATAAAAATAAATGCGTATTTATCTTTTACAATGTCACTTAGCTTGGTATAATTCAGAAAAAGATAACTGACTACTATCAATAATTCATCATGTGAAATAATTCCTTCTTTCAGTTTTAAAAATTCCTTGTACTGGATGCCGTCTTCACAATTATCAAAATAATTAACAGGAATTGGACTGGGTTCATCAATTGAAATATTAGCAACTTCTTCATTATTAACCAAAGCCACCAAAGCTGCCTTTAATTCTTTTTGAAAATGTTTA
>Ga0208717_1000579_pt1 | contig 12036 bp, 10 predicted proteins | sample NGESurF53shallow_FD_184489 | JGI IMG/M metagenome (GOLD analysis project Ga0208717, IMG submission 184489) | Arctic peat soil microbial communities from Barrow, Alaska - NGEE Surface sample F53-3 shallow (SPAdes) | ecosystem: Environmental > Terrestrial > Soil > Wetlands > Peat ... | reverse complement strand
CGAAGGATTACTACAATCGTTTTGCTACTTCCTTATTTGAATTGAATACAGAAGTAAATTATTTTCCATCATTGGATACATTCAAAGTAAAAATTGAAAGCAGTAATGCCAAGACCAACCAGGAATATGCAGTTACCACAAAGGGTGGCAGTACATCCTACGGCCATACCATTTTGGAATATGCGTTAGAAAATACCACACCATTTTATACTTATGAAATTGATTTAGGCGATAAGAAAATAAGAGTTCCGGATAACGATGCTATTCAATTGGCGCATCAAAAAATTGAATCCATCCGAAACCATTTTACTGAATGGTTAAAAGAGTTGCCAACCGAAGATAAAAATCATTTGGAAAAACTCTACAATGATACTTTTAATTGTTATGTATTGAGGGAATATGATGGCAGCCATTTGCAATTTCCGGGATTAGATTTAAAAAGATTAGACATTGAAGATTTATACAGTTCACAAAAGAATTCAGCATGGCGGATCATACAAAACAGGGGGGCTTTAATTGATCATGAGGTAGGCTTAGGAAAGACTTTGACAATGGTAGTTGCGGCCCATGAAATGAAACGTTTGGGGATAGTCAATAAACCAATGATCCTTGCATTAAAAGCCAATGTAAATCAAATTGCCGAAACCTACCGAAAGGCTTATCCGAACGCTAAAATACTTGCTCCGGGTGAAAATGATTTTACACCAGCCAAACGATTAAGATTATTCCATGAAATCAAAAATAATAATTGGGAATGTATCATTCTGACACACGACCAGTTTGGTAAAATTCCTCAGTCACCGGAAATTCAAAGAGAGATCTTCCAGGCCGAATTAGACAACGTTGAAAAAGATCTTTATACACTGAAGAATATGGGTGGAGAAATGTCCCGGCGTATGTTGAAGGGATTGGAAATTAGGAAAAATAATTTAGGCATAAAACTGCAGGGCATATTAAAGGACATAGATGAAAAGAAAGATGCAGGAATCAACTTTAAAGATTTAGGTGTTGATCATTTGTTCGTTGATGAATCACACAAATTTAAGAACCTTACTTTCACTACAAGGCATGATAGGGTTGCAGGATTGGGAAATATGGGTGGAAGCCAAAAAGCATTGAACATGCTTTTTGCGGTAAGAACTTTGCAGGAAAAATTCGATAGCGATTTATGTGTTACATTTTTATCCGGTACACCCATTTCCAATAGCCTTACTGAAATGTATTTGCTGTTTAAATACCTACGGCCTAATGAAATGAGAAGGCAGCAGATTGAAAACTTCGATGCATGGGCGGCTGTATTTGCAAGGAAGACCGTTGACTTTGAGTTTTCTGTTACCAATGAAATTATTGCTAAAGAACGGTTCCGTCATTTTATTAAAGTCCCTGAGCTGGCCTTGTTCTACAATGAAATCACCGATTATAAAACTGCCCGGCATATTAATTTAGATAAACCTGAATTGCACGAGCAATTAATAAATATTCCGCCTACTCCAGACCAACAGGAGTTCACTAAAAAGCTAATGGCATTTGCTAAAACCGGCAATGCTGAATTAATTGGCAGGCTTCCGCTCACTAAAGAAGAAGATAAAGGCAGAATGCTGATTGCTACCAACTATGCCAAAAAGATGGCGGCCGATATGCGGCTCATTAATCCATTCATTTATGGAGACCATCCCAATCATAAAGTAAATGTTTGTGCAAGAAAAGTTTCGGAGTTATACCATTTAAGCAATGAGCAAAAAGGAACACAGATTATCTTCAGTGATCTTGGCACACCCAAACCGGATGCTTTTAATATTTATGATGCATTGAAAAGTAAGTTGATCACTGATTTTTCAATACCTGCTAATCAGATCACTTACATACATGACTGGACGGACAAGCAAAAACCAGAATTATTTCGCAAAATGAATAGTGGCGAAATAAGAATATTATTAGGCAGTACTGAAAAAGCCGGAACCGGCCTGAATGTTCAAAAGAAAGTGATTGCAATGCACCATTTGGATATTCCATGGAAGCCTTCAGAACTGGAGCAACGAAATGGGCGTGGAGCAAGACAGGGTAATGTTTTAGCGAAAGAAGCTTACGGAAATAAGGTTGATAATTACATTTATGCGGTGGAACAATCTTTGGATAACTACAAATTTAACCTGCTAAAAAATAAACAAACATTTATCAGCCAGATGAAAAATTGTGAGCTGAATGTTAGAACCATTGATGAGGGCTCTATTGATGAAAAAAGCGGAATGAATTTTTCAGAATACATTGCCATTCTTTCCGGTGATACCACTTTATTAGAAAAATCAAAAATGGAAAAGAAGATTGCAGTATTGGAAAGCCTGAAAGTCGCACATCATAAAGAAGTGATTCGTTCTAAATTTCAATTAGAAACTATGCAATCAGATAAAGAAAGTACACAAAATACAATTAGCAAACTAACCCTTGATGAAACCGCTTATAGAAGCCAATTACAATTTGATAAAGAAGGTACAAAAGCCAATCCCGTTCTTTTAAATGATGTCAGTTCAGCAGATCCTGAAATAATCGGGAAATATTTGATTCAGCTTTCTACAACATGGAAACCGGGACATGAAGAAAGTGATACTATGAAAATTGGGAGCCTGTATGGCTTTGAATTATTTATTAGAAGGCAACCGGAAACCTACGACGAAAAAGGAGTGTTTGAGTATCACTATAAAAATATTCTCTTTGCAGAGAGCAAAGAAAGTGGCATTAAATATTTATGGAACCAGGGGCATATTAATATTGATAACCCAAAGATTGCAGCCAGGTATTTCATTAATGCTATTGATAGAGTAGAGGCCTTAAAAGAAAAGTATGAAAAAAACCTACAGGAGTTGGAGCAAAATATTCCCATGCTTCAGCGATTGATTGTAAAACCATTCGAAAAGGAAAATGAATTGGCTCTCCTTAAAAAAGATGGTTCAAAATTGGAAAGGGAAATTTCTATTAATATTCAGAAAAACCAGATGAAGCAGCATGAGATGGCGGATGAAAATATTGTTGAAGTAAAGGAAGACCCGGTGGTTAAGATGGATGTTAAAGAAAGCAAATCTTTATTGCCCAAAAAACAAGTTTCTGGAAAGAAAGTAAAGGGAGTAGGTATTTAAGAAACTAAATCCATCTTCAAGCCAAAACACAGAATAGTACTTTTGATATATACATACTAATCTTGACTTTTCAGAGTGGACTCAATATTGTAAAATTTAAACGTGCTGATTCAGTTCAGTTATTAACGGCCTTGAAACTCCTTAGAATTGTGAGTTTTACTCTGATAATGAAAGTTCCAATATTTTTTATGTCGAGAATCTTATTCATCAGGATTTCTACAACGTGTTTTATAAAGATGACAAAAGCAAACTGGTTCCGGTAAACTTAGTTACACCATGCTTTATGCCTGCCGTTCACGATTTCGTTTTGCAACTAACAAAAAAACACTTTGCTTTTTCTATTACATCCTAAAAGATTCAGAGGAGGAAACAAAACTTATTCTCCATGATTAAAGTATCTTTCATGCAAACAGTAACCACAGCATGTTCTCAAATTTAAAAAAAAGTATGCGGATTTACTGTAGAACATACTGGATATCATCAATACTATAAACGACATTAACCCGAATTTAAAAAGAAACAGCTTTTCCATCCATCTGTAAGCTTTCAATATTAAAAATTGACCCTTGCGAACTAGAATAAAATTTACGAAAATCTTTTCTCGCACAATTATTCTTGAAGCTTTGTAGAATTTATCATCGTTAATATAGACAATAATGCCGGTAAAAGACTTCTTAATTTAAAACAACCGTTTTCAAAGAACTTTTAAAATAAACAAAATATGCTGCCTATAGTTTTTCTTATGTTAAGAGGATTATCGGACGATTCCCGGATCGTGTAAATATTTTGTCATTTAACATTTTCCATTAAATAGTACCCAACCAAATAACTGGTTTTAACTACTATATCAACTGATGCAATAACAAAAGCAAGCCGAATTATGATTAGATTCTTTCTTATTATCGCTTTATTTTTATCACCTACTCTTACGCCTTCGCCCTGGATGACTAATCTTGATAATGCAAAACAAGTTGCAAAAAGTGAACACAAACTCATCCTGCTCAATTTTTCCGGCTCCGATTGGTGTATTCCATGCATGAAACTTCGTACTGATATTTTTAATTCAGATGCTTTTATGCAATATGCCAAGGATAACCTGGTGCTTTTGAATGCTGATTTTCCAAGGAAAATGAAAGACCAGCTTACCAAAGAGCAGCAAAAAGAAAATGACGCACTTGCAGCAAAATATAATCCTGAAGGAAGATTTCCTTTTACAATTATATTGGATAGCAATGGAAATAAGTTGAAAGTTTGGGATGGATATTATAGTGATGGGCCTGAAAATTTTGTTAATGAAATAACAGCCGTGAAGGAGTAACATATGACTCAACCACAAGTATATAAGCGCGTAATGAAACTTATGGGCAATCAGTTTGAACTGACTGTGATTGCGCATACCCATGAATGGGCAAACCGGATGATAGATGAAGGTGTGAGGGAAATACAAAGAATCGAAAAATTACTGACCACCTTTAGTGATGATAGCGAAACCAATCTTATTAACCGTAATGCCGGAATACAACCCGTATCAGTAAGTGATGAGACGTTCATGCTTATTGAACGAAGCATTAAAATATCTTCAATTACCCAGGGCGCTTTTGATATCACCTACGGAAGTATTGATAAAAGGTTATGGAATTTTGACCAGACAATGACTTCGTTGCCTCCGGCAAAAAAAGCAAAGAAAATGGTGCGGCTTATTAATTATAAAAACATTGAGCTTGACCCGTTGAAGAAAACGGTTTTTTTAAGAGAAAAAGGTATGAGGATAGGGTTTGGCGGAATAGGTAAAGGATATGCGGCTGAAATGGCAAAAGAGATAATGAAGGAAAAAGGGGTAACCAGCGGCATAGTAAATGCTTCCGGCGATCTTACAACATGGGGAATGCAACCGGATGGAAAACCATGGACTGTTGGGATTGTTCACCCGGATTTTAAATGTTTGCCTTTTTCGTATATGAACATCAGCGATATGGCCGTGGCTACTTCAGGCAATTATGAAAAATATATAATGGTTGACGGCAAAAAATATTCTCACACTATTGATCCGCACACCGGTCTTCCGGTTACAGGTATTAAGAGTGTAACCGTTATTTCACCTAATGCTGAAATCTGTGATGCGATGGCTACGCCGGTAATGATTATGGGTATAGAGCACGGTCTTCACCTGATCAACCAGTTAAAGCATGTTGAATGCCTGATCATCGATGACCACAACAAAATTTATACTTCACACAATATAAAATGCAATTAATTCCTTTATTATGGTAAAAAAAATAATTCTATCCCCGGCTATTGGAATATTCTTACTATGCATCACTGCTGGGTGCGCTAATGTGAAAGAGTATCAAAAGAATAAAATAAACGATGCAGAAATGCAATTGAACTCACGAAAGGTTGGAATAACTGAGCTCAATTTCGAAAGTTACCGTGAAGGAGCAAGTGGCGCCAACGCAGGAAAAGTAGGGGGCGGTTGTGGCTGCAATTAAAAAAACAATACTAAAAAAGTAATTAATTAGAATCTAAAAAAGTACAATGAAGAAAATCTGTTTAACCGTTGTAGGGCTTTATTTTTGGCTTTTATCGGCTTTTGCACAGCAATATAATGTAGACACTTCGTCTTATAAAAATCAAAACCTTAAGCTGAGCGAAATGGACATTGTTTCAGGCTATTATAACCAGGATGGAGACCATTCGGCAATTACAGGTGGTATCGGCACACAGAAACTGAATGATGTTTCTAATGTGCTTGAATTGAAGTTTATAAAACAGAACGAGCTCAATAACAAATATACCTGGGATTTTGAAGCAGGTTACGATCACCATACAGCCGCTTCACAGGCTTACGTAAACCCATTGGGTAACTCAAGGCCCTGGGGAACCAGGTTCTATCCTTCAGTAAACTGGCAGGTAGAAAAAAATAACGGGGTAACCATTGGGGTGGGAACTTCATTATCGACTGAAGTAAATTATCACTCATTCGGCCTCAATTTCTCCCTGGGTAAAACGTCAAAAAATAAAAATACAGACATCAATTTTAAGGGACAGGCCTATTTTGACAAGGTTGTTTTAATAGAACCTACAGAATTTGTACCTAAGCCTGTAGAATCATCGCCATCCACTTACACAACAGCGAGCGGGAATATAATTACTGCCGGAGGACGAATTATCAAAGTCCACATACCGGGAACTCCGCGTAATACATTCGATGGAACGCTTACTCTATCCCAGGTTGTAAATAAGAATTTTCAATTGTCTTTAATAGCTGAAGGCATAGCGCAAAATGGATACCTGGGCCTTCCATTCCATCGGGTATATTTTACCGACGGAAGTGAGAAGATAGAGAATCTTCCCTCTACCAGATTTAAGCTTCCACTCGGTATCCGTATGAATTATTTCCTTGGAGATAAAATAATCTTACGCAGCTATTACAGGTATTATACTGACGACTGGGGAATTAAAGCGCACACTGCAAGCCTGGAAGTACCTTACAAAGTATCGCCTTTTGTTTCGGTTAGCCCTTTCTACAGATACTATATTCAAACTGCTTCTTCATATTTTTCGCCGTATGAACAACACGCACCTTCTGATACTTATTACACCAGTAATTATAACCTTTCGGCGTTTACTTCGCAGTACTTTGGAGTAAACGTAAGGATAACTCCTGAAAAAGGAGTCTTCAATATTCCTTTTTTCAACATGATTGATCTACGCTATGGACATTATTCACAAACAACCGGACTTCAGGCAAATAATATCGGAATCAATTTAAGATTTAAATAGGGTGTCCCTTAAATTGAATAAAATTATAGAATTAATTAGCGTATGACCGTTGCAGACAATTATTGTACTTTTATATTCCGATGTTTCACATCAATAAAACGAATCACAATCCAACACTTCTTTGTCGCCTGGCAGTTGGATTTATTTTCTTTTCTGAAGGGATGCAAAAATATTTATTTCCCGGAGGGCCCGGCACTGCCCGTTTTGAAAAAATCGGGTTTACTCATCCCGCATTTTGGGCGTATTTCACGGGTACATTTGAAATAGTATGTGGTATTTTAATTTTGATGGGTTTATTCACACGATTGGCGGCCATTCCACTTTTCATCATCATGATCGTTTCATTTATTACTACAAAATATCCTGAATTAATGGAGAAGGGGTTTTGGTTTATGTCGCATGATTACCGTACGGATTTTGCTATGACGCTATTACTGATCTATCTATTGATCTATGGCGGCGGTAATAATTCAATGGATTATAAAATGCAACAGAAATCAAAATCATCTTAATTAAATAAGGATTTTTCAACTTCTGCAAAACAAAAATATGGAACCGGCAAAGAAAGAAAGTTTTTTTTCAGGCCTTACAAAAAATACTTTGCCTATGAATTTTTACAAACAACCTCCTTGTCGAAGGCAATACGATAAAATAAGGGATAAAGAAAACAGAGAAAAAGGATATAACTTTTTCTGTCATTCCTATAAAAAAAAGCCATCCCGTCTTTAAACGGGACAACTATTTACAGGATTTAATATTTATTTTTCTCCTTTTACAAAATTGCCGTTCTCATCAAAAATAACGTCGTTCCTATTGATCTCCACTTCATAAGAAGTTTTTCCCTGAGCGTCTAATACCTTTCCAACATCAACAAATTTAGGGCTTTTGTAATGTTCTTTGACATAAGATAGAATACCTTTTGGCAAATCCTTTGTTGGTATTTCTTTTACAATTTCTATGAATTTCCCTGAAGGCGTGTATTGAACAGAATTCGCTTCGCCGTCTTTACCTCCCCAGTTGGCCTCGTAATTTCCGTTTTCTTCTTCCCAGGTAATGTGATGCATTTTTGATTCAGGATACTTTTCCATATTTGCTTTTTTTACAACAGACGGAACATTGATGTGTTCATGGCCGCCGTTGTTTTCCTGTGCAAAGGAAGCAGTGTTTAGAGCAAGCATAATAACTGCAAAACCTAATAGTTTTTTCATTTGGTCGGTTTTATTTATTAATAATTTACACAAACTTATGAGCTGAATCTGGAGTAAATTTGAGGTAACGGGAAATTAAAATGGAAGGAAAGTTAGGTACCAATCTATCTTCATTTTGAAAAGCGTTTTTTTATTTTTCAATGAAAGATTGGCTTCCAGCCTTTGTTTGGTAAATAATATTATCTAAGATTTGGCGACCTGATCCTGGTAGAGTTTTTCAAAGGATTCCATGGTATTATTTATATCATGGTTCTGAACATATTCCAGGCTTTTTCCCCTCATTTTCGTGTACACATCGTCGTGAATAATTATATCTTCAATAGATTGAACAATAGCAGGAATATCACCTTCTTCATATAAAGAGCCATTCATCTTATCCTTTACTAATTCGGGGAGAGCGCCGGCATTCACTGAAATAATGGGCAGCCCAGAAGCCATTGCCTGCAATGTGGTCAGGCTGAGTAGTTCTGCAATACTTGCGATGATAAAGCACCTGCTTACTTTGTAGAAATAAGGAAGGTCGTCATCAGGAACAAATCCGGTAAAAATAACCTTGTCTGTTATGCCTAATTGATTGGTAAGTTTTTCAAGAGGAATTTTGCTGGTACCTTTGCCAACCACTACAAAACAAAAATCAATTTTTTTAACTGCAATTGTCACTGCCTGAAGTATCTCTTCTATATGCTTTTCCGGATCAAGTCTCCCTACATAAAGCAATATGGGTTTATCAGGAAGGGAATATCTTTCTTTTATCTCACGTGTATCTCCGAATGGGTTAAAATTTGTTAGACTTATTCCGCTGGAAATGGCAATAGCTTTTACCTTTAATCTTGGCCTTATTAACCGCGCCCCGGTTTCAGTTGGAGTTGTTACAAGACTAACCTGGTTAAATACTTTTGAAAACCCTTTCCATAAATAATTTTCCAATCTTTGTTTTAAATTTTCATTCTTTAAAAGAACCGTCAGATTTTCAGGCATAAAATGATTGCTTCCTATTATAGGAATTTTCAGATTCTTATTTACATTTACCACTGCCTTACTCAAAGGAAAATGATCCTGGATATGTATGATATCCGGTTTGAAAGTTTCTATAATTTTTTTAATCCGTGACGTAAGAAAAAAGGGAATGGGAAGACGGATTGACGGATAAACTATAACAGAAAGAGATGGCATTCCGTAGACATCAAGATTATCGATTTTTTTATGGGAGTAATGTGTGGATTCTGAGGGAGCTATCACAGCCACTTTATGCCCTCTGTCTTGAAGCAATGGCCCAATGCGGCATACAAAATAATATACTCCATTGATATGAGGATAGTAAGTACTGGATACAAAGAGAATCTTCATAATTTTTTCCGAATTGATTTTACTGTATAAAATAAAATGATTGATAGAAAAGTGACGATAGCAAATGCAGCAAAAAAGTTTAAGTAATTGCTGATTTGTTTATAGGCAGAACCAAACAATAAACCTATTGCTAAATATATTATGTATTGCAATGCGGAGGTAATTAAACAGATTTTTATAAACCTGTAGTAGGGTATCCTGGCATTTCCGGCAAGATAAATTCCGGCAATGCCGATTCCGAGAGTAATTTTTGAAAGCGAGATCGTCCTCCTGGGATTGGCATCAAAATACACCCTCACCTTGTCAATGTTTCCAGGTTTCAACCCAAGTTTTTCAATGAATCTTTTGAGGAATGGTGGTATTCCCCATCTGCCAAACATATAACAAAGTGTATCACCAATTATATCTCCAAACACAATAATTGGATAAACTATAAATAGGTTTAAATAACCTTCTGTACATAAAAATCCGGCAATCACTGCTAATATGGGGCCTTCCACAATAGCCAGGGGAAATAATATTATATATCTGAATTTGAGGAGAAGATAGAAGATGGTTTCCAATTATAAATATTTTTATCCATAATAATTCCCATTTGCTGGTGAACTTCTTGTTGTCGGCCTGTATGAGAAATAATAAAATAAAAAAATGCCTCTCAAATCAAAGAAAGAGAGGCATTAACAAACCCTAATTCAAAATTAATTTTTGTGTTCATGAATTTCACATTTTCAAACGTTATACTTACCAAAGAATTTAAAACCAGGTTATTTTTTTTCAAAACTCTCCCATGCCATTGTCTATTTATTTATTAAATAGTGAGGTATTACAATAAATTGGTTGGGTTTCATAAAAATAAAAAGCAATGCTAATGAGTATCATGAATGAAGCACTCTTTTTTTATAACTTTAATTTTAAACCCAAGTAGAATCCCAATGAATTAGGGAAAGATTTTACAGGCACCTCATCATTTATGGGGCTCAAAGCAAACCGAAAGGTGGGAGAAAAATCAGCAGATAGATTTTTATAAAAATTATAATCCAAACCAACGCCTGCCATTCCACAAAGGTAAAATTTCTTTAGCCCAATTATTTTAACTGCTGTTTCCATTTCATTATCATTTCCTTTTTCCACCTCTGTAGTAATTTTACCTTGTGTCAAAAAGTTAGGCGATATACCCGTCATTGCATTTAATGTAAATTTCCCTTGATTGACAGAATATTTAACGGATAAGGGAATTCCTACATATTGCAGCGTGTTAGTTGTTGACCTTGAGAAAATACTGTCTCCTACATTTGGATTATTGCTAAACGAAGGCAAAATGAAGCAGGATCCCGAAGAGGTGTTTATTTGGTATTTAACGATGCCGGTGTTATCAGCTTTTGCGTAAAGGGTACTGGGATCTATATCCGTATTCGTAGTTGAAATTGTAAATCCCGATTGCCAACTCCAATTTCGGCCTGTCTTATATTCAATTAATGCGCCTGTGGTATATGAAAAAGTTCCAGTTTCTTTATTTTCCGCATCCCTTGTATTTCCATTCTGATTGCGGGAGTGATTGTCATGCATACGAGAAAAAGATATTTCAGGCGAAAAGAATCCTATAACATCAAATTGAGATATTTTTTGAGTTTTTATTATTTTTTTCTTTTGAAAAATATTTATGGAGGCAGCCATTTTTAAACCAGGTTTAGATAGAGCAGTGGCCTGAAGTATTTTTTTTGTTTCAATCAAATTTGTGATACTTTTTATTTTTGTAACTGACAAAGAATTAAATGGTATTAAGGATAATAATTTTTTGTTTGAATCAATATTAATTCGCTTTAATACAACATCATGCTCATTTTCAATTTGAGCTGGTGTTATTATATCCAATTTATTTTCTTTCGTCTTTCTCTGTTTTGTAATTGAAGATTTTAAGTTCTTATTTGTGCCAGCCGGAATCGTTTCTTCAGGTTTCTTATCTTGTTTTGAGTCCGAAGAATTTGTAACACTATTTCTGCTAAAGGATGAAATTGATTCTTTAGGTTTTTTATTGGGTTGCTTCAGAATCTTGTCAGCAATATTTGATTTGCCAATTTTTGTTATGAATCTCTGATTATTATAGGTATTTGTATTTTTTTTGATTGCAGATGATAAATCTGTAGTATTATTTTTTGCTTTTTTCCCATTATCTAAACTGGAACTATTTATCTTTTCGGGATTGTTCTTATTCCTGTTATTCCAATAATAAATACTCAACCCTGCTAATAAAAACACCAACAGAAAAACTACCTGTTTTAAGTGTGCGTTTTTTTTATTTATACTTATTATTTTATCCTTGTCCAGTATTTTATCAATACGGCCCCACGTCTTTTCAGGAGGTATTTCTTCATTATCTTCAAGCCCTTTTCTAAATAAATCTTCAATATCATGTAAATTTTTATCCATTTGAAAAATTTTGATTAGCAATTTTCAAACTGTTTACAACAGCTCTTTGCAATATCACCTTTGCATCAAATAAATTTGATTTTGAAGTGCCTTCTGAAATGCCTAACTCTTTAGCTATTTCACGATGTTTGAGCCCTTCA
>Ga0208717_1000577_pt1 | contig 12110 bp, 11 predicted proteins | sample NGESurF53shallow_FD_184489 | JGI IMG/M metagenome (GOLD analysis project Ga0208717, IMG submission 184489) | Arctic peat soil microbial communities from Barrow, Alaska - NGEE Surface sample F53-3 shallow (SPAdes) | ecosystem: Environmental > Terrestrial > Soil > Wetlands > Peat ... | reverse complement strand
ATCCCAGTCTGGCCTCGTTGTGTCGGACAGCGGGAACCTCTACATCCACGACGATTACCTCCAAACGTGGGCGCGCTATGGGCTCCCCGGCATCGCGGGTCTACTCGCGATTCTGATGCTCTGCTTTCGCCGCGCGTGGCGCTCGTTCGCGCGTCCGCCAGACTCCGCGCTCGTCGCTGTCGGCGCTACCTTGTTGCTGGCGCTCCCCGTGTCCCTCGTGTTCTTTCCCCAGCTTTCCTCGCTCACGCGTTTCGACGTCGTCGTGGGGGTCTTAGCGGGCGTACTTCCTCCCGCGGCGACTTCGTCGAGGTCTGCCGAAGCTCACGCGCTCCCCCTTCAAAATGGGCTGGCAGACCGCTTGGAGCGTGGCCCCGACCGTCGGAGCGGAGTGCTGGGAGCGAGATGAAGCACATCTACTTCTGCACGACTCATCCTTCCTTCAGCGAGACATTCGTTACGACGGAAATGCAGTCCTTGATCGATCGCGGCGAGGAAGTGCTCGTATACAGCCTTCGGAAACCGCCGAGCGCACTCACTCCGTGCACGAAATACCTGAAGCCACCGTGCTCGCGATTGCAGCTCGCGATGTGGTCCCTTCCTGGGTTACGTGTTCTGATAGCGAATCTGAATGCAGGACTTCGATTCCGACCGCACAACGCGTTACGACTGCTGGGGGCAGCATCTCACGCCGCGCGGGTAGCAAAGATGGTTAGACGCCTTACTCGGCAAGGCGCGGTGGTACTCCATGCCCACTTCCTCGACCGGCCTGCCGACGTCGTGGCGATGTTGCCGACGCCTGGTGCGACGAAGCTCGTGACCGTCCACGCCGGCGACGCGTACAAACGGTCCGACGTCGCGTTACGCGACTGGAGAGTCGCGTCGTTCGACACGATCATTTGCGCAAGTGACTACGTGCGACGCGGCTTAAGTGAGCGCGCCTCGGGCATCCAGGTCGTACATTGTGGCGTCGCAATCCCAATCGGTCACGAGCGGCACATCGATCGAGCATTCACGCACGTACGTGTAAGCACGGTCGCGCGCCTCATCCGAAGCAAGAATCATCCGTATGCAGCGGCAGTCGTTGAGGAACTCGCCGCCCGCGGCATCTCGGTCGAGTGGCACATCGTCGGCGACGGTCCCATGGAACCGTGGATACGCCAATTCGCGGAGACGACGACATGCAACGAGTTGCGGGTGGTGATGCACGGCGCAGTCGCACACGACCGATCATTGGCGCTAATGCGCGCGACCGACCTGATGATCCTTCCGAGCCAGACCGAACCCACCGGCTCCGATGGCATCCCCGTTGCGCTCATGGAGGCTATGGCCTCGGGAGTGCTCGCGGTTAGTACACCCGTGGGCGGAATCCCAGAGCTCGTCATCGACGGAGTCACCGGCCTCATGGGTGATCCGTTGGACCCGCACGGATGCGCTGCGGCGATCGCAGGGGTGCTCAGCAATCCAGGGCGAATGCAAGAGATCGTTGACAACGCGTTCGCCCATGTTCACGACTCGTTCAATGCGTACGGTTCCGCATCGGAATTGGTGAAGCTGACGCAGTCACGCTCCCAGCTTCAGGGCGCACCACGATGACGAGACGGGAGGTACAGCGAATCCTCGCGGTTTCCTCGTTCTTTCCCGTGCCGGCCGATCGCGGAGATCCCTTAAGAGTTGGCATGTACCTGCGGTCCCTGAACGAAGTGACCGACCTCACCGTGTACGTGGTTCGTCGATGCAATACATCGCCAGCCCAAGTACGGGAGTTAGAAGGTCAACTGCCTGGTGCGCGTGTCGTCACCTTTGCGCCTCCGCGTATTGGGAGTTCGCGCGGAGCGACACTATGCAGATGGATAAAGTCCGTCACGTCCGGGACGCCCGCCTGGATCCTCAACCGGTATAGCCCCAAACTCGATGCCACGCTTCGCGACGGCGCGGAGGAGTTCGACATCACCGTCTTTCTCGGTGAGGCTGCCGCCATCTACTCGCTGCACTCCGAGTCGGCACGTAAGCATCTCGACAAAGCGAATGTCATGAGCCGCTCCAGCATCCGTGACGCTGACGAAGCAACCAGTACTCCGGCCAGGGTGCGACTCACGGTTGTTGCCTGGCTGAGCAGGAAGTACGAACGGCGCGTATTGGCAAGTGTTGACTCGGTGACTGTTACCTCCTCCGAGGAGGCTAGTCGACTCGAAGCCGACTACGGCCGCGTCGCGGACACCGTCCTACCATCTGCAATCGAGGTCGGCGATGATCCGATTGCGTTCGATCCATTTGGGCGGTACGTCGTCTGGCTCGGTTCGCTCGAGTACCGTTCCAACGTCACGGGCCTGAAGCGGTTTCTCGCCGAAGGGGTCCCGATCCTCGACGCGGCTGGCCTTACTCTCCTCGTCGCTGGATCGGGAAGCAGTCCATCCATTGCGGCGCTGTGCCGAGAGACTCCGGGCGTCGAGTACCGCGGGTTCGTAGCAGACCTTGCGTCTCTTGTGCCCTATGCGCGGGCTGCCGTGATCCCACTTTGGAGCGGCGCGGGTGTGAAGTTGAAAACGCTCACCCTGATGAACCTTGGACTACCTATCGCCGCGACAAGCGTCGCGATGGAAGGCGTCGACCACAGGGCAGCACTCGTCACGACCGACGACTGCCACGCCCTGTCTGCGCGGATCGTAGGAGCGTCGCCGCAAGAACTCGCGTCGGCGCGTGCGCGAGGCCTCGCTACGGTCCGGGAAAACTTTTCCGCGCAATCCTTCGCCAAGCGCGTCGCAGCGTCGTTTGGCTACGACGAAATACAGCCGCTGCGGGCCGCACCATGATGAAGCCATTGGCGAAGATGGCGGCCGGAAATGTCGTCGGTCCGCTGACCGCAATCGTTGTGAGTCCGATACTCGCGCGCAACCTTGGTGTCGATGGCCGGGGCGTGTATGCGGCGCTGACGATGCCGATTCTGATGCTTGGGATTGTCGGAACACTCGGCGTCCAGGATGGCTTGGCATACGGGATCGCGCAGCGCGGGCTCAGCACGCGGAACGCATTCCGCTATTTGTGGTCGACGTTGCCGACAGCCAGCGCCGCGACGATGGCCGCCGCCGGGGGTATCGGTTTCCTGCTATTCCACAACGAGCCTGGTGGTGTACTGAAGTCGTTTCTTATCTTGACGCTCGCGCTACCGCTCCAGATCGCCTACAACATGGCGATCGGCGTAGCGACTGGAGCTGCGGACGTCAAAGGCGTAAATGGTGCACGCATCGCGCCCGCCGTTGTCCGTGCATCTGTCGTCGTCCCGCTATGTTTGGCAACCACCGTTTCCCCCTTAACTGCTGCCGCAGTTCTCATCCTGTCGGCATCGGTCGGACTCGGCTGGATACGGATTCGCTGTCGACGCGGCGTCTCCGTAGAGTCAGGATCGGCGTCGGACTTTCCTCGCGCGTCGATGCTGAAGTTTTCGATGACTGCGTTCCCTGGTGTTCTGGCCAGCGTGTCGACAGCACGTCTTGATCAGGTCATCGGGCTTCCATTGATAGGCGCGAGGCAACTCGGGCTCTACGCGGTTGCGGTGAGCATCGCCGAGTTCCCGATGGTCCTAGGAACGGCTGCTCGGTCGGCACTGTTGGGAATGCGAGCGGATTCGGTCGTCGGCGTCGAGGGTCAGCAACTGATCCGTCGCGTAACTGGGACGGTCGCTATCGCCGCAGCCCTGATGGGGTTGGCCACGTGGCGACTGGTGACCGTTGTGTTCGGTAGGGACTTCACCGGCGTCGTACTCCCCGCGCTTATCTTGTTGGGAGCCACGGTCGTGTATACGGTCGCGAGTTGCTTGTCAGCGGCGCTGCTCGCCCTCGGCGATCCTTCCGGGCAGTCCCGCGCGCTTCTCGTCGGCGCGGCGGCAAGCGTGGCATCGCTTGTAGCTTTGCGGTCATTCGGCGCGACGGGCGCTTCATTGGCGAGTGCTTTCGGCTACCTGGTAACTGCCGTCATGTGTTTCATGGTGCTGCGCAAAGACCATGGGTTCAGCCTTCGCGGCGCAGTCTTGCCGAACCGCGCCGACGTGAGTTGGGGTGCGCACAGCGTTGTGCGCATGGTGAGCCTCGGACGCCTCCACGGCGGTACGACATGACGGCCCGACCTGTCGCAACTACGGTGCCCGATGCCGACGTCCGAACAACCGTTCATTTGGCGGTCGGTCGGTTCTCGCCCGCCATCGGCGGCCCGTATCAAACCGTCGTGGCGTACAGGCAGGTCCTCCAACGGCAGCACGACGTGCGCCTGATCGCAATCAACGACGACGAGAAACTCCGAGTCGACACAGGTGTGGACACCTACGTGTCTGCTAACTGGCGAGGCTGGTGGAGCCTGTTCGGGTACTCCTGGAATGCCCGATCAGACGACGTCCTCGTATTCGGCGTGTGGCATCGAGTCTTCTTCGTCGTCGCGCTTGTCCGTCTGATCGTCGGCGCGCGACGTTCCGGGCGGCGCACTCTCGTGCCAACGCAGTCACTGTCGATTTGGGACTGGTCAAAGCATCGGCGAACCAAAGCGCTACTGCGGCCCGTTGTGGAAGCGGCTCTTCGCCAATTCGACCTGGTGATCTTCGCGACTGAAGGCGAGCGGGAAACTAGTGTGCCGCAGTTGGCACCTGACAAGACGACCGTGATCTATCACCCCATCGAGGCAGTCGAGCGTGCTACCCGACGATCGACGACTGCACATGGGCCGCGCATTGCGTTCGTCGGGCGCCTTGCCGCACAGAAGGATCTTCGGCTTTTCGTTCATACGGTCGCATTGCTCCCTGAAACCTGGAGTGCCGACATCGTGGGCTACGGCGACGAAACCTATCGAGCGTTGCTGGTCGGAGACGCCGAGCGCCTCGGATGCGCGGAGCGTATGCGCTGGCACGGCTGGCTACCTCGACGAGAGGCGCACTCGATCATCGTGGGGGCCGAGGCCCTACTCGTCACTAGCCACGCGGAAAACTACTCGCACGCTGCCGTCGAGGCTATGGCGCTCGGCGTCCCGGTCGTTATGGTCGACAGAGTTGCTGCGGCGACTGACGTCCGCCGCAACCAGACGGGCATCGTCACTGCGGCAGACCCCGGTTCGCTGGCGGCAGCCATTCTGGAACTTCAGAGTGCCCGCAGCGCCTCGCGACAAGCCTTGGTCGCCCGCGCCGCCGAATTCGCTCAAGCACGTCAGTCCGGCGCAGATGCCGATCGGCTACTCAACGCAGTCACAGGCAGGCTCTGATGGAACCCGTGGACAACAGCATTGCTGTAGTAATTCTGACCTTGAATGAGGAGCTCAATGTTGAGGCGGCAATCGCCTCCGTCGGCAACTGGGGCGCACGTGTCATCGTCGTCGACAGCGGAAGCACCGATTCGACCGTCATGCGCGCTCAGTCGAGTGGAGCGGTGGTCTGGACCCGAATTCCCGAGAACAGTTTCATGATCGCCGAGCAACGAACATGGGCACTGAGGGGACTCGCCGCAATCGGCGTCCGGTGGGCAGTGTTCCTCGACGCCGATGAGCGAGCGACCCCAAACTTCCTTGACGCTGTAGGTACAGCCATCGCCTCTGAACGGTACGACGGTTACTACGCCGCGCCCATGTTCATGTACCAGGGGACTTGGCTGAAGCGCTTCAAGGGATACCCCAACTGGCATCCGCGGGTTGCACGAACGTCCATCGAGATCGCTGGGCCTGTGTGGGAGGATTTCCCAGCCGACGTGAGAACCGGCCAGATCACCGAGCCGTATATCCACTACGTCAACTCGAAGGGGCTGTCCGACTGGGTCGGTCGGCACGCCCGGTACGCGGCATGGGAGGCTCGCCCCTCAACCATCGGCCTACGCGAGAGACGCCGCGCTTTGAGGGCGATCGGACGAGTGTTGGGTCCGCTTCGACCATTCGCAGCACTCTTTCATCACCTCGTACTTCGTGGTGGCGTTCTCGACGGCGGGAGCGTCTGGTCTTATGCGAGAAGGCAGTTCGTTTACGAGCTCATGATCGTTGAGGCGCGACGAGAGTATCTGGCCGACTCGATGGGGCTCCCCCGTTAAGACACAGGCTGTAGCAGCACACCTTGCGCCATGGGCCGGTGCAAGCCCAATAGCGCGTACTCACAACGGCTTCAGTGCGATGGATTATGCGCCGACACGGATGGACATGGCCGACCTCGATCAAGCGCCGTCCCGCGCAAGCGAGCGAGTGCTGCGTCGCCGCGCGTTCGATCACGACGAACGCCACATGTCCGTGCTCGTCGTCGGCATCAACTACGCGCCAGAACAGACAGGAAGTGCGCCTTACACGGCTGGGTTGGCCGAGATGATCGCCGATTTCGCGGACGTCGAGGTGATCGCCGGCGCGCCGCACTATCCGTCGTGGCGAGTTGAGCCCGAATACCGATGGCGGCTCCGCCGTGACGAACTACGCAATGGGGTCGACGTCCGCCATTTCAGGCATTTCATACCTCGACGGCAGTCCGCCTTCGGCCGGGCCATTTGGGATGGGTCGTTCGTCGCCAATGTGTCGATCTCCCGCCCTCGTCGTGCGCCTGACGTCGTCATCGCATCGACGCCGAGCCTCGGCGGCGCGGTGCTCGGAGCACGATTCGCGCAGCGCTACCACGTGCCCTTCGGCGTGGTCGTTCAAGACCTCGTCGGTCAAGCAGCCCGACAGAGCGGAATCTCCGGGGGAACGGCGGTCGCTGACGTCGTTGGCCGCGTGGAAGGGTGGACGTTGCGTCGCGCCGACGCAGTCGCGGTGGTGAGCGACGCGTTCCGCGAACAGCTGGCCTCCTACCGCGTGGACGACGCGAAGGTCCGTGTCCTGCCGAACTGGACACACATTCCGCAGCCACGCGAAGAGCCGGCAAGCGTTCGCACTGATCTCGGCTGGCGTCCCGATGAGTTCGTCGTGCTACACGCCGGCAACATGGGCCTGAAGCAAGACCTCGGCAACGTGATCGACGCGGCTCGCACGCTCGAAGGACGCAACCTTGAAGGAGGCAACCGAGTCAGGTTCGTATTCTGCGGCGATGGCAACCAGCGTGAGGTCCTCCACGACCGCGCTGCAGGGCTGAGCAATGTCGGCTTTATCGACCCCGTGTCGAGCGAGCGGTATCCCGACCTGCTGCGAGCGGCCGACGTCCTGCTCGTCAATGAGCGCGCGAGCGTCGGCGACATGGCACTGCCGAGCAAACTCACGTCTTACTTTGCCGCGCGGCGTCCGGTGATTGCAGCTGTGAGCGCGGACGGCGCGTGCGCGAAGGAAGTCGCACGCACAGACGGCGCCGCGCACATCGTCGCTCCCGGCCAGCCGGCGGAACTCGCTCGCGCGATAGAAGCGCTTTCGTCGGACCGGGCGCGGTCGGCGTCGATGGCAGCTGCGGGCGGCCGGTTCGCCGATGCCCACCTGTCACGCGCGACAGCCGCCCGCCGGGTGCGCGAACTCGTGTCCGATCTGCGCGCCTGCGACCCGAAGGGCTAGTCAGCGATCGACCTGCGCACACGGGACTCGCACGCGCCAACCTTCTGGCGTTTCCAGCACCTGTACGTCGCCCGTACCGCCTCGGACCTCGCAATCGAGTCGAGCATGGGCGATGACCGTGTGCCAGCTCGGGACTGTCGACTCCAAGTGCGCCCATGACTGTGCCGACCCGACGAGATCGACTGGCAACGCCGCCAAGAACACCACGCCGACCACACTGCGGACTGCCAGGTTTGCCGGCCACTGCAGTGCGTCGAGTCCGGCTGCGATTGCGGTGAGCATCAGTAGTGATGCGAGCACGTCGTAGCGAGTGAGGGAACTGACGACGTCCAGCTTCAGGTGCGGGACCACCGCCGGTTCGGCGAAGCAGGCGGCAAACGCGAGTGCACCTCCTACGGCCGCCCAGATCGCGAGCCAGCGTCGAGAGCCACCGGCACGTAGTGCCGGACCGATGAGCGCGAGCACGGCGACAGCACCCAGCCCGATGGCCGCGTAGTGCAAGTGCCGCCACAACGCGACCGTGTGCCAATAGCCGGCTAACGAGCCGACGAGCACTCGAACGCCGAACAGTCGTGCCACGGCGGGCACGCTGAACGTCTCGTGCGTGGGGCGTGTTCCGCTCAACACCGCCCACGTCTGGGCGGCTCCCGCTACCGCGAAACACGTCGTGACGAGCTGGTCGCGCCAGCGACGGACGCAGACCGCACGCAGTACGACGAGTGGAAGAAGCAGCGCCGTCAGTGGGTCGCTGCCAACCGCGAGCACCACGACGACAGCGGCTAATGCGCACTCCGACCATCGGGACGGGCGCCACAGCACGGCCCAAAATGCGGCGAACGTGAAGAACCAATGCAGGTTCGCGATGTTGTCGAGCACCTCGAGTCCACCGACAGGCAGCAACACCACTGACGCAGCCAACATCGCGCGAACCCATGTCGAACGCAGGTGGCCACTACTTGCGCGAAAGACGAACAATGCGACCGCCGCGCGCGCGGCCGCGGCGGACACCGCCAACACCCATGCGGCATCACGCACTGGGAATGCGGTCGTCAATGCCGCAAGCGATCGCGGCAACACCTGCAGGTAGCCCGAGGATGGGCTCGCCAACGCTGAGAAAAACGGCGTCCTATACGCGGCGCTGAGGAACACCGTGCCGTCCTCGGCCCACACTCGCGACGTGATCCCGGAGCCGCTCCACCACAAGTCGACGCTGAAGCCGGCAACGGCGGCCAGCAGGTAGCCGAGGAGAACTACGCACGGGTTTCGCTTGTGTTGCGTTGCCGTCGCTGGGAACAGAGCGTCGCGAACGAACGCCACTCGCGCCACAAACAGCTGCCGATACGAGTGAGGTGGCGAAGACGCGTACAGACGCACGCTTTCGGCGTCCATGCGAATCGAAGCCTTCGGCAGACCGCTTTCCAACGAGCCCATCGCAGTGACCCCTCACGTCGGACCGTGAGACGCAAATGGCACTCAGGTAGTTGTCAAAGCCTCACGCGGGAGATCGGGAGCCGATCCCGGCCACGAGCGTGATGGTGTTGTCACCGTTGACGACGTACAGATCGTGGGTGGCGGGATCGAGGGCAACCGCCTTCGGCGCCGTGCCGACCGGCACGTAAGGCGGGTCACCAAGGAAGTTGTCAGGGACTGGCAGTACCAGCAGCCGGCCGGCGGCCTTCACATCGCTCGGCGACGTCACGACATACAAGGTGTGCCCGACGCCGTCGAGCACCGACGCGACATCGGTCGACGGATCGAAAGACAGCCTGGTCGTTCCCGAGGTGAAGAGCGTCTTCTCGTCCATGATCCAAAGCGATGCCGCAACGGGGCTCGAGTTGGATGTGGGGATGGTGGTTTCGACGTAGAGGGTGCTCGCTGCCGGATCAAGGTCGAGCCCCACGGGCAGCGCGCCCAAGGCTTCCGTCGGAGTCACCGTGTGGCTGGCTCCGTTGATATTCGAGATGCTCCCCTGGCCACCGTTCGCGTTGGCGACAAAAATCGTGTCCGTCGTGGTGTCAACGGCCACGGCTACCGGCGCCGGCCCAACCTGCAGCGTGGCCGTCACGGTGTTCGTCGTTTCATCAAGGATCGAGACCGAGTTCGCCGCGTTGTTCACCACGTACGCGAGGTGCCTCGTGGAGTCGATGGCGATCGCGACCGGCTTCTTGCCGACCGCCACGGTCGCGACGACGCTCGCCGACGACTTGTCGATGACCGAGACGGTGCCAGCTCCGGAGTTCACGACGTAGGCCGTGTGCATCCCCGGGTCGACTGCGATGGCCACAGGAGCGGCCCCAACGCCGATGGTCTTGCCCACGACGTCGGTGGTCAGGTCGAGCAGCTCTACCTCGCCCGCGGCCACGCCTTGCACGACATACGCCGTGCCCGAGTCGATCGCGATGGCGTCGGCGCCGCTGCCGGGCAGGGGGATTTGCTTCACGACCGATGCTGTCTGCGCCACAGACAACTGCGGCGACGGCGTGCCTGTCATCGGATCGGTCCGAGGTGGCGGAGCCAGTGTGGCTGAAGACAGTGGCGTGGACGGCGGAGTGGGCTGGGCCAGCGGGGTCGGCGGGGATGTCGAGGGCTGCGCGGGTGCCGCGGACGGCGTGACACCTTGCGCGGGCCGCGCCTTGTGGCTGGGCGTCGACCTGGTCACGCCGTTCGCGATGAGCGCCGCAACCACCACAGCGGCCGCTGCGCCTGCGACGGTAACGGCTCGCGCGTGCTCCGTCAGCCGTGACAACGACATCCTCCTTAGTGGGCGACACCCGTTAGACGCGGAGGTCTCGCGGGAGGTTGCGGCCTGGTCCGGTTCGGCTAGCGCACGATGGTGAGTTTGGCTGCCCGTTGCGTCACCTGTACTGGCTGACCTCGACGGGGTTGCCATCGTCGTCGCGGAACTACACCGATTGCACTTCCGGCTAAGGCCGGAGGACCAGATGAGCCATCAGTAGTTTGGGTTCGGGATAAACCGCGCCTCTATCCCCAAGGCCGGTGGGTTCTCGGGGACGAGCACGACGTCGTACACCCCGCCACGCACCCGACGGCCGACGCCGCAGCGAGGGCGGTCTCGACGGCGAGTTGGGCTGCGTCGCCGAAGTTCGATGCCCGCACCATGAAGGTCAGGCCCACCACGGGAGAGCCCTCGTGACCACGTCCCTGGTCACCCGCAGGTCCACCAACGACAGCAGGGTCGTGAAACGGCAGCCGACTGTTGAGTGCTCCGGCAATGAGCTTGACCCACCGGCTGTCGTCATCAGGCGCGATCACACCAACGCGGACGCTAAACAACTCCGGGCCTTCACCTACCCACTTCATGACAGACAGGTTCGCATACGGGAGACCGAGAAACGACAACCAGTCGCGCTCACCGAGCGGTGCAGTTCTCGTTCGCGAGACCGATGCCGCCGGTCACCGTGTTGTCGCACGTGACGATGCTGTTGGTCTTCTTCGGGGTCTAGATTCGAAACGCGTAGCCGGTGGCCTTGCCAAGGTTTGAGACGTTCGCGTTGAACGGCGTGTGGCCGCCATTCGTCGTCGACATGCTGCTGTCCGCATGGGGTGCAGCGATCGGACAGCCCGGGTACGTGACCTCAACCGTCGCGGAGATCACCGGAGCGCCCGCGCGAACGTTTTGGGAGTGGGTCGCCGATCACGCGGACCAGTTCCAAGCCCCACCCGCGTAGACCAGTCACTTCGTCGCCGGAGCGCCTCCCGATCACTCCTCGGCGCGCTTTGCTCGTTTCCGACGACTCTTTCGCGTGCTTTGCTCTGTTGCGCATGCGCGACAGCTCAGCTCTGTTGCGCATACGCGCCAGCTCAGCTCTGTTGCGCATACGCGCCAGCTCAGCTCTGTTGCGATATCGCAACAGAGCAAAGGCTCACGGAAAGCTGGTCTGGGCTGCGGATTTGCGGTATCTCGACGTCGAGATTTGTCGCTAGACTCTCGGCGTGGACGACGACACAGACCGGACATCCCGCGTCATACGGCTGGCGCGGCACCTCGAGCTTGCGCGGCGCGACGTGCTCGCAAGCCGTGAGCTCGACATCTGGGAGTACGACGTACTGGCGGCCCTCAGAGCGGCAGCCTCGCCGCACGAGTTGTCGCCCGGCGAGCTGGTCAATGAGACGCAGGTCGCGTCGGGCACGATGACCAACCGCATCGACCGACTCAGCCGGCGCGGCTACGTGACGCGAGAGCCCGATCCGGACGACCGCCGCGGCGTATTGGTGCGATTGACCGTGAGCGGCCGAAAGAAGATCGATGTCGTCGCTTCCGACCTGGCCACCGCCGAGGCGCTCGCGTGGCAACGGCTCGGCGCACGCAAGACCGATCAACTCGACGCCGTAGTGACGGAACTGATCGCCCACCTCGAGAGCTGACACGCCTGCCGCACTGGCATCGTGATTTTGGATCGGTGAGCGGCCTGACGAGCAGCGGCCATCATATGGACACCTGTTGCAAGGCACGGCAATTTGGCGTCAAGAGAGGAGTCGCGTGAGGGACTGCGAGATCCCAACTGCATTCACGGCCGCGCGCACGCGTTGTGCTCGATCACGAGGAACACACGCTCCCTCAAGCCGCACAATGATCTGACTATACAAACAGCGCGGCGCCCGACTGCTGC
>Ga0208717_1000576_pt1 | contig 12113 bp, 9 predicted proteins | sample NGESurF53shallow_FD_184489 | JGI IMG/M metagenome (GOLD analysis project Ga0208717, IMG submission 184489) | Arctic peat soil microbial communities from Barrow, Alaska - NGEE Surface sample F53-3 shallow (SPAdes) | ecosystem: Environmental > Terrestrial > Soil > Wetlands > Peat ... | reverse complement strand
TTCACTAGCGGTAGTACTTATACCGGCAATCGTTATTACATTTACAAAAATTTAAAATACAATGGAAATTATAAACAACAATCAGAATTTAAATCCAATAACTTATACACCTACAGGTGAGGCATCAAGAACAAGATCATTTCTGGCAAATGTTTTTTTGTTGATGTTTATCGCATTGGGTGTATCCGCATTATTTGCGTGGCAGTTTTCTATTAATACCACTTTATTAAGTTATCTCGTTGTTCCAAAAACGGGTGGGCTCACTGGTTTGGGAATGGTTACCATGTTTGCACCAATTGGATTTGTGCTTCTGATGTCCTTTGGATACAGGAGGCTATCAGCTCCGGCGCTTATGGCTTTATTTATAGCGTATGCAATTATTAACGGAATCACTTTTAGTTTTATACTGCTTGCTTACACTGCAAGTTCAGTAACGGGTTGTTTCCTGTCAGCTTCTGCTATGTTTGGCGTAATGGCGTTTATGGGTTACACTACCCACCAGGATCTTACCAAATTCGGCCGGCTGTTGATGATGGGCGTAATAGGTGTTCTTATTGCAATGGTAATTAATTTTTTTCTTCACAGCAGCGGGTTAGATTACATTATCAGCATTATTGGCGTTATGGTTTTTGTAGGCCTCACGGCTTATGATGTACAAAAATTAAAAAGAATAGGAGAGGGTTTGGAATACAGTGATGTTTCCGCAGCAGATACTAAAAAAATGTCTGTTCTTGGAGCATTAACTTTATACCTTGATTTTATTAATATCTTCCTTTTCTTACTTCGTTTATTTGGAAGCAGGAGAAATTAAGCTGAAATAAAATTTTACTTCGGAACCCTGGTAGTAACTCACCGGGGTTTTATTTTTTGTTTATATTATACCTCACAGGTTTTCAAAACCTGTGAGGTATATATTACCAGTGTTTTATTTTTGTTTAAATAAAATCAATATTGTTATTTATTAATAAAGATGAATTTTAAAAATATTTCAAACGTTCGTTTGATAGCTCAACAAATTACTACCCCAACGTTTACAACTCCGAAAGAAATCGTGAGTTGGATGGGAGCTCTGCAGGCGCAGGATTATAATATGGCTAAATGGGCAATTGGTGTGAGGTTGCCGGGAAGCACCGATGCAAAGATTGAAGATGCGTTTAACAAAGGAACAATTTTGCGAACACATGTATTAAGACCTACCTGGCATTTTGTATCTGCTGATGATATTCAATGGATGCTGGAACTTACTGCACCGCACATGAACCTGGCAATGAAATCGAGGCACAAACAGTTAGGGCTAAACGAAAAAATTTTTTCGAAAAGTAATTCAATTATTCAAAAAGCTTTAGAACAGGGAAAGCATTTAACCAGGCCGGAAATAATGAGTGAGCTTGAAAAAGCCAACATTGCCACGCATGATTTAAAAGCAATTCATTTGATGTATCATGCTGAATTGAACGGAATAGTTTGCAGTGGAATGATGAGAGGAAAAAATCATACGTATGCGTTACTTGAAGAAAGAGTAAAAAAAGTGAAGCATATAACGCGGGAGGAAGCGCTGGCTAAACTTGCAGAACGCTATTTTAAAAGCCGTTGTCCTGCTACTTTGGAAGATTTTATATGGTGGTCGGGCTTAAATATAACCGATGGAAGGAATGCCCTGGAGATGGTTAAGAATAATTTTATTTCAGAAAATATTAAATCAAAAACTTATTGGCTTCCTGGTTCATTTTCTGTTACTCCAAAAAGTAAATCATCTTTCTACCTGTTGCCTGCATTCGATGAATTTATTATTAGTTATAAAGATAGGAGGGCTGTTATTGAACAAGAGTATTATGCGAAAGCCTTTACTGCTAATGGAATATTTCGCCCTGTAATGGTAATGAATGGAAAAGTTATTGGTTTGTGGAAAAGAGATATTCAAAAGGATAAACTAATTACCGAAGCGCAATTTTTTAAAAGAGCGGGCGAGGCAGCAATTAATTCTTTTAAAAATGAATCGAAGACGTATGCAAAATTTTTATGCAAAAAGGTTGAAGTTAAGATTTGATTTGTAAGAAACGAATTAATGGTTCCGCTGATATTGCCTATTTGGCGACTATATCAAAATAGAACCAGGAAAGAATAAGTTTAATCACTTCTTTTCAAAATCAATTTTCCAAGGAAGAAAGAGGTTACTGCAAAAAGAATAACATTAAGAAAGAGTAAAAAATCAGCCTTCACACGTAAATTAAAAATGAGGAATAATAATGAAAGTGCTGCACTCATTCCAACAATAATAAAAAAAGAACCTAACAGCTTTTTGAAGCGCATATAGGTGATGTTTTGCAGGTTAACAGAAATATCTGATATATAACTTATAAACCTGTAAATTATTGTTTTAGCACTTACTCAGATGTATTAGTTGTGACAATTTAATATGAGTGTACGAGAGACTTCGTGTTGGACGCATTTGTAGCATGGGGTAGATTTAAAAATACCGGTTCTTGCAAAATAATTTTAAAATAGTAAAATATTCATGAACTATGGCCTGGTATTTTGTTATTTATCATCGTGCAAAGCCACCGCCAACATGTACCATGTAGCATGCGGCAACCATTGCTCACACCAACGCCAGTCGTAGTCTTTGCCCGTTTGCGCATACGATACATTCAAATCAATATCATGCTCATTATCCAGGCCTGAAGTAATTCCATTCACAATGCCGCCCGGTGCATTCGTATATTCAAAGGTGCCGAAGAAACCATATTCTACATTGTTATGGCCCCTTCCTTCGAGCATACAGGCGTCAAAAGGATTGAGACCCAGTATCCAGTTCAACTGATCAGTTGCAAAGCTTTCCAGGCTGTCATGTAATGGTGCATCATCTTTGAACAAATCAGCGGCCATTCTTGCAGCCGCAGCCATAGAGCCCAGTCTTGCGTTTTCACCCTGCCACCACGGTGCCGTTTCTGTAGCATGTGGAAAAAAGAACGAACTGTAACGGTTACCCGAAGTATCCTGCACCAGTTGCCTGCTGTAACCAAAAGGATTGTTTACTTCATGGGTTATCCTTAATTCATGTTCCACCGATCTCCTGGTGATATTTTTAATCTGCTGTTGGGTTGTGGCATTAGCCACCGGATAGAAGTTTAATAAACTCACTAATGGCAAGCCGGCATCTGCAGCGTGAAAAAATGGCCTATCGGTGTCGGTTACACGCCAATACGCAGTATATTTTTTCCAGTTGGTTAAACGGTTCATTAATTTTGCAGCCCTTTTATCAGCAGCAACCTGGTATACTTCCTTTTTAGTGGCTTTATACAATTCTGTTGCTGCTAATAATGCACAATAATCATCCAGCATATTTTCTTTACCGTCGTTGGTCATTTCAGCATTGTGTTTTTCTAAAAATGTAAATGCATTTTCAGCAGCAGTTAAGTATTGCTTATTGGTAAAATCTCCCGAGGTATCAAAAGTAGATGCCAGCGCAAGGGCAGCGATAGCAACGCCACCACCAGAACGATAGCTGCATTGAAAGCTTCTCCAGTCCTGTTCATTATCGCCTGGGGCAAAGGTTCCGTCTTTTGATTTCTTAATAATATACTTTTTGCTTTCTGCGCCAATTACCCTGTCTTTTGCAAGCTTGCCAGGGCCCGGGGCGGATATAGAACGATAGAAGGAACCGTTCTTTACCTGCATGCGTGCCAGGAAATCCGCGCCAAACATTGCTTCATCCAGTACACGTCTTTTATATTGACGAAAATCAGTTCCCGGTTTTGCATTTAATAGTAAATAGGTCTTTAATAAAGCCCATGCGGTAAGCGACACTTGTTGCGGATTAAAATAAGTAGAGAATGAAAGGTGAGAGAGATGAATGCCATAATCGCCTGTGGCATCGTACCAGCCACCGCGAACATCAACAGGTCTCTCATCTTTTTTTCCTTCGAAAGATATGTGAGAATCTGCTTTATCAAGCAATCCCGAGCAGCGTTGCCCTTTGAAATAATAAATAATATCTGACAAAGTATATTGCTCCAGCACATTTTTATCAATTACAAAGGGATAAGATGTGATGGTCTTGCCACCATCATTTATCTGCAAAGTATAAGTGCCTTTAGAAGTAACCGGCGTAAAGTCTATGGTATAGAAGAACCAGTTCTTCCATTGATCTACCGGTCCCGTATAGACGACTTTTCCATTGAATACCTGCTTCCCATCTTTGTCAAGTAACTGAAAGCTTTCAATAGAATCGGGGTGTTCCGCCACGATAACTGCATGCTTCACAGCATTAATATTATAACCAACCTGGTTAGTAACAATTTTAATATTTTGGTTAAAGGCAGAATAGCCAAACAATAAGGCTGCAAAAAGAAGGCTGCTGATTTTATACAATTTCATTTGGTAATAATATAAAAGGTTTTATTATCTAATTGCAAAAGATACTACTTTTTATATACTTAAATCCAGTTGAGGAATATGGAAGATACAGGCGTCAATGCCTTCATTTACCTTAAAATCGAAATACAGTTGAGCAAGCCGTTCAATTTGCTGCGGCTATAAGTACGGGGGAAAAGTTTTCCACATTGCTTGCGTAATTTTTAACCTGATTATTTTTTACTATATTTACCTTAATTATTAAGATACTTAATTATTAAACTAAATAAAATATGCCGGAAAGTAAGAACAAAGATGCTATCCTCTATGGTCTCATGACGGCTACACGCAAATTGACCCGCTCTTCGCTGATGCTTCAATATGCCATTGCGGAAAAGATGAACCTTAACCCGACTGATGCGGAGTGTATTGATTTTCTTATGGAGATGGGACCTTCCACAGCAGGCGATCTTGCCAAAGTGACCCGGCTTACTACAGGAGCCATCACCAGCGTTATTGACCGCCTTCAAAAAGCAGGATTCGTAAAGAGAGAAAGCGATCCGAACGACAGGAGAAAGGTTATCATCACCTTCATTCCAAAAAAACATGAGAAGGCAAAACAATATTATGCGGCTATGGCAAAGGATGTGTACGAACTTTTTTCGGAGTATAGTGAATCAAAATTAAAACTATTGACGCAACATTCAGATGCATTAACGGCCATCTTTCAAAAGCACGCAGAGAAGGTATTTAATAAATAAACCATTCATCCAAAAAAAATAATCATGAAACTATTAAAGGTAATTTTACTGCTCATTATTGCTCCCGTATTCGTGATGAGTAACAGTAACGCACAAACGAAAGAAAATCCTGCCACTATTTCAATGGCGGGCCCCTCTGTTGGTGTAGCATGGGGGTTTTCGTACGGAGTTGATGGACCACCGGAGATTTTTTTGCCGCAATTGAATAAGATGAATGTTCATCTCACGAAGTTGTATTTATTCTGGCAGGAGCTTGAGCCAGTTAAAGGCCAATACAATTGGGGCGCTGTTGATACATTTCTTATGCAGCTTACACCCGCTGATGAGGCACTTATTTCCGTGTTTTCAGCTTCGTCGTGGGCTACAAAAATTGCGTCACCGCCTATCCCCGCATCTGTTGCAAAATCACCGGATGAGTATTATAGATTTATTTATGATTTGGTGAAACATTGCAAAGGCAAAATAAAGCTCTGGCAAAATGATAGTGAACCTAATAACCCTGTATATTGGAATGGTACCAGTGAAGAATTCAGCAGCCAGTTGAAGGTTTTTTATCGTGCCGTGAAAGATGCGGATCCGCAGGCTAAGGTAGTAATGGGTGGCTACGACGGGCTTTTCAATCCGCCGGGAATGCCGGAGATTCCTGGCCAAAGAAGCGGTCTCGCTTTTTTTAGTAAGGCCATAAGAGAGGCCGCTGATTATTTTGATATTTTTGATGTACGCTTGTACGCGAATCCTTATACGATACCAGCAAGAGTGGAATACTTTAAAAAAGAGCTTGCTGATTCAGCACATGGCCAGCCCATCATTTGTACGGAATATAACGGCCCGGGATTTTTTGGATTTCCGGTGAACTTCAAATATATCGGTCAAATAGTAGAATGGCAAAGAGTAGTTGCTACTCATGATTCGGTAGCCTACGCAAAAATGAAAGACCCTGTTGCTGATATGTACGACAGCATCAATACACTGGCGCCGCAAACGCAGATGTTTATGATGGGTTGCAGTAAAGAGCTGAATGATAAATATGACCGCCTTCAATGCCGTGATATTGTGATGCGAAATGTTCTTGCATTTTCCGCCGGAATACAAAAGACAATGTACTGGTGCCTGTTCGATAATACCGATAATAAGTATGACCTGATGACACTGATGTTTGGGAAAAATAAGCTGTTGGAGTATCATAAAGGAAAAGTAGTAAAAGAATATCCGGAAGTTGCTGTGTTTAAAAGAATGACCGGTTACCTTAACCATATTAAAACAATAAGACGAATTGATGTACCAGGTAAGGAATTGCTGTATCTTTTTGAAATAACAGGAACGGATGATCGCATTAAGTATGTTGCCTGGGAAAAACGGGATCCCTTTTCCGGGGAAGATCAGGCAGCGACAAATTATATGTTGCCGTTGCCTCTGAATAAAGTAAAAGCGATAGATATCTTTGGAAATGCAGTTGATGCGAAAACGGTAACAGGCAACGTGGAAATCAATCTTTCAGATACGCCTGTATTTATTCAGGCAAATAAATAGTTGGCTTGTGGGAACAAATTTTTATTCTGTGTGGTTTCCATTATAGCAGATAATGCGTTTTCATTTACCGGTATATTTATCAAAGTTTATGATGAACACACTTGATAAAATAATAGCCAGGGCTGCAATTTGTAAAGCATTGATTGTTTCGCCACCAAAAAAAACGCCCAGCAATACCGCAACCACGGGGTTTACATAAGAATTGGTACTTACATGAGTTGCAGGCCTCACCTGCAGCAACCAGATGTAAGCGCTGTAACCTGCCAGCGATCCTAGAAAAATGAGATATATAACGGATAGCCATGCACGCAAATGAATGTCGTGGAAATGAAAGTGATTAATTTCCCCGGTGCATAGTGCTATGATTAAAAAAGAAATGGCAGCAAAAATCATTTGCCACGCAGCGCCAACAATCGTATTACCACTGCTATTATATTTTGAATATAAAGAACCTACGCACCAACTGATATTCCCGGCAACAACTACTACCAGAGAAACTATCTGAATTGCGCCTGCTGTGGTGGAGAGACCCGAAAATATTTTTTCACTAAATAAAAGGATCACTCCGGTAAAGCCGGTGATAATGCCAATAACAATATGCTTGTTGTTTAAGTTAGCTTTCCGGTTCCTGCTATCAAACAATACAAACCATAATGGCGCTGCGGAAACCAGCACCGCTACAAAAGAACTCGGAAGCGTTAACTCCGCCCAGATGATAGAACCATTGCCGATAAACAATAGCAGGTTCCCTACAATAAACGAAGTTTTTATTTGAGGACGATAGACTAACTGATAACCTTTCGATGCACACCAGAGCATTAATAAAATACCCGAAGCAAAGAACCGCAATGCTCCCAAAACGAACGGCGGAAAGTCTCTTTCTGATGCCTGAACAAAAAAGTAGGTAGAACCCCATACAATGTATACAATTGCAAAGGCAATTATTACTTTTATTATTGGCGCCTGTTTGGCAGAGGAATCCTGCATGAGGGTGCAAAGATGTACCGTGAACAACGTATAAACAAAAAGTTTTTTTTAATACCTTAAGCAAGATGATAGGGACCTAGTTGTCTGCCAATTTTTTCATGAACTACTAACGTCAAATAGTAAACGCAATCTGTCAACAAATCAGTATAAATTTTTTCCCGTATGAACTTGCATAACCGTTGCCGCTGCCGTGGCCTTATAAATAGAGTAAGAAATAAAGTTATTAACTTCATATATTAAAAATCAAGCAACGGGTGCATTTCAAATTTTAGCTCTGAATTGAAGGTTGCCAACCTTTCCCATTGGATTTTTAAAGCTGAAATTAACTTGATGAAGGTTGGCAACCTTGCGACAGTTTGAAATATACCCTACGCAACCTTTCTTTCTCGTAAATTGTTATAAATCTTATATGCGGGCTTACAATTTTAAAGTACAATTTTTATCATTGATACTCATTGTATGTCCCGGTTACCTTGTTGTTAATGCACAATCCTGCCCAGCCAATATTGATTTTGAAACCGGAACATTCGACGGCTGGCAATGTTACATTGGAATAACAGAAGCTATAAACGGCGTTAATACACTTGATCTGTCTCCCTCAACGGATCCGGTTGATGGCCGCCAGACCATGTATACGGCTAATACGGGTGATGGCGTAGATCCGTATGGTGGCTTCCCGGTAAATTGCCCTAACGGTAGCGGGCACTCGATAAGGCTTGGAAACAACCTGGCAGGCGCACAGGCAGAAGGAATATCCTATCAATTCAGCATTTCTCCCAACACAAATGTCTATTCTCTTGTTTACCACTATGCGGTGGTATTCCAGGATCCTAACCATGCAGAATTTCAACAGCCGAGATTGGAGATTGAAGTTACTGATATGACTGATAACAGCGCTATTGAATGTTCTTCATTTACTTTTATCCCCTACGGTTCGCTGTTGCCGGGGTTTTTTGAATCGCCCAACCCCGGTGGTAACACGCCTGTGTGGTGTAAAGACTGGACAACAGTATCGGTTAACCTTAATGGTATGGCAGGTAAGACCATCAGGCTTTTTTTTAAAACTGCCGACTGTACTTTCAGAGAACATTTTGGATATGCTTATATAGACGTTGACTCCCAATGCTCCAGCGAATTTATTGGCAACACCTATTGCCGGGACGATACAACCGTAAATCTAACGGCACCTTTCGGCTATAAGAATTATACCTGGCTTGATAGCACATTTACCAGCGTACTTGGTACAAAACAAACCATTTCTTTTAAGCCACCGCCACCGCCCGGCACAACCTATCCTGTTATAGTGACGCCTTATAGCGGTTATGGATGTATAGATACTTTTTATGCCAGGTTAAAAGACAATTTATCTGTAAAAGCAGATGCCGGAAAGGATGCTCTTTCCTGCGATCGCATCCTGGTAACTATTGGGTCTAATGCTATACCGGGTTTAATATATAGCTGGCAACCCGTCAACGGATTATCTGACCCGAAGGTTTCTGATCCTGCAGCCAACCCATCTGCGGCTACAACTTATATCCTCACTGAAAATAGCGCTGGTGGAGGCTGCCTTAGCACTGATACTGTATTGGTAAGAGCCTCAACTCTTGATACTGCATTACGCATAACCGGCCATGCCATGTTTTGCTCTGATAGTGGCGACAGCGCTGTGCTGCACGTTACGCCCACAAAAGATATAATGTGGTATAAGGATGGTAGTTTAATACCCGGCATAACCGGGGTAAATTACCAGGTTATTGAAACCGGCACTTACCATGCATTGCTTACTAACGATGACGGCTGTGTGCTGCCAAGCCAACACCGCAATATTGTTATTGACGACCCAACGCCCGGTACCAGGTATCCTGATGTGTATGCGGTTGGTAACCTGCCGCTCAGTTTACAGGCAAGGCAATTTGGTGATGAGGTTTTATGGAGCCCCGGCATTTCGTTAAATACCACTACAAGCTATTCACCTGTTTTTAACGGACGGCTTGAACAGTTATATACCATTAAAATAGTAACCAAAGGCGGTTGTGTAACGGTAGATACGCAACTGGTAAAAACAATTGATAAAGTTGCCATGTATGTGCCTAATGCATTTACTCCTAACGGTGATGGGATAAACGACGTTTTGCGCCCGGTATTATTTGGAATTAAAGAACTTCACTATTTCAAAATATTCAACAGGCTGGGCCAGCAATTATTTCAAACTAACCTGGCTGGCAAAGGATGGGATGGCACATTGAGTGGCCTTCCGCAATCTTCACAGTTAGTTGTGTGGATTGCAGAAGGAATTGGTGTGGATGATAAAACTTACCGGCTCAAAGGCAGCAGTATTCTCCTGCGATAATTTGTTTTGGAAAATATTTGAAGGCTTTAGAAAATATTTGTAAGTTTTTAAGCAGATGTTGGTGATGCCTGGCTACAAAACCATCGGCTCGAACACCAACAACCAGAAACAAAAAGCCACCCCGAAAGGTGGCAATTATTAAAAACAAATAAATAGAACCCAAAAGTTTAAGCAGCTTTCTTCATTGCGCTTGCAAGGGTAACGGTTGCTTTTGTTTTAACACCTGCAACTACTGTTACCTGGATATCCTGCGAAATATAACCGGGGCAACTCATGGTAAGTGTATAATCACCCTCCACCATGTGATTGATGCTATAACGACCTTTCTCATTTGTTGCAGCACTATAGCCTAATTCTTTTGAAGTAATTATTGCGCCAACAATTGGAAGCTTAGCATCATTTTTAATGTAACCAAATACACTTGCTGTATTTTTTCCTTCCTGGGTTGCTGCCTGCTCACTAAATACAAAAAATGGTTTTACTGATGCGTTGTCTTTAAATATTTGCTGACCATCTTTTAGCATTTCAATTGTACTTTCATAAACGGCATTATTAGCCGCTAATTTATTTTGCACAACAAACTTTTTAGCGTTGTCTGCCGCAAAGAATATTGTTGCTAACTGAATACAATTATCACCTGCTGTTTGAAATGTTGCCTGAAAAGTTGCCGGCATGTTGTTATTAGCTGTGAGATCAGCAAGATTATCGGCAATAACTGTATTAGCAGCATTGATAAGAGCAGTAAGCGCACCCCAATTGTTAGAGGACACTTTCTTGTACAGATCTGCCCCGGCAGCATCTAACATACCAGGCGCCAAATCTTTTGAATACGCTTTTGTAATGTACACTTTAAGATTCTGCCAGTTTGATTTTACTATACCTGCCGATGCAATAAGATTAACTCTTGCATTCCTGCGTGCAGCAATTATTTGCCTTGAATCAGGTAATGCTTCAGCAACTGTTATTGCCTGTAACTGGTCAGTAACAAACTGGGAAGTGTAAAAAGCTTTGAAATTTGTAAAGTCTGTAAGATAGCTGCTGCAGCTGTTCCAGCAGGTTGTACAGATAGAGTATAATAGTTTCTTTGTACAGCTGTAAATTTTTGTACTTTTCATGGGAGTTTGTTTTAGTTAGCATTGAAAACGATAAGTCTTTTTTATTTATTGTATTGAAGCAAGAATTTTTTTTAAAAATAACTTAGCTTAACCGTTAGTGGTAGCCTAAGATAATTAAAATTGCATTTTTGTGAAGTTATTTCCACAATGTTGTATGTGTTTGCGTACACAAGTTAGTGTTATCACGCAAATGTGTAGACGCATTATAATTCTCTTGAAGTTTATTGGGAATTGATGATTATAGAATAGTTCTTAGTGAAACAGGAACTAGGAAGTCGGGCTCCGGGCTTCAAGTGAAGAACAACTATATTGCGTAAAATTTATTTATTGTGTTGACATACCCGTCATGCAGGAAATTGTTTCGTGTGCCACGAACCAAGGCCGGGGACAGTAGTGGTTGCAAACTCAGGAAAGCGCAACTAACGATTACGAACAGACTAAGGTTAGCGGGGTTAATCTCTATCTAGCGAATCGCAATCTTTTTTTAGAGTACCCTAACCCCATTCCCCTACTTTGTAGGTGCCAATTACTTCTTTAGGAAATGAAATGTTCAACTGGTTCCATGTGTTAATAAGACTAACCGATATCGTCAGGTCAATTAATTCCTCTTCGGTAAAATGTTTGGCACATTCATCATATACAGCGTTGGACACTTTGCAGTCTGTAACCGCTTCCGCCCATTGCAATGCAGCCCTTTCCCGTCCGTTGTAATATGGTGATTCATGCCATACAGCTAGCCCGTACAATCTCTGTTCCGTTTCCCCTATGGCACGGGCATCCTTCCAGTGCATGTCAAGGCAGTAGGCACACCCATTTATCTGTGATACTCTGATCTTTACCAGTTCCTGCAACGTTTTTTCAATTCGACTGTTTTTTACATAATTTCCCATTATAAATAATGGTTTCAGAGCATCCTGCCCTTTTACTAATAAATTCGCTCTCTTTTCCATATAATCTAAAATTTTATTGTTAGACCCTAATGACGATTGACATTTCAAAAAGTGGACATAGGTCATC
>Ga0208717_1000575_pt1 | contig 12118 bp, 8 predicted proteins | sample NGESurF53shallow_FD_184489 | JGI IMG/M metagenome (GOLD analysis project Ga0208717, IMG submission 184489) | Arctic peat soil microbial communities from Barrow, Alaska - NGEE Surface sample F53-3 shallow (SPAdes) | ecosystem: Environmental > Terrestrial > Soil > Wetlands > Peat ... | reverse complement strand
TTCTGGGGTTTATCTGGTTATTTTTCTGGATGGTTTTATATGAAATACCCAAAAGGAAAAAAGGACTTTCGGAGGCTGAGTTGGAATACATTAACAGTGATAAAGATGAAACAGCTGCAAAAGAAATTGCGGGTGCAAATATTTCGTGGGGAAAATTATTAGGATATAGACAAACATGGGCATTTGCAATCGGTAAATTTCTAACAGACCCTGTATGGTGGTTTTATTTATTCTGGCTTCCGGATTTTTTAGAAAGTCAGTACCACCTTACCATTACAGAAATTTCAATTCCTGTAGCATTGGTTTACATGCTTTCAACGATAGGAAGTATCTGGGGAGGTTGGCTTCCACTGGCGTTTATAAAAAGAGGTTCCCCTGTTTTCAAAGCGAGGAAAACATCTATGCTTATTTTTGCTTTTATGGTTGTTCCTATTTTATTTTCACAATTAGCCGGAAGCGTAAATATGTGGTTCGCTGTTCTTATTATCGGGTTAGCCGCAGGAGCACACCAGGCCTGGAGTGCCAATATTTTTACTACGGTAAGCGATATGTTTCCCAGGAGCGCTACAGCATCTGTTACCGGAATTGGTGGCATGTTTGGCGGAGTTGGAGGAATATTACTCACACTTTTTGTTCAGAAAAATATGTTTGTTTATTACCGGTCTATAGGACAAATACAAACAGCATATTACATTATGTTTGCGGTATGCGCCGGCGCCTATTTACTGGCGTGGGTTATTATGCAATTACTTGTTCCGAAGATGAAAATGATAGAGCTATAACAGACATCCTTATACGAAAACTGGCTAAGCGTTATTCAATCAGTTATAAGGCGAAAGTCTATACAAATTTTCTTACTCCGTTTGAGGTATAGGTTTGCCTGAATTCTTTAGGAGTGCTGTCTTTTTTCTTTTTAAATATCCGGTTAAAATTAGACATGTTATTAAAACCGCATTTATAAGCAATTTCGTTAATACTGTTTGTGGTATCTATAAGCATACGCGATGCATGACCCAGGCGCACCTCATTTAAAGTATCGATAAATGTTTTTCCTGTCCTGAATTTAAAAAATCTGCTCAACGATACTTCTGCCATACCTGCAATTTTTGCTGCATCACCTAGTGTAATATTTTCACTAAAATTATTATTCAAAAATGTCATGATCTTTTCTATCCGGCGACTATCGTAAGATGGAGTTTCTGTATTAAAAGATACATCCGACAGTGTTCTTAAATTTCTTGAAGTGGATAAATCGTGAAGAACAGACATTAATTCCAGAACCGAATCAAATCCATGTTTTTGCGGTAACTGTACCAACCGTGGCATTATGGTGGTAGTGGTAGCACGTGAAAATAAAATGCCTCTTGTGGATCTTTTTAATAACGTTCTTATAAAACTCATTTGATTGCGTTGCAAAAACTTTTCATCAAAAAGGTCGCGATGAAATTGAATGGTAATTTCTTTTATCAGCTTTCCTTTGCACTTATTGGTAAACCAGCCGTGTTGCAGATTTGGTCCAACCAATACTAACTCGATATTTCCAATTTCTTCCACATGATCGCCGACAACACGTTTGGCACCTGCTGCATTTTGAATAAAATTCAATTCATATTCTTCATGAAAGTGCAGGGGAAAATCAAATTCTCTTTTGGTTCTTGAAAAAATGGTGAAGCAATCACTTTGCGTAAGAGGCGTAATCTCTCTTAATATTTTGGTGGAGTGATTCATATTCAAAATCGTTAAGTTTTAAAAATACATTAATAAAGTATCAGGAACAAAATTCTAACATAATCTAATAATTTTTACCCAATTATATGAACAGATGAAAAAAAATATTTTAGCATAAAATAATAAAGTATGATGAATAGGTAAAATAGTATCAATTGAAAGATAGAAATTTAAATACTTTTGAGACGATAAAAAGTTTTGATTGAAACGATTGATAATCACCACCCGACTACTATAAGGGCTGTAGCTTTTCAAAATGGAATATGGTATTTTTTTCCAATGGTTTTTCCAATTCTTTTTATCTGTTTTTTAATTCCCCATCTTTATATAGAAATTAAATTCTTGATATGACAAAAGGTATTCTCGTTTTTCTATGCAGTTTTTTTTTATCACTTTTTGCTAATGCCCAATCTTCTTTTATAAAGGCTAAAGGAAGTCACTTCTATCTTAACAGCCAGCCAATTTATTATGTAGGCACTAACTACTGGTATGGAGGTCTGCTTGCTCTTAAAGAGAATAAAAAAGAAGGAATCGACAGGCTAAGAGAAGAGCTTGATTTTTTACAAAAGAACGGTGTTACCAATGTTCGGGTGTTGGGTGGTTCAGAAGGAAGCGGATTGATAAATGGCGTAAACAGGGTAGGTCCCCCGTTGCAACCGGAGGAAGGTATTTTTGATCCGCATTTTTTGAAAGGTATGGATGCACTTTTAGTTGAATTAGGTAAAAGAAAAATGACTGCTGTAATTTACCTGAGCAATAACTGGAACTGGAGTGGTGGCTTTCTTCAATATCTCAAGTGGAATGGACTAATTCCTGATTCAGCATTTAATAAAGATATTCCATGGGGCGAATTAGGTGAATATACCAGCAAATTTTATGATTGCGAAAAATGCAAAACGGAATACTTTAACCAGGTAAAATATATCATCAGCCATACAAATTCAATCAATCATAAAAAGTATTCGGAAGAGCCCGCTATTATGGCCTGGGAAATAGCAAACGAGCCCAGGCCAATGGCGCCCAGGGCTATAAACTCTTATAAAAAATTTATTAAGAGTACGGCAGATTACATAAGAAAACTTGATCCCAATCACCTGGTTACAACAGGCACAGAGGGATATATGAGCACAGAAACTGTTTCTTTATACAAGGAAATTAATAGCTATAAAAATATCGATTATCTAACTATTCACATCTGGCCTAAAAACTGGTCATGGTTTAAGGGTAAAGACATTGCAGGTGGTATGGATAGCGTTATAAGTAAAACAATAACTTACCTCGATGTGCATAAAAAAATTGCTCACGAATTAAATAAGCCGTTAGTAATTGAAGAATTTGGTTTGCCGAGAGATAGCCATTCTTTTGATATTGATTCTCCAACAACTTACCGGGACATTTATTACAATACTATCTTGAGCGAATGGTTGAAAAGTAAGCGTACTAACGGAGTGTTGGCAGGTGTTAATTTTTGGGCATTCGGCGGTACTGCCCGACCAATAAAAGGACAAATTATGTGGAAGGAAGGTGATGAGTATATGGGTGATCCTCCGATGGAAGAACAGGGTCTGAATACAGTTTTTAATTCTGATAAAAGTACCTGGAACCTTATTTATTCTTTTACCAAAAAAGCAAAAGAGGTTAATGCAACTCCTGGCCTGCCTTCAGCTACAGAGAAACCCAACAACAAACAGCAGAGTCAAAAATAATTTAGTAAGTTTTTATCAATAGTGTAAAATTTTGTCTATTAAAAGTGCATTAGCAGGCCATCTGTATAAATGAAATTACAACCCATAGATATTGCCATTGTTGTCCTCTATCTCCTAACGATGTTGATGCTTGGATGGTTTCTCCGCAAAAAAGCAAGACAGAATAATGAAAGCTATTTAATGGCGGGGAAAAAACTTCCGTGGTATTTACTAGGCCTTAGCGATGCGGCAGATATGTTTGATATAAGCGGTACCATGTGGATGGTGGCGTTGTGTTTTATTTATGGATTAAAAAGTATTTGGATACCCTGGTTATGGCCCGTGTTTAACCAGATTTTTAATATGATGTTTCTTGCAAAATGGTTGCGGCGCTCTAATGCTAATACCGGTGCAGAATGGCTGGCAACGCGTTTTGGACTCAAAGGGAAAGGAGTTACATCTTCTCACAGCGTAGTGGTCGCTTTTGCTTTGATCGGCTGCCTCGGCTTCCTCGCTTATGGATTTATAGGTCTTGGTAAATTCATAGAAATTTTTGTTCCTTTCAATATCGTTCAACCTTATATACCATTTCATATTGCCCCGCAATACGTGGCGCATTTTTATGGAATAGTATTTACGCTCTTTGCTATGTTTTATTCTATTCTCGGTGGCATGCGTAGTATTGTTTTGGGCGATCTTATCAAGTATATTATTATGACCGTTGGATGTGTTGCCATTGCAATAATTGCTTATTTGCATTTGCAGGGACATACGTTACATGTGCCCTACGGCTGGAGTAATCCGTTTTTTGGCTGGCATTTAAACCTCAACTGGTCGGGCATTGTAGCAGATGCAAATAAAAAAATTGCAGATGATGGCTTTGGACTTTTTGGAGTGTTTTTTATGATGATGTTATTCAAAGGAGTGTTTTCGAGTTTGGCTGGTCCTGCACCCAATTATGATATGCAAAAAGTATTGTCAACAAAATCTCCCAAAGAAGCTTCTAAGATGACAGGTTTTGTTTCGATAGTTCTATTACCTATAAGATATTTAATGATTATTGGCCTCACAGTTCTTGCATTGTTATATTATAATCAACTTAATCTTTCTGATGGAATGGGACATACTGATTTCGAAAGAATCTTGCCGGCCGCCATCAATAGCTTTTTACCGGCTGGAATTTTGGGTTTGGTTCTCACAGGTTTACTCGGAGCATTTATGGGAACTTTCTCAGGAACTATGAATGCAGCGCAGGCCTACATTACCAATGATATTTATTTAAAATACATCAATCCAAATGCCCCGAATAAAAGAGTTATTTATGTCAATTATCTCTCAGGAATTGTAGTAGTTACATTAGGCGTAGTATTAGGTTTCTTTACTAAAGATGTCAATAGCATTCTGCAATGGATTGTTTCAGGATTGTATGGAGGTTACATTGCCGCCAATATGCTCAAATGGTACTGGTGGCGGTTTAATGCAAATGGTTTTTTCTGGGGAATGATGGCGGGAATTATACCGGCAATTCTTCTTGCGTACCTGAAACAAATGAATATAATTCATGGATTGGAATTATACTGGTTTCCTGTGCTGCTTGCTTTATCTGTTATCGGCTGTTTAATAGGAACTTTTACTGCGCCGCCGACAGAAACGGAAGTATTAAAGAGTTTTTATAAAACAGTGCGTCCCTGGGGATTTTGGAAACCCATACAGAAGATGGTAATAAATGAAGATCCTGCGTTTGTTGCTAACAAAAGATTTAAGCTTGATATGTTCAATGTAGCGTTGGGGATCATCGCTCAATTATGCCTTACCATTTTACCGATGTATGTGGTTTTGTGGATGAAACTTCCTTTACTCATAACCGTTATAATACTTGCGGTAATTCTGATGATTCTTAAAAAAACATGGTGGAATAAATTAGAAGATTAAAAAATAAATATTAATACAAAGCAATAAATTAAAAATGAGCACATATTTTCAAAACAGGGTAGATGCTTTAAAAAAATCTTTTCATGATTTGATCATTAAAAAAAATAGTTCTATTATATCAGCCAACGGAATTTATGAGCGTTTTGAAAACCCTGTGCTTACCGCAGCGCACGCACCGCTCACCTGGCGTTTCGATTTCAACGAAAAAAGCAATCCATTCTTTATGGAAAGATTTTCGATAAATGCCGTTTTTAATACAGGCGCTATTAAGTTCAATAATAAATACGTGCTGGTGCCCAGGGTTGAAGGGGCAGACAGGAAATCTTTTTTTGCAGTTGCAGAAAGTGATAATGGAATTGATAATTTCAAGTTCTGGGATTACCCGATTGTTTTACCTTCTTCAAAAGAGCCCGAAACAAATATTTATGATATGCGTTTGGTTCAACATGAAGATGGATGGATATACGGCTTTTTTTGCACTGAGCGTAGAGATGAGTCTGCACCTACAGGAGATCAATCAGCGGCTATAGCTCAATGCGGAATAGCCCGTACAAAGGACCTGGTAGAATGGGAACGGCTTCCCAACCTTAAAACCACTTCGCCCCAGCAAAGAAATGTAGTATTGCATCCCGAATTTTATGATAATAAATATGCTTTTTATACCCGTCCGCAGGATAGCTTTATTGAATCAGGTAGCGGAGGCGGTATCGGGTTTGGCGTTTGCGACGATATTGAGAATGCGGTTATTGAAAAGGAAATTGTTATTGATAAGAAAATATATCACACGGTTTATGAAGCAAAAAATGGCGACGGCCCTGCTCCTCTTAAAACTGAAAAGGGCTGGTTGCACCTGGCCCATGGGGTGAGAAATACCGCGGCTGGTCTGCGTTACGTGCTGTACATGTTTATGACGGACCTTAATGATATTGCTAAAGTTATTCATAAGCCCGCCGGGTATTTTATGGCTCCGGAAGGAGATGAAAGAGTTGGCGATGTTTCCAATGTTATTTTTAGCAATGGCTGGATTGCTGATGATGACGGAAAAGTTTTTATTTATTATGCATCTTCCGACCTAAGAACTCATGTGGCTGTAACTTCCATAGAGAAGCTATTGGATTACGTTGTAAATACACCTCAAGATGGCTTTACTTCCGAGGCATCGGTAAAAACGATTGCCAATATTATTTATAAAAATTTAGAAGAAGAATATAACGCCAACGAAGAAACGCAGTTGCCAGGCTATCTTAATAAAAAAATTGTTTAATAAAATTTGCTTACAAGCAACGATACCATTCTCGAAAAGCAATTAGGGCATTATAAAAAAGAATTGCAAAAAGAGTTGTTTGCAATACTTGAATTCTGGCAAAAGAATACTGTTGATAGCGTGAATGGAGGTTTTTATGGCCGGCTTGATAACGACAATAAAATATTTTCTGATGCTCCTAAAGGTTCTGTTTTAAACAGCAGAATATTATGGGCATTTTCTGCAGCCTATAATCTCACTGGCAATGAGGAATATCTAACTACAGCCTCACGTGCTTTTCAATATATTACCGATTATTTTATTGATAAGCTAAATGGTGGCATTTATTGGACTGTCAATTTCAAAGGGGAACCATTAGATACAAAAAAACAGATTTACGCGTTGTCATTTGCCATGTATGGATTAAGCGAATTTTATTTGGCAGGTAAAAATGAACAGGCAAAAGAAGCTGCTATAAAGTTGTATCATCTTATTGTTGAACATAGTTATGATACAATAAATGGAGGCTACATCGAAGCACTATCTGCTGACTGGAAAGAGATAGACGATTTACGCCTGAGTAAAAAAGATGCCAATGAGAAAAAATCGATGAATACGCATCTGCATGTGCTCGAAGGTTTTGCGAATCTCTATCGTATATGGCCAGACGAAGTTTTAAAAAATAGTATTGAAGAATTAATTGGTATTTTTCTTAAGTATATTATTGATAAAAATACCCACCATCTTATTTTATTTTTTGATGAGAAATGGAACGTGAAGTCAAATATTATTTCTTACGGACATGATATTGAAGCGGCGTGGTTAATACAGGAAGCTGCTGAAATAATTAATAATAATGATTTGCTTGAAAATGTAAAAATACAATCCGTGCAAGTTGCAAAGGCAGCAGCAGAAGGTCTTGACAAAGATGGAGGTCTGTGGTACGAATTAGATGCGGATGAAAATTACCTGGTAAAAGAAAAGCACTGGTGGCCGCAGGCTGAAGCTATGATTGGTTTTTTTAACGCCTGGCAAATTACAGATACTGACGCTTATCTTGAATACTCTTTAAGCAGTTGGAAGTTTGTGCAACAATGTATTCTTGATACAAAAAACGGCGAGTGGTTTTGGGGCGTAAAAGAAAATTATGAATTAATGAATGAAGATAAGGTGGGATTATGGAAATGCCCTTATCACAACAGCAGGGCTTGTATTGAATTGATAAAAAGAATAAATAATATAACCGGTAATTAATTTGAGATCCAATATCCCTTAAATTATTTTTTGAATATCATCTAAATTTTGGATATGAAAATTTTTGCCTCTTGCCTTTTTTGCCTTTTCATTGCTCCAACTTCCTTTGCGCAGCAAACTTTCAATATAAAAAATTATGGGGCTATTGGTAACGGCAAAACCATTTGTACAAAATCTTTGCAAAGCGCAGTTGATGCATGTAATAAGAATGGTGGTGGCGATGTTGTTATTCCACCGGGAATTTTTGTTATTGGTACAGTGCATCTCAAAAGCAATGTGCACCTTTATTTGCAGAGTGGCGCTATATTAAGAGGCAGCCCTGATTTAAACGATTACGAAATGTTCAGTGCTGGCAAGCCTTTTAATCCGGTTCATAAAGGAATGCTATTTACTGAAGATGCAGAAAATATTACCATATCAGGAGAAGGGCAAATTGATGGAAATGGGGATGTTTTTTTTGAATTGGATAAAGCAAAAAAGTTAAGCAGCGATGATACGAAGTTTACGCGACAGAAAGATAATTTTCGTCACGTTGATGAAGGAATTGGAGATGGCCCAATAGTTCCCAAAGACAGACCTTACCAAATGTTTGTTTTTAGTAATTGTAAACTGGTAACTGTAAAAGATATACTTATAACCAAATCACCTTTCTGGTGTATGCATTTTGCGGATTGCGATGCAGTGCATGTAAGTGATATACGGTTGTGGAATAATTTATTAGCGCCTAACGCTGATGGCATAGACGTAACAAGTTGTAACAATGTAATTATTGATGGTTGCGACATCCGGAGCGGTGATGATGCAATTGCCATAGTAGGTTATAATCATCATTTTGAAATTCCGGGCTTTAAACATTTGCTGCATCCTTCGGGTAATATCATTGTAAGCAATTGTAATCTGCAGTCTTATTCCAGCGGTATCCGCATTGGTTTTTTAGATCAGAATTCCGTTAGGAACATTCACGTAAGCAATGTAAATATTACCAATTCAACGAGAGGCATTGGCATTTTTGTACGGGATCAGGGTTCGCTTGAAAACATTACATTTTCCAATATCAATATTGAAACGCATATTAGAACCGGCGACTGGTGGGGCAATGGTGAGCCCATTCATATTTCGGCTGTAAGAGGAAAAGATTCTGTGCAACTCGGCCACGTAAAACATGTCTTGTTTCAAAATATCATCTGCACCGGGGAGAATGGTATGTTACTTTATGGAAGCGATGAAAGTATGCTGGAAGATATTTCGTTTGATCATATAAGATTTGAGTTAACCGATAGTAAACTCAATGATGTTGCGGGAGGTAATGTTGATCTTCGCGGAAGCAATTTACAAAAATCACTTTTTGAAAGAGATATTCCTGGCTTTTATGCGCAGTATATAAAAGGCCTGCGTATAAACGATTTCCAACTGCAATGGACCGATACGAGAATGCCATTTTTTACCAACGCTATCGAATTAAATCACTTTGAAGATGTGGAAATAAAAGATTTTAAAGGAAGCGGTTCGCCCATCAATCCTAAAGCTTTTGCCATTTATGCTGAGGATGGGAAAAATTTTAAAACCAATATTGATAAAAATGTGACATTAAAAAACGTGCAATAGTTTTCATAAAATAAAAAACCTTGCAAACTGCTGCTTAAAAATGAGTAAATTGAACGGCTAATTATTTTATGAATTTTAAAAAACCGATAACATGACCACACGAAGAAGTTTTCTTAAATCAGCATCAGTACTTTCAGCAGGATTATATATGTATCCACACCCATTTAAACACAAATCGCCATTAATAGGCTTGCAATTATATACCGTAAGAGATGCTATGGATAAAGATCCGGAAGGTACCCTGGCAAAAGTTGCGCAGATTGGATATACATCTGTAGAAGGCGCTACTTACACAGGTACTGAAAAATTTTATGGCATGAGCCCTGCTGAATTTAAAAAAGTTTTAAAACAAAATGACCTTGTGATGCTAAGTTCACATTACAGGTTAGGTGAGGTAAAGGAAAAAGGAGAAATTGTTAAGGGTACCATGTTGCACGATTGGGATAAAGCTGTAGATGATGCAGCGGAACTGGGACTAAAATATATGATTTGTGCATGGCTGGCCGAAGAGGAGCGTGGTACTTTAGAACATTATAAATACGTTGCGGATCAATTAAATATTGCAGGAGAAAGATGCAAAAAATCTGGTATCCAACTATGTTATCACAACCATAATTTCGAATTTGAAAAGCAAGGAGATACTTATCCTTACGACATCTTATTAGGCAGCGATAATAACCTTGTGAAGATGGAAATTGATTTATATTGGATTAAAAAAGCCGGTCAGGACGCTATTAAACTTTTTCATGAACATCCCGGAAGATTTCCATTATGGCACATAAAAGATATGGACAATACGCCGGAGCAAAATTTTACAGAAGTAGGAAGCGGTATTATCGATTTTAAAGAAATTTTCAAATACAAAGACCTGGCAGGTATGAAATACTTTTTTGTGGAAGAAGATAAATGCCCCGGCTCGCCGTTTGACAGCATAACTAAAAGTATCAATTATATTAAAAAGAATTTGCTTTAAGGGTTAATCATCATATTTGAATTTTAAAAAAATGATTTCGATAATTAAAACCGGGCTTATAACAGCCATATTTCTAACGATATCATTAACATTGTTTGCAAAAGGCCCACATGATTTTTACCAGATAAAAATTTTCCATTGTAAAACTGATAGCCAGTTAAAACAAGTGAATGACTATCTTGAAAACGAATACCTGCCTGTGTTGCATCGTTTTAATATAAAAGATATCGGCGTTTTCGAGCCTATAGGGAACGATACTGCTTCTAATAAAATGATCTATGTGTTGATACCATTTACGTCTGAAGAAGAGTGGCTGAAAATTGACGAAAATCTTTTAAAAGATATTACTTATGCAACCGCCGCGAAAGATTTTCTTTCTGCGCCTGCTGATGAAGCACCTTATGTAAGAATGGAATCCATTTTATTGGAAGCATTCTCAGGCCAGGAGAAATTACTACTACCAACAACAAAAGATACCGGCAGGGTTTTCGAATTAAGAAGTTACGAAAGCCCTACAGAAAATCTATTGGCAAAAAAGATGGCCATGTTTAATAAAGATGAAATAAACATTTTTAACAGGCTTGGATTCAATCCTGTTTTTTATGGACGGGTTGTGTCGGGAAGTCACATGCCTAATCTAATGTACATGCCGATATTTAAGAGTGTAGAAGAAAGAAATGCGCAATGGAAAGTTTTTGGTAACGATGCAAAATGGAAAGAAATATCTGCTGATCCTGAGAATGAAAACAAAGTTTCTGTGTCGCATATCGATAGCATCTTAATGCACAGCACTTCTTATTCGGATTATTAAAATATAATTATGCAATTTAAATTTTCACGCTTAAAAATTTTATTGTTGACAGTTGGTACTTTATCCGGAATAACTTCATTTTCGCAAAAGTTGGGTGTGTTTGATGGGCAAAATGATGTAGGGAAAATATTGCACCCGGGAAGTGGAAATTATAATGCTTTTTCAGGTGAATATTTATTATCGGGTTCAGGCACCAATATCTGGTTTACGCACGATGACTTTCATTACGTATGGAAAAAGATGCATGGAAATTTTATTTTACAAGCAAGGGGCCATCTTATTGGTAAAGGTGTGGAAGAGCATCGCAAATTCGGCTGGATGGTTCGTGCAAATCTTGATAGCACGTCACCAATGGTATCGGCAACAATTCATGGAGATGGACTTACCTCGTTGCAATACAGGAAAATGGATAAAACAAATGTTGAAGAAACAAAATTTACTATAAGTGCACCTGATGTAATTCAATTGGAAAGAAAGGGAAATCAATACATCATGTCGGTTGCTCATTTTGGAGAACCTTTTGTAACGCAGGAAATAACTGATATCACTGCCGGCGATGATGTTTATGTTGGCTTGTTTATCTGCTCGCATAATAAAGATGTTGTGGAAAAAGTGTCTTTCGATAATGTGCGGATTATTGTTCCTGCAAAAGAAGATTTCGTTCCATATAAGGATTATATCGGCAGCTGTATTGAAACGATGGATGTAAATACAGGTAAGCGTCAAATATTATTTACTTCGCCAAAATCGCTCCAGGCGCCTAATTGGACAACCGACGGAAAAGGTTTGATTTACAACACAGGCGGATTAATGTATCGCTTTAATCTTCAAAGTCGTGTTTCTGTATTAATTAATACCGGTAAAGTGAAAAATAATAATAACGACCA
>Ga0208717_1000574_pt1 | contig 12125 bp, 14 predicted proteins | sample NGESurF53shallow_FD_184489 | JGI IMG/M metagenome (GOLD analysis project Ga0208717, IMG submission 184489) | Arctic peat soil microbial communities from Barrow, Alaska - NGEE Surface sample F53-3 shallow (SPAdes) | ecosystem: Environmental > Terrestrial > Soil > Wetlands > Peat ... | reverse complement strand
GGGACTCAGGCAGCCTGGAGGGCAGAGTTCTCGCGGGCATGGCTGCGGTCGCGGCAGGGGTGAAGGTATCGGTCATCGAGCCTCCTCTCGGTGCCGTGGGTCGGCTAATTCAGCGTATGGTCTGCGGGGTGGCGCAGAAGTGCGCAGGACCCGCGGGTACGCGGAGATTCGTTGTGAAGTTCTGGAAAAAGCCGTGGAATCGTTGCGTGTTAATACGAATGGGCGCTCGGAAACACTGCTGTAACATTCGCATAGCCCGGGCCGCCACCAGCACACCGGCATCGGCCACCGGGATCCTCACGGCGGACCGGCGCAGCTGATCCCAGTCGAGCCGCCCATAGTGGGGCTCGATGCCAGGTCGGCAGCTCAGGGGGAGCGGACGGCCCAGGTCTGGCCGTCAGGGGTGTCGGTGACCGTGACGCCGAGGGCGGCGAGCTGGTCGCGGAGCCGGTCGGCGGTAGCCCAGTCGGCCGCGGCCCGGGCGGCTGCCCGTGCCTCGAGCAGTTCCGCCCCCTCGTCCGGCAGCGGCCTGGGCGCGGGTTCCCGGCCGATATCCCGGGCCAGGTCCAGGCCGAGCAGCCGGTCGGCGTGGGCGAACGTCTCGAACTTGGCGCCCGGCGGGATCTCGCTGTCTTTCTCCAGGCTGCGCAGGACCCGCAGCGCCGCCGGGGTGTCCAGGTCGTCGTCGAAGGCCGCGTTGAAGTCGCTGACGTACTGCGCGCACATCGCCTGGCTCGGCGAGCGGGCCCACTCGGCCACCCGCTCCCGCCAGCGCCGCACGGTCCGGTCCGCGGTGGCCAGCACTTCCCAGGTCAGGTTGAGCTGCTGGCGGTAGCGGTGGTCCAGGAACGAGAACCGGAGCGCGAGCGGGTCGAGCCCGCGCGCCGGAAGGTCGGCCAGCAGCACCACATTGCCGGTGGACTTGGCCATCTTCCGGCCTTCGAACAGCAGGTGCTCGCCGTGCACCCAGTGCTGGACCACCTCATGCCCGGTCACCGAGTTGGACTGGGCGCGCTCGTCCTCGTGGTGCGGGAAGCGCAGGTCGATGCCGCCGGTGTGCACGTCGATGGTCTCGCCCAGATAGTGCAGTGACATCGCGGAGCACTCGGTATGCCAGCCCGGGAAGCCGGTGCCCCAGGGCGCGGCGTAGGTGAGTTCCCGGGACGGGGGGGCGGCCTTCCAGAGGGCCCAGTCCGCGTGGAAACGCTTGTCCGGGTCTATGCTCTGCTGGCCAGCACGGGCCTGGCTGCGGTGCCCGGGCCGCAGGTCGGCGAGCCGGTTGCCAGACAGCTCGCCGTAGCTGGGGAAAGACCTGACATCGAAGTACACCGAGCCGCTGGGCACCGGGTACGCGTGGCCGGTGTCGATCAGCCGGGCGATCAGGTCGATCATCAGGCCGATGCAGTCCGAGGCCCGCGGGAACGTGTCGGCCGGATGGATGTTGAGCGCGGCGCAGTCGTTGTGGAACGCCTCCTCGTAGTACCGGGCGATCTCGAGGGCGCTCTTTCCCTCGGCCCGGGCCTGGGCCAGGACCTTGTCCTCGCCCTCCGGGTCGATCTCGGTATCGTCCGCCAGGTGCCCGACATCGGTGATGTTCTGGCAGCTGGTGACCAGCAGCCGGTGCCGCTCGGCGGTGCGCCGGATCAGGTCGGCCAGCAGATAGGAGCGCAGGTTCCCGACGTGGGCCTGCCGGTACACGGTCGGCCCGCAGCTGTACATACTCAGGCGGCCGCGGCGGACCGGCCCGATCGGCTCGAGCTGCCTGGTCCGGGTGTCATAGAGACGGAACACACCCGACAGCCTACGAGCCGTCCCGCGCCCGTCCGGTGGTGCCGTCCGGTGGGGCCGCCTGTCCGGGTGGGGCCGTGCCTAGGGGCGCAGGCCGCGGACCAGGTCGGCCGGCACCACCCGGACTCCGAACGGCCGCGTGGCGGTCCACGGCTCGTCGCCCGCCACGCAGGCGAGTTCCCGGTAGCTGCCGCCGGCTAGCTCGAACACGGTCAGCGAGGGCTTGTCCCGGGCCGGATCGACCAGCCAGAACGAGGATGCCCCGAGCCGGGCATACACCGCCTTCTTCAGGTGGGCGTCGCGGAGCCGGCTCGTGGGCGAGATCACCTCGACGGCCAGCAGCGGAGCCCGGGGCAGGTCGTCTTCGGTGAGATCCGCGTACCGGGCCACGAGGACGTCCGGCTGCACCTCGTTGAACTTGTCCGGGCGCACCGCGAAGGGCGCGGCCAGGACACGGAGGTCCGACGGGCACGCCTGACGCAGCAGTATGGAAAGCGTGAGTACCGCCTCCTGATGCGCCCAGCCTGGAGCCGGGCTCACCAGGAGCTCCCCGTCGATAAGTTCGTACCGGCGACCGTCATCCGGCATCCCCTCCAGGTCGGCGACCGTGAAGGGGTGGGCGACATCGCTTGGACTGGTCACAGCAGTCATGGTCCCCTCCTTTCCCGGTACCGGCAACCATGCCAGGCGGGTCTGACAGAGCCGGGGAGGCGGACAGACCCGCGGGCCGTCTCGGTTAGGAGAGGGAGGCGAGGCGGCGGACCGCGGCGGCGACCCGCTCGTCGGTGGCGGTGAGGGCCACCCGGATGTGCTGCGCCCCGGCCGGGCCGTAGAACTCGCCGGGGGCGACCAGGATGCCCGCCTCGGCGAGCAGCTGCACCGACGACCAGCAGTCGAGCCCCGGGCGCGACGCCCACAAGTACAGGCCCGCCTCGGAGTGGGTGATCGTCCAGCCGGCTTTCTCCAGGGCGAGCCGCAACTGGTCACGGCGGGCCGCGTACACCTCGCGCTGCCACTCCGCGTGCGTGTCGTCGGACAGGGCCGCCGTCATCGCCGCCTGGACCGGGGCGGGCATCATCATCCCGGCGTGCTTGCGGATCTCGAGCAGCTGCGCGACCAGGGCGGGGTCGCCGGTCACGAAGCCCGCCCGGTAGCCGGCCAGGTTGGACCGCTTGGACACCGAGTGCACGGCGAGCAGGCCCTCGAACGACCCGCCGCACGCCTCGGGGTGCAGCACCGACACCGGCTCCGCCGTCCAGCCCAGGCCGATATAGCACTCGTCTGAAGCCAGCACCGCGCCGCGGTCCCGGGCCGCCTGCGCCGCCGCGGCGAGCTCCCCGGCGCCGAGCACCCGGCCCGTGGGGTTGCTGGGTGAGTTCACCCAGACCAGGCGGACGGGGCCAGTGTCGGCGGGGGTGGTGGTTTTCGTTGCGGAGGCTTGGGAGGCGAGGGCCGGGCGGGCGGCCGGGAGCGCATCCGCGGCCACCGCATCGGCGCCCGCCAGCCGTGCGCCGATGTCGTAGGTCGGGTAGGCCAGTTCCGGGTAGATGACCACGTCCCCGGGCCCGCAGCCGAGCAGGGCCGGCAGCGAGGCGACGAACTCCTTGGTGCCGATCAGCGGCAGCACCGCGTCCGGCTCGACCGTCACCCCGTGGCGGCGGGCCAGCCACCCGGCCGCTGCCTCGCGCAGCGCGCGGGTGCCATGGGTGGCCGGGTAGCCGGGGGTGTTGGCCGCGGCCCGGAGGGCGTCCTGCACCAGCCCCGGGACAGGATCCACCGGGGTGCCCACGGACAGGTTCACGATCCCGTCCGGATGGGCCCTGGCTTTCAGGCCGTAGGGGGCGAGCAGATCCCAGGGAAACCGGGGCAGCCGTGCCGCGAGGGTCAGCTCGCTTCTCCCTGCGGGGGCAGCGCGGTCACGATGGGGTGGTCCTTGTTGATCTTCCCGACCTTGGACGCGCCGCCGGGTGAGCCGAGGTCGCCGAAGAACTCCACGTTCGCCTTGTAGAAGTCCTTCCACTGGTCGGGCACGTCATCTTCGTAGAAGATCGCCTCGACCGGGCAGACCGGCTCGCATGCGCCGCAGTCCACGCACTCGTCAGGGTGTATGTAGAGCATGCGCTCACCCTCGTAGATGCAGTCGACGGGGCACTCCTCGATGCATGACTTGTCGAGGACGTCGACACAGGGCTGCGCAATGATGTACGTCACGTCGGAACTCCTCTTCCGGCATCATCCCGGTAGGTCTGGGGCCTCCCAGTATCCCGGTCTGGGCAAGTATGTCGCGCACGCGGCCGGAGCCACGCCCCGGGGGCCGCCAGTTTCACCGGTCGGCCGCAGGCTATCAGCTCAGCTGGATGGTGCCCGCTGGCGGTGCACCCGCGTCACGGACCCAGCCCTTGGTGCCGGCGGCGGCGCGCCACTGGTACCCGCCGAACCGGACCTCGCGGACGCCATATCTGCTGGCGTGGGTCACGAGCCAGGACGCCACCTCCCAGCCGAGCTTCGGGCGGCCGATCCGTACCTGCATGGTGTGGCGCGGGCCGGACCGGGCCTGGTCCGCGGTGCTTTGGCCGAAGGTGCTGGCCAGCCCCTCGGTGATGGCGGCCATGTCGGGATGGCGCGGGCCCGCCGCGGCCGACCAGCAGTACACGGCGTGCCCATGCTGGCCGGTGAACGCGCTCGTCATCTCGGCCGCCATCCGCTCGTACTGGATGTAGGCGGACCCGTCCGCGCTGCGCTGTACGGCCTGCGCCGCCTGGTACACGGGCATCTTCTGGTAGCCGCGGATGTCCTTCAGGGCGCCGAAGAACTTGGTCGTCGCGTAGATCGGGTTCTCCAGCTTCCGGGCCGGCCCCCAGCCTTGCGAGGGCCGCTGCTGGAACACGCCGACAGAGTCCATATCCCCGTAGGTCAGGTCGTGCAGCTTGGATTCCTGCATCGCCGTCGCGTAGGCGATCGTGACCGCGGCCCGGGGCATCGACTCCTGGTGCGCCACGCCGGCGATGGTCGCGGCGATGCTGCCCTGCTGTGTGTCGAGCAGCACCGACTGGCGCCCGGAAGCCGCCGAGCAGCCTGACCCCGTCAGCACCGGCTCGATCATCGGCACGAGGGCGCGCACCGCCAGGAAGATTCCAGCCGCGAGCACCAGGGCCAGGCTGGCCGCGATGACCGTGCGGCGCCTGGCTTTCCTGCGCTGCGGGGGTGGCTGGCGCGGCCGGCTGTTGGGCACATCCAGAAGCTACCGGCGCGCTCTGACGGGAGTGACCCAGACCGCCGCATGTGCCCGGGCGCACACGAACCCTTGACCCTGACGATGCCGGCGGGTGACGGGGCAGCGACGCCGGGCACACGGGGCGATGTCACGGCGGTGCCGCGATCATGACCGGGAGGTGACGGGCCAGCCGTCCGGCGGCGCGGCGGCCGCGTAACCGAGGCGGATCCGCTGACCAGGTCATCCCCCGTGGCAGGATCGAAGGGTGCCAGCCGAATCACGTCGCCGGATCCGCCGCCAGGGGCCCGCCCTGCTGCGCGGCGATTTCATCCCGAAGACCACCACCGACCAGCGGTTGCTGGACAAACGCGGGCCCAGCGACTGGGTGCACACCGACCCGTGGCGGGTGATGCGGATCCAGGCCGAGTTCGTGGAGGGCTTCGGCCTGCTCGCCGAGCTCGGCCCGGCGGTCTCGGTCTTCGGCTCGGCCCGGGCCCGGCCCGGCAGCCGCGAGTACGGGCTGGCCGAGCGCATCGGGGCCGGGCTGGCCGAGGCCGGGTACGCGGTGATCACGGGCGGCGGCCCGGGGGTCATGGAGGCGGCCAACAAGGGGGCCAACAGCGTAGGCGGGGTCTCCGTGGGGCTGGGCATCGAACTGCCGATGGAGATGGGCCTGAACGACTACGTCGAGATCGGGCTGGAGTTCCGTTACTTCTTTGTCCGCAAGACGGTATTCATCAAATATTCGCAGGGCCTGGTGGTGCTGCCTGGCGGCTTCGGCACGCTGGATGAGCTGTTCGAAGCGCTCACCCTGGTACAAACCGGGAAAATAACGAAATTCCCCATTGTGCTGGTCGGCAGCGACTACTGGTCTGGGCTGCTGGCCTGGATCCAGGACACGGTGCAGGCCAGGGGGTATGTCTCGGCCGGGGACGAGGAGCTGATCACGGTCGAGGACGATCCGGCCGAGGTGGTGCGCATCATCCAGCAGGCCCACGCGCAGCACAACGGGACCGACGCCGGGCTGGACCGGGCGGGTGACCCAGAGGCCGGGCCCATGACCGGGGACTGAAAACCGCGCCGGCCGGCTATTCCTGGATGTCGGCGGGCGCCAGGCGTGGGACGATTCTTATTGTGCCGATTCTGTTGCTACTTGCCGGGGCGGTCATTCTCGTCGGCGTGGTGGTCGTGGCCATGGGCCGCGGTGGCGAGATGGCGGAGTTCGCGATGGACTATGTCCCGCCGGACGTGATGACCGCTGCGGACGTGGCGATGCTCCGGCCGCCGTCCGCGGCCTGGGGCTACAACGCGCAGGTCACCGACGAGGCGCTGAGCCAGATCGCCCAGCTCATCAGCGAGCGCGACGTGGAGATCGCGGTACTCCGCCAGCAGCTCGCCGAGCTCCGGTCCGCCACCGGCGGCAATCCGGTCATCACGGCCACCTTGCTGGCCCGCTCGAAAGCGGCCGGGGCCCGTGCGCTGAGCCCGCGCCTGGACGGGCCGCCGCGCCGGGCCGCGGACACCGTGGCCCCGGATCCCACTTCAGGCGCCGGTCCGGCCGCTGGTCCGGAGGAAGCGGCCGCCAGCCGCGATGAGTGATCCGGGCCTGCCGGCGCCCGGCCCGGACGGCCAGCTGCGCTGCCCCTGGGCGATGTCCGCGCCGGAATACCTGGCCTACCACGACGGCGAGTGGGGGCGCCCGGTCCGTGATGACCGGGGAATCTTCGAGCGGCTGAGCCTGGAAGCGTTCCAGGCCGGGCTGTCGTGGCTCACGATCTTGCGCAAGCGGGAGAACTTCCGCGCCGCCTTCGCTGGCTTCGATCCCGCCGTCGTGGCCGAATTCGGCCCAGCCGACGTGACCAGGCTGCTCGGTGACGCCGGCATCATCAGGAACCGGGCCAAGATCACGGCGGTCATCGGGAACGCCAGGGCCGCGCTGGCCGTGCCAGGCGGCCTGGCCGCGCTGGTCTGGAGCTACGCCGCGGATCCGGCGGACGCGAGCTCCGCCGGGCCGGCCACGATGGCGGAGATCCCCGCCTGGACGCCCGCGTCCAAGGCCCTGGCCCGGGAACTGCGCGGTTACGGATTCTCCTTCACCGGCCCGGTCACGGCCTACGCCACGTTCCAGGCCTGCGGGGTCATCGACGATCATCTGCGCGATTGCGTCCGGCGCGGGGCTTCGCGGGCCCGGGCGGCTTCCCGGGGTCCCGGCGTCTGAACATCTCGGTTCATGCTCGCACGGAGCGTGTCACACTGTGACCGGACAGTACGGGAGGTGTCATGACCAGGGGGCGTGATCGGTGGCGGCCAGCCACCACGAACAGCGATGATCCGCCGCCTGTCCCGCCCGGCGTGGACCCCACGGTGCCCAGCCCGGCCCGGCTGTATGACTACTACCTGGGCGGCAGGATCAACTTCCCCGCGGATCAGGAGGCGGCCGAGCGGATCCGGGAGGACCTGCCCGAGATCTCCGACATGGCCTGGGCCAACCGCGGATTTCACCAGCGGGCCGCGAAATGGCTGGCGGCGGACCGCGGGATCAGCCAGTTCGTCGACATCGGCTCCGGCCTGCCGACCCAGGGCAACACCCACCAGGTCGTCCGGGAGGTCGCCCCCGACGCGCGGGTGGTGTACGTGGACTACGACCCGATGGTCCGTGCCTACGCCGGGGAGCTGCTGACCGACAGCCGCCTCACCACCTTCGTCTTCGCGGACCTGCGGGAGCCCGGCCGGGTGCTGGGCAGCCGGCAGCTGCAGGCGCTGATCGACTTCACTGAGCCGGTCGCGCTGCTGATGACCGCGGTCCTGCATTTCGTGGCCGACAGCGACGACCCGTGGGGCTTGGTGGCCCAGTACACGCAGGCCCTGGCGCCGGGCAGCTACCTCGCGCTGTCCCACGTCACCGCCGATAACGTGCCTGAGCGAGGTTTGCGGACCGGGCTGTCGGTCTACCAGCAGGCCACCGAGAACATCCACCTGCGCCCCCGGGCCCAGGTCGAGCGCTTCTTCGGCGGGCTGGAACTCGTTCCGGCCTGGCCGGGAGGGGCGCCGCGGCTGGTCTACATGGGGGAGTGGGGAGCGGAGGATCCCACGCTCGCGGACAGCGATGGCTCGCGCTGGGGGTACGCCGGGGTGGCCCGGCGACCATGACCTGAGGAGGGGCGTTATGGCCAGGAAGCCCAGCGTGGAGGATCTGGGTATCGAGGTGGATGCCCAGCAGTGGCGGCGTTCCGGGGAGGGCGAGGGCTCGATCGAGATCGCTTTCGTGCCCGGTGACGGCGGCGCGGACGAGTGGGTTCTGATGCGCGTGACGGGTGACCCGCAGGGCCGGATCCTCGTCTACGACCGGCACGAGTGGGAGTGCTTCCTCGATGGCGCCCGGGGCGGGGAGTTCGACGACGGGGCGAGCTGACCACGGGACCCCGGCCGGGTGGCCTTTGTGGCCGTCCGCTGCCTGCGGTCCGCTGTCTGGGGTCGCTAGGGAGCGTGAGCGTGGTCTGCGCGGGGCCCGGAGTGGTCCACGCGGGCTCTGGCATGGTCCGCGCTTTTCCGGGCTGGGCATTCTCGACGTAACCTGGGAGTCTCATGGGAGTATCCGATAATCTGCGATTCACAAGTTAGGTAGCGCTATGCTGCAAGCATCATCTTGTCCAGGAGGAGCTCCCGATGGCTGACGATGCCTACGGCGCGACCGTAGCCAAGCGTCGGCTGTCCCGCCGCCTGGCCGAACTCCGGACCGGGAGCGGCCATACGGCAAACCACGTCTGTGACATCCTCAACTGGGGTCGGGGCAAGGTGGGCCGGTTCGAGGCCAACCAGTGGAAGCGCCCTGAGATGAGTGACATCAGGGATCTGCTCCGGATCTATGGCGTGGACAGTGCGACCGCCGAGGAGCTGGAGGACCTGGCCATCCGCTCGCGGGCCCGGCCGTGGTGGCGTGATTACACCGAAATCTTCGAGAACGAGTTCCCTGGGTTCGAGAACGACGCGGAGCGGATCCGGATCTGCATGCCGCTCGTCGTGCCGGGACTGCTGCAGACCCCGGACTACGCGGAGGCCTTTATGCGGGCCGGCCCGCGCCCGCCCGCCTGGCGCCGCAAGGCGATGGAGACCCGGCTGCGCCGGCAGGAGATCCTGGACCGCACGAATGGGACGGCTCCCCGCCTGGTCGCGGTGGTGACTGAGGCATCGCTCATGTATCACTGGGGCAGCAGGCAGGAGCGGCGCGAGCAGATCGAGCATCTGATCGAGATGAGCCGCCGGCCCAACGTCGAACTGCGCATTCAGCGCTTCGCAGATGGCCCCAGCCCGGGAGTGTCGTCGTCAATCAACATCTTTGACCTGCCCGGGGACGAGCCCCTCGTCTTCACGGAAACAGACACGGCCATCCAGGAGGTAAGCAGGCCAGAAGAGGTGAGCTTGTACATCCAGGCCTTCAGCCGGATCCGTGATTCGGCTCAGGAGTCTGGCGATACCGTGCTTTACCTGGAACACCTCGCACAACAACTGGAGTAAACAATGACTGACCTGTCTCGAGCACAGTGGCGCAAGGCGCGTCTCAGCAGTACCTCTAACGGCGGTTGCGTGGAAGTCGCCGCCAACTTCCTGGATGTCGTGGCGGTGCGGGACAGCACCCGCCCCGGCGACGGCGCTCATGTGATCAGCCGGGCGGCGTTCGCGGAGTTCCTGTCGGACACCAAGGCGGGCCGGTACGACCTCGACCGCTGACCCCGTCGGCTGGGCTGGCTGGCCGGCGAAGCCAGCCAGCGCCGACTAGTTCGGTCAGGGAAGTTCGGCCTGGAAGTGAAGAATCCCCCGGGTGGCGCCCCGGGGGATTCTTTCTGTACAGGGCCTGTCTCGAGGCCAGGCGGCTCCCCGTTCGGGCGGCCGCCGCGGCTCGACTTTACTGCCACGATCGTCGGCCCGGCAGTACCAGGCCCCCTGCTCGTTACCTCATAGTTACAGCACTATCACCTTACGTAGCGTTACCATTGGGTGGCCGTCAGGCCCGGCAGTTGGGTAAAGACTCGGTCAAGGCGAGCCGGCAAGCGCCGATGTCGTTGCGCACCGGAGGCATGACTCGTAATCTGTGAAACACAGATTGCGGGCCGGAAAGGCTGAGGATCATGTTAGGGTCGCTTGCTGCAGACACGCCGCAGGTTGTAGCCGCGGTATCTGCGCCGGCCGTGACCGTGTCAGCGGGCGGCTGCTCCGCTTCCCCGCTTCCGCTGGATGCGACCTGCGCCGCCGCGGCCCGCCGTCTCTTCCGGGCGACGGCGGCCGGGGTCGGACTGCCGGACGAATCGGTCTATGACGGGGTCATCATGGCCAGCGAACTCGCGGCCAACAGCATGCACGCACAGACCGGAATCCAGTTCGACGTGCGCGGCTGCGCCGTGGCAGGCGCCCCGGAAATGTGGCTCTACCTGCGGCGGGTCGGCGGGGAGCAGGAGCTGGTCTGCAAGGTCTTCGACGCCCTGCCGCGCTGGAAGGACGACACGCGGCCGGATCCGGCCGTGGCCGTCCCGGTGGACGCGGTGAGTGGGCGCGGCCTGCACGTGATCGAGGGCCTGTCTCACGGCCGCTGGGGGCATCACCTGACCCGGGCCCGGCTCGGCGGCTGGAAGGTCCCCGGCAAGGCGGTCTGGTTTGCCGTGCCGGTCCCGGCCAGCAGTGCCTTGGACCGGTTCCGCCGTCCCCAGCCCGGTTCCGTGGAGGCCGCCGGCATCCTCGAGCGGATGCTGTCCGAGCGCGGGATCGGGCACATCGTCCGGGCCGATGCCCCGGTCTCGGGCATGTCGGTGCTGTCGATCCGGCGCGGGCTGACCGTCTGGTGCCGTAGCCGGGTGGTGTCCTGGACCGGCCGTTCCGGTCACCGAGAGTGGCGGGCCTTCTCCGATCTGGTCGATGCCGCTGAGCAGATCATCGGCGCCCACGAGGAACTGGCCAGCGCAGACACGGCCGCTGGCGGCCAGGGCCGGTAGGCCGGCCGGGCCGGTAGGCAGGGCGGTCAGTAGCAGGGCGGGCCGGTAGGCAGGACGCCCGTCTCGTTACCGGCCTAGGAAGCGTGGCTCCTGCTTGCGCGTGAACGCGAGCGTGGCGGCCTGGTGATCGGCGGTGCGGCCCAGGAGGCTCTGGACCTCGGCCTCCTTGTCCAGCGCCTCGGCGAGGCTGTGTCCCGCCGCGAAATTGAGCTGTTCCTTGATGCCCGCGTAGGCGGCGGTCGGTCCGGCGGCCAGCCGGGCTCCCAGTGCACGGGCGGTAACCGGCAGGTCCGCGTCCTCCACCACCTGACTGACCAGGCCGAGTTCGAGCGCGCGCGGCGCCCGGATGGGCTCCGCGAGCATCAGCAACTCGGCCGCCAGGCCTGCCCCGGCCAGCCGGGGCAGCGTCCACGACACGCCGGTGTCAGCGGCCAGCCCGACCCGCGCGAAGGCCATCAGGAAGCTGGCACCCTGGGCCGCGATACGGATGTCGCAGGCGAAAGCCAGCCCCGCCCCGGCCCCGGCGGCCACTCCGTTCACGGCGGCGATGACCGGCTTGGGTATGGACCTGATGGTCAGGACAAGCGGGTTGTAGTGCTCGCGGACCGTGTCCAGTGGCGCCGGCGTGTCGGCCGGCGGCGGCCCTACCGCGGACGCGGCCCCGGCGGGCACGTGCGCGGCCGGTGCCCCAGGCGGTGGTGCCCCAGCGGCCGGATTGGCGTCCTGCGGCGCCGCGTCTGCGGTGGCGGCCTCGAGCAGTTCCGCGTGCTCACGCAGGTCCTGGCCGGCGCAGAAGGCCTGCCCTGCGCCGGTGATCAGGACCGCCCGGACCTGCTGGCTGGAGGCCGCCTGGCGCAGCGCCGCGAGTAGTTCGTTCTTCAGTTCCGCGGTCAGCGCGTTCCGGGCCTGCGGCCGGTTCAGCGTGATCGTGGCTACCGCTCCATCGAGGTCCCAGCGAACACTGTCCGTCACCGAACTCCTCCTCAGGACGGGCCGCGAGCGGTGCCTCAGTGACTCCTGAGACCCTAGTTACCGACGGCGGCGGGCGGAAGGGAGTGCTGATCGTTACCACTGTAGGCCGGAACTCTGGATAATAGAGGTACTGATCAACACGGCTGTGGGTGGCCGGACCCGCCGCA
>Ga0208717_1000573_pt1 | contig 12147 bp, 13 predicted proteins | sample NGESurF53shallow_FD_184489 | JGI IMG/M metagenome (GOLD analysis project Ga0208717, IMG submission 184489) | Arctic peat soil microbial communities from Barrow, Alaska - NGEE Surface sample F53-3 shallow (SPAdes) | ecosystem: Environmental > Terrestrial > Soil > Wetlands > Peat ... | reverse complement strand
GATGGCGCCGATCGTCGGCCGAGCGGAACAGCTTGCCGGCCGCCAGACCCACCCGCAACGCCACCTCGGCGGTCATGGGATATTGGTTGGCCTGGCCGCGGATGCCGTCGGTGCCGAAATAGGACCACTTGCTCATCGTCTCTTCAATCCTCGCCTTCCAAGAACCGATGCGAGCGCCTGTTAGATTTGTGACACCGGCCGCCCGCCAATGCTAAAGGCGGCGCATCGATTTTCAGCCGGTGAGACTAGCGCGTCGCGCCGCGCATGACAAAGCCGCGCCATTTGGCAGGAAGGGTGGGTGAACGAGAATGTGCGGCATCATCGGCATTGTCGGCGTCCAGCCGGTGACGGCGCGGCTGGTGGGCAGCCTCAAGCGGCTCGAGTACCGCGGCTATGACTCGGCCGGCGTGGCGGCGGTGCAGGCGGACGGCCATGTCGAGCGGCGGCGCGCCAAGGGCAAGCTGCGCGAACTGGAGGCTGTCCTGGCCGCCGAGCCCCTGGGCGGGACGGTGGGGATCGGTCATACCCGGTGGGCGACCCACGGCGCCCCTTCCTTGATCAACGCCCACCCGCAGACGGCCGGACGGGTCACCGTGGCGCACAACGGCATCATCGAGAACTTCGCCCAGCTCAAGGCCGAAATCCTGAGCCAGGGCCGAACCTTCGAGAGCGACACCGACACGGAGGTGGTGGCCCATCTCATCGACCTGGAACTGGCGAAGGGCCGCGCGCCGCTCGACGCCCTGAAGGCGACTCTCGACCGCCTCACCGGCGCCTACGCCCTGGCCGTGCTGATCGACGGCGAGCCCGATCTGGTGATGGGCGCGCGGCGGGCCATGCCTCTGGTGGTCGGCTATGGCGAGGGCGAGATGTTCATCGGCTCGGACGCCCTCGCCGTGGCGCCCTTCACCAACCGCGTGGCCTATCTCGAAGAGGGCGACTTCGTGGCCATCGACCATGGCGAAGCGCTTATCTTCGATGCGACGGGCGCCGCCGCCGATCGGCCGATCCGCACCGTCTCGGTCTCCGCCGCCCTGGTCGAAAAGGGCAACTACCGGCACTTCATGGAAAAGGAGATCTACGACCAGCCCGACGCCTGCCAGCACACCCTGGCCAGCTATGTCGATCCGGTCGCCGGACGCGCCACGGCGCCGGACGGATTCGACTTTGGCGACATCGACCGGCTGCAGATCGTCGCTTGCGGAACGGCCTTTTACGCCGGCCTGATCGGCAAATATGTCATCGAGCGCCTGGCCGGCCTTCCGGTCGATGTGGAAGTGGCCTCGGAGTTCCGCTACCGGACCCCGGCGGTGTCCGGACGGACACTGGCGGTGGCGATCTCCCAGTCGGGCGAGACCGCCGACACCCTGGCGGCGCTGCGCTGGTGCGGGGATCAGGGGCTGACCACCGCCGCCATCGTCAACGCCCACGAATCGACCATGGCCCGCGAGGTGGATCGGGTGTGGCCCACCAACGCCGGGCAGGAGATCTGCGTCCTCTCCACCAAGGCCTTCACCGCCCAGGTGAGCGTGCTGATCGCCATCGCCATCGCGGCGGCCCGGGCGCGCGGCCGCATCGACGCGGCGGAGGAAAAGCGCCTGGTCTATATATTGATGGAGGCCCCACGCCTCCTGGGCGAAGCGATCGCCACCGACGAAACCATCCAGCCTCTGGCCCACGAGATCGCCCGGGCCCGCGACGTGCTCTATCTGGGCCGAGGTCCGATGTTTCCGCTGGCCATGGAAGGCGCGCTGAAGCTCAAGGAGGTCAGCTACATCCACGCCGAGGGCTACGCCGCCGGCGAGATGAAGCACGGTCCGATCGCCCTCATCGAAGCGGCGACGCCGGTGGTGGTCCTGGCCCCCCATGACGCCTTCTTCGACAAGACCCTCTCCAACATCAGCGAGGTCATCGCCCGCGACGGGCCGGTCATTCTGATCACCGACGAAGCGGGGGCGGCGCGGGCGCCGGCCGAGGCGCGGGTGATCGTCGCCCCCACCTGCGATCCGCTGATCGCGCCGCTGGTCTTCGCGGTCCCGCTGCAGCTGCTGGCCTATCAGGTGGGGGTGTTCAAGGGCGCCGATGTCGATCAGCCCCGCAATCTGGCCAAGTCGGTCACGGTCGAGTAGGCCGTCGGCGCTTTTGGGGGAAAGATGATGAGTCGCGTACGCAAGGCGGTGTTGCCGGTCGCGGGCCTGGGCACGAGAATCCTGCCCGCCGCCAAGGCGACGCCCAAGAACCTGCTCAATGTGTTCGACCGGCCGATCCTCGCCCATGTCGTCGCCGAGGGCCGGGCGGCGGGCATCGAGCACTTCGTGTTCGTGGTCGGCCGCGGCCAGGGGGCCATCGAGGATTATTTCGACCACGCCTATGAGCTGGAGGCCGAACTCGAAGCCAAGGGCAAGGCCGGCCCGCTCGCCGCCGTCCGCGCCGACCTGCCGGCGCCCGGCGAGATGAGCTTCGTGCGCCAGATGGCCCCGCTGGGCCTGGGCCACGCGGTGTGGTGCGCCCGCGACCTGATCGGCGCCGAGCCGTTCGCGGTCATGCTGCCAGATATGCTGATGGACGCCGAGCCGGCCGCCCTGGCCCAGGCGGTGGCCGCCCATGACGCGGTGGGCGGCAACATCGTGGTGGTCGAGCCGGCCGCGCCGGGCGAAGCGCACAAATACGGCATCGTCTCCTTGGCCAAGACGGCGGCGGGTTTCGGCGACCGCCTCGCCGTGATGACCGGCATGGTCGAAAAGCCGGCCCCGGGAACCGAGCCCTCCAACCTGTTCATCTCCGGCCGCTATATCCTCCAACCCGAGATTTTCGAGGCCCTGGCGGCGCATGAAAAAGGGGCGGGCGGCGAGATCCAGCTCACCGACGCCATGCTCGAGCTGCTGAAAAGCCAGAGCTTTCACGCCCTGCGCTACGACGGCGTCACCTACGACTGCGGCGACCCGCTGGGTCTGCTGCGCGCCAACCTCGCCTTCGGGCTCAAGGATCCTCAGGCAGGCGGCGACGTACGCGCGATGGCGGAGGCGCTCCTTAAAGGCTAGCCCTCGGCCACCTCCTCCACCGCCGCGATCAGCCGGACGAGGTCGGCCGGGCGCGACAGGCGGTGGTCGCCGTCGCGGATCAGGGTGAACACCACGTCCTCGGACTTCAGCGCCCGGGCGAGATCGAGGGCGTGGGTCCACGGCACGTCCGGATCGGCGCCGCCTTGCAGAATGCGGACGGGCGCTTCCACGGCGACGGGACCAGGCAGGATCGACCAGCGCGCGCCGTCTTCCAGCAGTTCGCGGGTGATCCGATAGCCGTCGTCCGCGTGAAGGGACGGGACCTTCCATGCCCCCTCGCCCGCCAGCGCCGCCCGCGCCTCGTCCGGCAGCCTCGGAGCCAGGAGCTTGTCGGTGAAGTCGGCGGCCGGCGCGATCAGCACCAGGGCCTTCATCCGTTCGGGTCGAGCCATGGCCGCCAGGCAGGCCAGCCATCCGCCCATGGACGATCCCACCAGCACCAGAGGTCCCTCGGTAAGATCGTCGATCACCGCCAGGGCGTCGCCCCGCCAGCGGGTGATCGTGCCCGCTTCGAAGTCGCCCTCCGACTGGCCGTGGCCGAAGTAGTCGAAGCGCAGGAAGTCGCGGCCCCGCTCGCCTGCCCAATCGGCCAGGGCGGTGGCCTTGGTTCCGTTCATCTCGGAGTGGAAGCCGCCCAGCCAGACAACAGTCGGACCTTCACCCGCCATCCGCCGCCAGGCGAGGGCGGCGCCTTGATGGGCGAGAAAGCCGGAAGTCTCGGTCATGGCGCTGGAGGTCCAACTTGCGTAGAGGAAAGGCGCCCGTCGACATCGACGTCCCGGCCGGAGCGACACCATATCATTCGCCGAGCTTCCCGAGGATTTCACCTTGTTGCAAGTCACGCCGCGGCTGGACGACGGCGGGGTCGAGCAGGCGACCTTGGACATGGCCGCCGCCGTGGCGCGGGCCGGGCGCCGATCCTTGGTCGCCTCGCGCGGCGGGCGGCTCGAAAAATCACTGGCGAAGAGCGGCGCCGGGCTGATCCGCCTGCCGGTGCATTCGAAAAACCCCCTGGTGCTGGCCGGGTGCGCGGCGCGTCTGGCCCAAGTCATCTCTCGGCAGCAGGTGAGTCTCGTTCATGTCCGCTCGAGGGCGCCGGCCTTCAGCGCCCTGACGGCGACGTGGTTCACGCGAACCCCCATGGTCGCCACCTATCATGGCGTCTATGGCGGGGGTTCGGGCCTCAAGCGATGGTATAACGCGGTGATGACCCGCGGCGTGGTGACGATCGCCAATTCCGCCTTCACCCGCGATCACCTCATGGCCCAGCATGCCCTGGCCGCCGACAAGGTCGTGGTGGTTCCCGAGGGGATCGACACGGCGCGCTTCGATCCGGACGCCGTGTCGCCGGACCGCGTGGCCGCCGCGCGGGCGGCCTGGGGGCTGGCGACCGCCGACCGGCGGACGGTGATCCTGCTCGCCGCCCGCCTGACCGACTGGAAGGGCCAGCGCCTGGCGGTCGAGGCCCTGCGACGCCTTCCCGGACGCGACGGCGTCGTGTTGATCCTGGCCGGGGCGGCAGAAGGGTCGGCCTACGCCGCCTCCATCGAGGCGGCCGCCGCCGTGGCGGGGATTTCCGATAATGTCCGCCTCGTCGGTCCCTGCGACGACATGCCGGCCGCCTTTCTCGCCGCCGACCTGGTCATCGCGTCGTCCACCAAGGCCGAGTCCTTCGGCCGAAGCGTGGTGGAGGCCGCCGCCATGGGGCGGCCGGCGCTGGCCTCGCGCCTGGGCGCGCACACCGAGACCGTGGCGCACGGCCAGACCGGCTGGCTTGTGACCTCCGGCGACGCCGACGCCTGGACAAGGGCCATCGGGACGGCGCTCGCCATCGACGCGGATGCACGGGCCGCCATGGGGGCGGCGGCCAGGGCGCGGGCGACGCGGCTTTATTCCCTGACCGCCATGTGCGAGGCCACCTTCGCGGCCTATCGGCGTGTCCTGGAAGCTCGGCCATGAAGCCGGTCGGCAAGGTGCTGGTGATCAAGTTGTCGGCGGTGGGCGATTTCGTGCTCGCCTTTCCGGCGTTCGAGCGCATCCGCGCCGCCCATCCGGGGGCCGCGATCACCCTTCTGACCACCCCGCCCTTCGAATCCCTCGCCGCCTCGAGCCCATTCTTCGACAGGGTGGAAACCGACGGGCGGTCGCGGGGGCCGGCCGGCTGGCTCGCCCTGGTCCTGCGCCTGCGCTTTCAGCGCTACGATCGCATCTACGACCTGCAGAACAACGACCGGACCAATCTCTATTTCCAGGCCTTGCGGCCCTTTCCGCCGAAGTGGTCCGGGACCGCCGCCGGCTGCGCCCTGCCGCATCGCAACCCGGCCCGGATGCAGATGCACGCCCTCGAGCGCCAGGCGCAGCAGCTCGAGGCGGCCGGCATCTGGCCGGACGCGCCCACCCGCCCCCTGTCGGCGGCCCCGCCGGATATTTCCTGGATTCTCGCCAAGGCCCCCAAGCCCCGCCCCGCCGCCATTCCACGCCCGGTCGTGCTGCTGATCCCCGGAAGTTCGGCTCACCGCCCCGAAAAGCGCTGGCCCATCGATCACTACGGGCGCCTCGCCAAGGCCCTGCAGGCGGAAGGCTGCGACGTCGTCGTGGTCGGCGGGCTACAGGAAAGCGAACTCGCTCGCGCCATCCAGCGGCATGCGCCGCGCGCCCGCGATCTGACCGGCCGCACCGACTTCGCCCAGATCGCCGTTCAGGGGGCCCGCGCCGCCCTGGCGGTCGGCAACGACACCGGTCCGGTTCACCTGATCGCCGCCGCCGGCGCACCGACCATCGCCCTCTTCTCCTCGGCTTCCGATCCCGCCCTGTGCGGCCCGCGCGGCCATGTCACCGTCTTCCAGGCCCCCGACCTCGCCGACGTGCCGGTGGAGAGCGTCCTGGCCGCCGCCCTCTCCCTGGCCGGGCGCCCGCACCGAGCCCAGCCTTGATAGCGCGAGGCGCCTTGGTCATATACTGCTATGGGTTGGTTCAGTTCGCCTTGATAAACCCGACATTGCAACAGTCTTAAGGAGCACAGCCTATTCGCCGTCCCATGCCCGCGCCGCCGTCCAAGGACGGTCCGCGCATCAATGACGAGATCCGCGTCCCCCGCGTCCTGCTGATCGATCAGAACGGCGAAAAACAGGGGATCATGCCCACCTCGGCCGCGCTGGAAGCGGCCACCGAAGCGGGCCTGGATCTGGTCGAGGTCTCTCCCACCGCCGACCCGCCGGTGTGCAAGATCCTCGATTTCGGCAAGTTCAAGTTCCAGGAACAGAAGAAGAAGAACGAGGCGCGCAAGCGCCAGAAACTGGTCGAGGTCAAGGAAATCAAGCTTCGGCCCAACATCGACGTCCACGATTACGAGGTCAAGGCGCGGGCGATGCACCGCTTCTTCGAGGAGGGCGACAAGGTCAAGGTCACCCTGCGCTTTCGGGGCGGCGAGATGCGCCATCCGGAGCTGGGCATGAAGCTCCTCGACCAGGTCCGAACCGACTTCGACCCAGTGGCCAAGGTAGAATACGAGCCGCGCATGGAAGGCCGCCAGATGATCATGATCCTCGCGCCGAGGTAGGCAATCGGCCATCCGGGTCTTCGATCCCTAGCTTCGGCGCCCCGCGCGTGTTCCAGCGCCACAGCGCCACGCAGTGTCCTCCGGGGCTCATGGCCGAGGGAAAGCGGACGCCGTCGAAGCGGGCCGACCTCAGTCGCATCGCCGCGACCTGGGTCGGTGCGATCCCATCCCGCGCCGCCGCCGCGCGCCATCCGTCGCCGCCGAGATCGGCCGGAATGCCGAACCGTTCCTGAAGCGTCGGGTCTTCCGCGTCGGCGAGGCGCGCGCCGGTCAGGTGGAGGCGCACCACGAGGCCCGGGTGCTGGGTCAGGCCCTGATTGTATTCCGACCAAGCCGTGGTGAGCTCGAGCGCGGCGTAGAGGGCAGGGCTGCCCGCGGGATTCCACCGGCCGCCGAAGCGGGACGCGCCGTCGCCGGAAAGCGGGCGCCAGCTCCAGGCCGGGACATAGACGCGCCACAGTTCGTAGTCGGCGGGCTCGGTTCGGAGGCCGCTAGGCGAAGACACCCGCCCGCGTCGCTTCCAGATAGTCGAGAACCTGCTGCGCGGCGCCCTGGGTGACCAGATCGCGGGCGGTCTTGCCGCTCCAGCCGGGAAGAGGCTGATGCTTGAACCATAGGGTCGCCCGCTCCAGCGTGCCGCTCATCTCCGCCGCCATGATCAGAATTCGGGCCACCGGCGAAAGCGCCCGATCGGCGGCGGAGGTCGGAGGCCGCCGGCCCAGGGTCGCTCGCGACACGCCGACGATGGTCGCCAGTTCGGCCATGCCGACATGCAAGGTCGCCGCGACACGTTGCGGCGAGAGCCTGACGCTGTTCGGTTCGGCCAGATGTTCAACGAAATTTGCCGATGTGGTGCTCATATTGTGCGCAAGATACGCCTGAGCGGTTTGTTCCGCAAGGCTTCGACGCCGACTGCGAGGTGAGGCGTTCGCGCCGCACCGGCCTCTCAATCGCCTTTCGCGCGGCCCCTTGCTGTCGCCGGGGGCGCCGCTCGACTCTATCTCACCACCATGCCGGAACAAGGGGACCAGAAGGGCGCGCGTCGCGCGCTCGTCGTGCTGCTTGGCGTGGTGTTCGTGAACATCGCGGGCTTCGGCGTGGTCATTCCGCTGCTGCCCTTCTACGGCCGCGCCTTCCACGCCTCGGCTTTCCAGATCGGAGTGATGTTCTCGGCCTTTTCGGCGGGACAGTTCTTCGCCGAGGCGTTCTGGGGCCGGCTGTCGGATCGGATCGGCCGCCGGCCGGTGCTGATCGTCACCATCTTCGGAACCGCCGCCGCCTACGCCGCCCTGGCCTTCGCGCCGAACATCGCGGCGGCCTGCGCCCTTCGCCTGGTCGGCGGGCTGATGAGCGGCAACATCTCCACCATCCAGGGCTATCTCGCCGACGTGACCCCAGCCGAACAGCGGCCGGGGCGCATGGGCCTGCTGGGCGCGGCCTTCAGCATGGGCTTCGTCACCGGCCCGGCCCTTGGCGGCCTGCTCGCCAGGCCGGCCGACGGCGTAGCCGGATTCCATCTGCCGCTTCTCACCGCCGCCGCCCTGGCCGGCCTCGCCGCGCTAGGGGTGGTCCTGTTCGTTCGCGAGACCCGCGCCGCGCATCCCATGACCCCGCCGCCGACCCCACGCCTCGAATCCCTGGCCGACGCCTTCCGCCACCCGGTCATCGCGCGCCTGCTGATCATGACCTTCGTCGTCGTCTCCGGCTTCGCCGGCATCGAGGCCACCTATGGGCTTTGGACCCAGGCTAGATTCGGCTGGGGCCCCCGGCAGATCGGCTTTGCCTTCATGGCCATCGGCGTGACCGGCGCGGTGGCCCAGGGGCTGATTACCGGCCGCCTGGCGCGGCGATACGGCGCCGCCGCGGTTCTGACGGGGGGTCTGGTTCTGGTAGGGGCGGGAATGGCGATTCAATTCGCCTCGCCGAACTGGCTGGTGGCCATGGCGGGCCTGTTCACGGTCGCTTTGGGCCAATCCTTGACCTTTCCCAACATCGCCGCCCTGATCTCCCAGGCCGCGCCGGCCGGGCGGCAGGGAGAGATGCTGGGCCTGAACATGGCCGGAAACTGCCTGGCCCGGTTCGGCGGTCCGCTCTACGCCGCCGCCGCCTTCCAGCATGTGTCCATCGGCGCCCCCTTCGCCACCGCCGCCCTTCTCATCGCGCCGGCGCTCTATTTCGCGGTGCGAGTCGCCCGCCAGACGAGGTCGGCGCCGTGAAACCGCTTGGTTGTGACGGATGGGCCGGCGCCCTATTGCCGTCCCCATGACCGGCCCGGCCCCAGCCCCGACGGCGCCGCGGTCGGGCGCGGCGCTCTACACCCTGTTGTCGGTGATGTTCATCAACATGATGGGCTTTGGCATCGTCGTGCCGCTGCTGCCCTTCTACGCGCAGTCCTTCCACGCCGCGCCGTGGCAGATCGCCCTGATCTTTTCGGCCTATTCCATCGGCTCCTTCTTCGGCGAGCCGTTCTGGGGGCGCCTGAGCGACCGGATCGGGCGCAAGCCGATCCTCATCTCCACCACCCTGGGCAACTGCCTGTGCTACGGCCTGCTGGCCTTCGCGCCCAACATCTACCTGGCCTTCGCCATCCGCCTGGCGGGGGGCCTGGCGGCGGGCAACGGCTCGGTGGTCCAGGGATACATCGCCGATGTGACGCCCCCCGAAGAGCGGGCCGGGCGCATGGCCAAGCTCGGCGCGGCCTATAACATCGGCTTCATCCTGGGCCCCTTCGTGGGAGGCATGCTGGCCAAGACCTCGGTGGGGCCGATCGGCTTCCAGATTCCGCTGCTGGTCGCATCGGCCTGCGGGGCCGGGTCGGCCATCGGCATCGCCTTGGCGGTCAGGGAAAGCCGGTCGCGCCGGCCGCGCGAAGCGAATCCGAAGAGCCGCTGGGTGATGTTCGGCCTGGCGGCGCGCCATCCGGTGATCGGGCGGCTGATACTGCTGACCTTCGTGGTCGGCTTCGCGTTCACCGGCATAGAGTCGATCTTCGGCCTGTGGGCGCAGCACCGCTTCGCCTGGGCGCCGCGCGACGTGGGCCTGTGCTTCGGCGTCGCCGGCGCGGCCTCGGCCTTCGCCAACTTCTTCGTCACCGGGCGACTGTCGCGACGATTCGGCGAGACCCGCATGCTGGCGCTCGGCATGGCCGGAACGGTGATCGCCATGGCCCTGCAGCCGCTCAGCGACGGCGGCTGGTCTACCTACGCCCTGATGGCCGCCGCCTCCATGTCTTCCTCGATCGCCTTTCCCAACGCCTCGGCCCTGCTGTCGGGCGCCATCGATCCGGAGAGGCAGGGTCAGATCATGGGCCTCAGTAACGCCGCCGGGGCCTTCGCCCGCGTGGTCGGGCCGCTCGCCGCCGGCCTGGTGTTCGCCGGGATCAGCGTCAACGGCCCCTTTATCATGGGCGCCCTTATCGTCGCGCCCGCCATCGCCCTGGCCCTGTCGGCGGGACGGGCGGCGGGGCGTTCCACGAGCGCCGGCGAGGTTGCCTTGCGCGCCTCTTTGCCGTAGAGACCGCGCCTTCGTGCGAGCCGCCTGGCCCCAAGGCATGCCAGGGCGGTTCTTGAACGGCTCACTCTCAAAGAGGACGGCCCCCGATGAGGGGCGCCGCTTAAGCGAAATGCCCAAACTGAAGACCAAATCGGGCGCCAAGAAGCGCTTCAAGATCACCGCGACCGGCAAGATCAAGGCCGGCGTGGCGGGCAAGCGGCACCGGCTGATCAGCCATTCGGCCAAATACATCCGCCAACAGCGCGGCACCAAGGTGATGAGCGAGGCCGACGCCAAGACCATCAAGTCCTTCCTGCCCTACGGCCTTTAGATCTTTAGGAGCGTCAGCACACCATGGCCCGCGTCAAACGGGGCGTCACCGCCCACGCCAAGCACAAGAAGGTTCTCGAGCAAGCCAAGGGCTTCTGGGGACGCCGCAAGAACACCATCCGCGCCGCCAAGGCGGCCGTGGACAAGGCCGGCCAGTACGCCTACCGCGACCGCAAGGTGCGCAAGCGGTCTTTCCGCGCCCTGTGGATCCAGCGCATCAACGCCGCCGCGCGGCTGGAAGGCATGACCTATTCCAGATTCAGTCACGGCCTGGGGCTGGCCGGGATCGATGTGGACCGCAAGGTGCTCTCCGATATCGCGGGAAACGATCCGGCCGCCTTCAAGGCCATCGCCGACAAGGTCCGCGCCGCGCTGGGGTGAGGCGCATGGCTCCTTCTCCCCTTGCGGGAGAAGGTGGCCCGCGAAGCGGGTCGGATGAGGGGTCGCATTCCCCTCTCCGACTAGCCTCTCGACGCCACTCGGCGACCATCGCGCGACCCCTCATCCGTCGCCTGCGGCGACACCTTCTCCCGCAAGGGGAGAAGGGACGCCGAGGCCTTCAGATTGAAGCCAAACCGCCATGACCGATCGTTTGACCCTCGAAACCGACCTCCTCACCCAGATCGCCGCCGCCGGCGATCTCGGCGTCCTCGACGCCGTGCGGGTGGCGGCCCTCGGCAAGACCGGCGCGGTCTCGGCTTTGCTGAAATCCCTGGGCGCCATGAGCCCGGAAGAACGCCGAACCGAAGGGCCGGCGATCAACGGTCTGCGTGACCGGCTCGCCGCCGCCATCGCCGAGCGCAGGGCGGTGCTGGAGGCCGCCGACCTCGACGCCCGCCTCGTCGCCGGGCGCCTGGACCTGTCCCTTCCGGCCCCGCCGCGCCGCCGGGGATGCGTCCATCCCACCATGCAGGTGATGGACGAGATGGTCGCCATCTTCGCCGAGATGGGCTTTTCCCTGGCCGAGGGACCGGACATCGAGGACGATTTCCACAATTTCACGGCGCTGAACTTCCCGCCCAGGCATCCGGCGCGGGAAATGCACGACACCTTCTTCTTCCAGCCCGGCCCGGACGGCGAGCGCAAGCTGCTGCGCACCCACACCAGCCCGGTGCAGGTGCGGACCATGCGGCAGGCCAATATCCCTCCGCCGGCCCCGTGGATCGCCGCTGGCCAGGCGCCGCCGATCCGGATCATTTCGCCGGGGCGCACCTATCGGAAGGACAGCGACGCCACCCACACCCCGATGTTCCACCAGATCGAGGGGCTGGTGATCGATCGCGGCATCCACATGGGGCATCTGAAGTGGACGCTGGATCAGTTCATCGCCCGCTTCTTCGAACTGCCAAGCGTCGCCACCCGTTTTCGCCCCCACTATTTTCCGTTCACCGAACCCTCGGCGGAGATGGACGTGCAATGCGACACCTCCGGCGGCGCGGTGCGGATCGGCCAGGGAAACGAGTGGTCGGAGATCGTCGGCTGCGGCATGGTCCACCCCACCGTGCTGCGCGATTGCGGCATCGATCCCGATGAATGGCAGGGTTTCGCCTTCGGCTTCGGGGTCGATCGGCTGGGACGGTTGAAATACGGCATGCCGGATCTGCGTGACATGTTCGCGGGCGACACGCGCTGGCTCGCCCACTACGGCTTTTCCGCGTTCGTCGCCCCCAATCCGGCGTCGGGTTTGAGTTGATGGACGCGATC
>Ga0208717_1000572_pt1 | contig 12159 bp, 9 predicted proteins | sample NGESurF53shallow_FD_184489 | JGI IMG/M metagenome (GOLD analysis project Ga0208717, IMG submission 184489) | Arctic peat soil microbial communities from Barrow, Alaska - NGEE Surface sample F53-3 shallow (SPAdes) | ecosystem: Environmental > Terrestrial > Soil > Wetlands > Peat ... | reverse complement strand
CCGGTGGCCATTCCCGCCGTGGCCGGGGGGACCGCGTTCCGGTACGGCACCGGTCTGTCGTACGGACGTGCGTTACCGGGCCATTGACTGGCGTTAGCCGGGGACGCTTACCATCGGGAGCGTGTTTGACCCCCAGCTGACCTCGCCTCCGGCTCGCCGGTCCGGCGTCGGCGCTCCCGCTCCGGCCGCGGGCGTGGATGAAGGATCGGGGCACTCAGGACTACCCCAGGCTTACATCCATGCCGGCGATCACGCGGGAAGCGGCCGGCCGCCGCTGCGCGCGGTGATCGCGGACTGGGGCGGGGTGATGACCAACCCGATCATGGAGACCGTGCACGCCTGGATCACCGCGGACGAGATCGACTACGACAGCTACCGCGCGGTCATGAAGGCCTGGGTGTCCGGGGCGTACGGCGCGGCGGGTGAGGACAACCCGATCCACGGGCTGGAACGCGGCGAGTTCGGCAACGAGGAGTTCGAGCGGCGGCTCGCCGCCGAGATCGTCCGCCGCGACGGCAGCCCGGTGCTGGCCGAAGGGCTGCTGGACCGGATGTTCGCGGCCACCGTGCTCAGCGAGCCGATGCAGGACCTGCTCCGCCGGGTCCGCCAGGCGGGGCTGAAGACGGCCCTGCTCTCGAACTCGTGGGGCGTCACCGCCTACCCGGCCGACGTGCTCACCGAGCTCTTCGACGCGGTCGTCATCTCGGCTGAGGTCGGCATGCGCAAGCCGGAGGAGCGGATCTTCCGGCACGCCACGGGCCTGCTCGGGCTGGACCCGGCCGAGTGCGTGTTCATCGACGACATCGAGGCCAACGTGCAGGCCGCCGAGGCCCTCGGGATGACCGGCGTGCTGCACACCGAGCCGGCCGCGACCGCGGCCCGGCTGGCCTCCCTGCTCGGCCTGCCGTAGCGGCGCTCTTGTCCAGGTCGGCACGGGCTTGCCCGTGGCAGCACGGGTCTCCTTAGTGACAGCACGGCAGACCCGCCGCACGCCAGGGGCTGGCTGTTCTAGCCTGGCTCCGTGGCCGAGCAGCCGAGCCCGATCCGCCTGATTCCCCCCACCCCGGGACGATCGGCGAATATGCGCGCCAACCGGCGCACCGACACCAAGCCGGAGCTCGCGCTGCGCAGCGCCCTGCACCGGCAGGGTTACCGGTTCCGCAAAGACCACCGGGTCGATCTGGACAGCGGCGCGCGGGTCCGGCCGGATATCGCGTTCACCGCGCGCCGGATCGCCGTGTTCGTGGACGGCTGTTTCTGGCACGTCTGCCCGCAGCACGGCCGGGACCCGGCCGTCAACGAGTCGTACTGGTCACCGAAGCTGCGCCGCAACGTCGAGCGCGACCGGGCCGCGGACGCGGCGCTGGCCGCGGCGGGCTGGCGGGTGGTCCGGGTGTGGGAGCATCAGTCCCTCGACGAGGCGGTGGCGATGGTAGTCGAGGTCCTCAACGCCTAACTCTGCTGGTCCAACTGGGCTGGTTCGGCTCTGCCTGCACAACCAGGGGGAAGTCATGCGCGTATACCTGCCGGCCACCCTGCCGGCCCTGGCCGGCGTGCTGAGCGCCGCCGAGATCGGCCCCGCCCCCGTGCAGGCGTTCACCGTGACCCCCGCGCTGCGCGAGTGGTACGCCAGCGCGGACCTCGAGGAGCTTGAGTACGCGGCGTTGACGCACGCCGCCCGGGCCTCGCTGCGGCTGCTGCGGGCTGATCCGGACGCCCCGCGCCGCCGGGTGGTGCTGGCCGCTGACGTGCCCGACGAGCAGGCCGGCCGGGGCGGAGGGTCCGGCGGCGGCTTCGACGAGCCGACGCTGGTGCTGCTGTCCGCGCCGGTCCCGCTGGCCCGGGTGGTCGCCGGGCACGTGGACGACCTCGGGGCTGTCGCGGACGTCGGCCAGGCGGTGGCGGCGCTGGCCGCCGCTGATGCCGGGGACGACGACGCCCAGTTCCTGGTGGACGGGGCGGAAGGGCACGAGCTGATGTGGTACGCGACCCAGGAACTCGCCGACCTGGCGGATCAAGTGGACTAAAGGGTGGGCGGGACGGGGCACGAGACGGAGCGTGGCACGATGGGCGCACCGCTAGTGATGAGAAGTTCTGGGAGACCCTCATGGACGCCGTCAGCAACGTTCCGCCGCCGGTCAACGAGCCGGTCCGGGCCTACGCGCCGGGCAGCGCCGAGCGCGCCGCCGTCGAAGCCAAGATCAAGGAGCTGGCCGCCAGCCCCGTTGAGCTGACCATGAACGTGGGCGGCCAGCAGCGGATGGGCGGTGGTGACCGGATCGCCGTGGTCGAGCCGCATAACCATGCGCACGTGCTCGGCCACCTGGGCAGCGCGACCGATGCGGATGTGGCCGCCGCGGTCCAGGCGGCGGCCGCCGCCGCGCCGGCCTGGCAGGCCCTGTCCTTCGACGACCGGGCCGCCGTGTTCCTCAAGGCCGCCGAGCTGCTGGCCGGGCCGTGGCGGGCCACGATCAACGCGGCCACGATCCTGGGCCAGTCCAAGTCCGTCTACCAGGCCGAGATCGACGCGGCCTGCGAACTGATCGACTTCTGGCGCTATAACGTGCACTTCGCCCGGCGGCTGCTGGCCGAGCAGCCGTCGTCGGTCACGGGTGAGTGGGACCGGCTGGAGTACCGCCCGCTCGAGGGGTTCGTGCTGGCCATCACCCCGTTCAACTTCACCTCGATCGCCGCGAACCTGCCCACCGCCCCGGCCCTGCTCGGCAACACGGTGCTGTGGAAGCCGTCCCCGACCCAGCAGTTCTCGGCGCACTACACGATGCGGCTGCTGGAGGCGGCCGGGCTGCCTCCCGGCGTGATCAACCTGGTCACCGGCGACGGCCAGGCCGTGTCCGAGGTAGCGCTCCCGCACCCGGACCTGGCCGGCATCCACTTCACCGGCTCCACCGGCACGTTCCAGCACCTGTGGCGCACCGTGGGCGAGAACATCGCGCAGTACCGCGGCTACCCGCGGCTGGTCGGCGAGACCGGCGGCAAGAACTTCGTGATCGCGCACCCCTCGGCCGACCCGGACGTGCTGACCGTGGCGCTGATCCGCGGCGCGTTCGAGTACCAGGGCCAGAAGTGCTCGGCCGCCTCCCGCGCGTACATCCCCCGGTCGGTCTGGGACCGCATGCGCGATGACTTCCTGGCCCAGGTAGACGGGCTGACCGTGGGCGATGTCGCTGCTGACCTGTCCCATTTCATGGGCGCGGTCATCGACGCCCGGGCGTTCCACCGGCTGTCCGACGCGCTGGCCCGGGCCCGGTCCCGCCCATCGATCGAGGTGCTGGCCGGCGGCGACGCGGACGGCTCCCAAGGGTACTTCGTCCGGCCGACGGTGCTGGAATGCAGCGATCCGGAGGACGAGGTGTTCCGGACCGAGTACTTCGGCCCGATCCTGGCCGTGCACGTGTTCGAGGACGCGCGGTACGAGGACGTCATGCTCCAGGCCGCGAACGTCGCCCCGTACGCGCTGACCGGCTCGATCATCGCCCAGGACCGGACCGCGATCGCCGCCGCCACCGAGGCACTGCGCTTCGCGGCGGGCAACTTCTACATCAACGACAAGCCCACCGGCGCCGTGGTGGGGCGGCAGCCGTTCGGCGGAGCGCGGGCCAGCGGCACCAATGACAAGGCGGGCTCGATCTTCAACCTCACCCGCTGGGTCAACGCGCGGGCCATGAAGGAACTGTTCGCGCCGCCGACCGACTATCGCTACCCGCACATGGGCTGACGGGGTATCCGCTATTAAGACCAGGAGGGGTAACGGGGAGATGACCGCAGCAGAGCACTACCGGGAAGCTGAGCGGCTGCTCGGCGAGGCTGCCGTGGCCCACGCCACCAACCCGCTCGGTGCAGCGTCCAAGTACCTGGTCGCGGCGGCCCAGGTGCATGCCACGCTCGCCACCGCCAGCGTGACGGCTCCGGACCGGATTTCCCCGGTGCGTTAGCCGCCTGCCCGGCCCGGTTTTGCCGTGCGGCCAGAGCCTGCTGGCGGGGCTGACCCTTCCACGATGAACAAGCAAGACCTGGTGGAGGCCGTGGTCCGGGCCGGCGGTGTGCCGTTGGACCGGCTCAACAAGGACGAGCTGCTGCGGCTGGCCCGGCTGCTCGGGATCCGGTTGCTGACGCTGGAAGCCCGGGTGGTCGTCCACGGCGACGATCGTGGCGACGCCGGGTCCAGCCCGCTTCTCCTGGCGCCGGTCCCGGCCGGCCGGGTCCCGCCCGTCCCGGCCCGGCCCGCCCGCCCGGAACTCGCTGGGCCCGGAGCTGGCCAGCTGGCCCTCGCGGTGCGGCTGGTCGAGCAGGGGGCCGACACGCTCGAGCGGACCCGGCGGTCCCAGTACCGAGGTTGATCGGGTCTACGACGGGCCTGCCCAGGCATAGGCTGGCGATGCCCGCCGCGAGGGGGATGCCAACCCCGGAGGTCCTCATTTACCGCCTGGTCTTGTGGAACATTGATCTGACCCTGATGGACGTCGGCCGGATCACCCGCGAGGCGTACGCCGTGGCGTTCCGCCGGGCCACCGGGCGGTCACTGAGACAGCTGCCGCAGCTGCCCGGGCGGATGGAATCAGAGATCTTCTTCGACGCGCTCGCGCTGAACGAGGCCGGTCCGGGCGCAGCCGCGGGGGCTGGCCCGGGCGGGGTTGACGGGGGAGCCGGGGCGACCGGCCTGGGCGGTGAGGAACTGCTGGCCCGGTTCAGCTTCGAGCTGGCCAACGCGTTCGCGGCCCGCCGCGACCTGCTGCGGGAGCAGGGACGGTTGCTGCCCGGCGCCGCTGAGGCGGTGGCCGAGGTGGGAGCCCGGCACGGGGTGGTGCAGACCGTGCTGACCGGCACGATCAAGCCGAACGCGATCGAGAAGCTGCGTGCTTTCGGCCTTGAGCAGTTCTTCGACCTTGAGATCGGCGGGTACGGGTCGCAGGTGTACCCGAAGGGCGCCCAGCTGATGATGACCCGCAGCCGGGCGGCCGACAAGTACGGCACCCGGTTCGACGAGGACGCCACCGTCTACATCGCCGATTCCACTCGTGACGTGGAGGCCGCCAGCACCGGCGGAGCGCGGTGCCTGGCCGTCGCTACCGGCCGCTCCACCGTGAGCGAGCTGCGGAAGGCCGGGGCCGACGTGGTCTTCGACGATCTGTCCAGCACCGCGGCCGTGGTGCACGCGGTAGACCGGCTGACGCTGGCCGTCGCGGGCTGAGGCTCGCCGGGGGGGCGGTCCGCGCCTGGCTGGGCGGGTCTGCGCCGGGCCGGGGCCGCTCTGGGCGGGCGGGATCGGCCGGGATTCGGCCGAGTGGCGCTGGAGCCGGGTGGCGCTGGAGCCGGGTGGTGCCGGGGCCGGGTGGTGCCGGGGCCGGGCGGTGCCGGGCGGCGTAAGGTGGCCGCGTGCCCGAGCAGACCGCCGGGGAGCCGCCCTCTGCCGGAACGCCGCCCGTCCCGCTGATCACGATCATCCGTGAGTGGGGCCGGATCGGTTGCCTCGGGTTCGGCGGCCCGCCAGCGCACATCGCGTTGCTGCGCCGGCTGTGCGTGGAGGACCGGCAGTGGCTGCCGCCCGGCGACTTCGAGGACGGTCTGGCCGCCTGCAACCTGCTGCCCGGACCGGCTTCGACTCAGCTGGCCATCTTCTGCGCCTGGCGCCTGCGCGGGCCAGCCGGGGCGATCCTCGGCGGAATCTGCTTCATCGTGCCCGGCCTGGTGATCATCCTCGGGCTCGCGGCCCTGTTCCTGGCCCCCCGGCCACCGGGCTGGATCAGCGGCGTCGCGGCCGGGGCGGGCGCGGCCGTGCCCGCGGTGGCCGTGGCCGCCGCGGCGGGCCTCCTCCCGGCCAGCTGGCGGCGGGCAGGTAACTCCCGGGCGGGTGGCTTCCAGGCGGCTGACCTGGGGGCCGGGGCCCCCGGGGCCCCCGGGGATCCCCCGGCGGGGGAGAGCCAACCGGGGAACCGTGCCGCACACGGCCGCTGGATCGGCTACCTGGTGGCCGGCGGGGTGGCCGCCGCGACCGTCGGTCCGTGGCTGGTGCTCGTCCTCGCGGCCTGCGGGCTAATCGAGGTTGCGGTGCGCACCTCGCGCGGGCGCGGGCCGCGCAGCGAACCCAGGCCTTCCGGGCTGCCCGCGGCCATGCTGCCGCTAGCCGCCGCGGTGCCGGCCGCGGCTGGCCTGCTCGCGGTGGCCTGGGAGGGTTTCAAGGTGGGTGCCCTCTCCTACGGGGGCGGCTTCGTGATCATCCCGCTGATGCAGCATGACGCGGTGCACACCTACCACTGGATGACCGCGGGCCAGTTCCTCAGCGCGGTCGCACTCGGCCAGGTCACTCCCGGCCCAGTGGTGCAGACTGTCGCGGTGGTCGGGTACGCGGCGGCTGGCCTGGGCGGCGGTCTGCTCGCCGCGCTGGTCGCCTTCGCTCCCTCGTTCCTGTTCGTGCTCGGCGGCGGCCGGTACTTCGACCGGCTCCGATCCAGCGCGGCCGTGCAGGCCTTCCTGACCGGAGCCGGGCCGGCCGCCATCGGTGCCATCGCCGGGGCCGCGATCCCGCTGGCCCTCGGCCTTATGCATCTGTGGCAGGTCGGCGTGCTCGCGCTCGCGGCGGCCTGGCTGCTCGGCGTGCGGCGTGGCGTGGTGAGCGCGATTGTGGGAGCCGCGGGGCTCGGGCTGCTGGCGTTCGCCGCCGGGGCGCCCGTGGGGTGAGCGAGACGGCGGGGTGAGCAGGACAGCCCGGACAGCGGCGTGGGTCAGCGCTGCCCGCGTGATCACCAGCTCCCGCCGCTGCCTCCCCCGACCATCCCGCCGCCCATCCCGCCGAAGCCGCCCCCGTATCCGCTCTCGTAGCCCGCGTAGGCGGCGGCCGTCGCGCGATGCTGCACCGGGGGTGGCGGCGCGTAAGAGCTGATGGCGGCCTGGTCCGGGGCCCCGTCCGGGCTGGACACGCGGATGCCGCTGATCGGGAACTCCCGGTCCTGGCCGGCGTTGACCGGCTGCAGGTACGGCAGGTCGCGCTAGATGCCGTGGCGGCGGTCGGCCCCGAAGTCGTAGCGGATTGTTCCTGGATCTGTACCGAGCCGCCGGGCTCGATCACGGCGCTGACCGCATACGACGTGATGTGCTCGGTTCCCGCCTGGGCCGGCGCGGCTAATCCGGGGGCCAGGCCCAGCGTGCAGCAGCCGCTCAGGACGGCCAGGCTGGCCGCCGCCACGCCGCCCGCATGTTCATGGCATGAGGATAAGCACTGGGGCCGCAGTCGGGAAGACCGCCGCAGGGTGGCCGGCAGCGGCGGGGTGAGCTTGACCACACCCTGGGCTGCGCGGCTCTCGTTGCCATGCGGGGGCGGACCCTTGATGCTTGGGTTATGCCAAGAAACGACGAGGTGACGCGGCTGCTCGGCAGCGATTACGGCGAGGTGCTCTGGGAGCCGGGGCCGGAGGTTATCGACCAGGCCCGGATCACCCAGTACCTACGCTGGCTGGCCGAGCATCACGGTGTCGCCGCCGCTGACTACCAGGATCTGTGGGAGTGGTCGGTCGGCGAGCCGGGTGCCTTCTGGGACTCGCTGTGGGAGTACTTCCGGGTGCTCGGGCAGCGCGGCGACGGTCCCGCCCTGAGCGGGCAGCTGCCCGACGCCACCTGGTTTCCTGGCGCCACGCTGAACTACGCGCGGAACGCGCTGCGCACAGCCCGCACCGACCCCGGCCGCGTCGCGATCATCGCCTGCGCGGAGGATGCCCCGCAGCGGACCTACACCTATGGCGAGCTGGCTACCGAGGTGGGCCGGGTCCGCGGGGCGCTGCGCGCGCTTGGCGTCGGCCAGGGGGACCGGGTGGCCGCGTTCTTGCCGAACATCCCCGAGGCGCTTATCGGGTTGCTGGCTACGGCCAGCCTGGGGGCCATCTGGTCGTCGTGCTCGCCGGATTTCGGGGCGCACAGCGTGATCGACCGGTTCGCGCAGATCCGGCCCACCGTGCTGCTCGCGGTGGGTGGCTACCGCTACGGTGGCAAGGACTACAGCCGGGACGAGGCCGTCAGCGAGATCGTCGCGGGGCTGCCGGGCCTGGCCGCGCTGATTATGGTGGATGGCCCGGCCGCTGCCGCGGCGGACAGTGCCCCGGCCGGGCCGGGCCCGGCCACCCGGGCCGCCGCTGACCAGGCTGGGGTGCGCACGTTCAGCTGGGCTGAGCTCCCGGCCGCGGCCGGCGACGGCCAGCCGGAGTTCGTCGAGGTCCCGTTCGACCACCCGCTGTGGGTGCTGTACTCGTCCGGCACCACCGGGCTGCCCAAGGCGATCATGCATGGTCACGGCGGGATCGTCCTGGAGCACCTCAAGGCGGTGGGCCTGCATCAGGATCTCGGTCCGGGTGACGTGTTCTTCTGGTACACGACCACCGGCTGGATGATGTGGAACTACCTGGCCGGCGGGCTGCTGGCGGGGGCGACCGTGGTGCTCTACGACGGCAGCGCCACCTACCCCGGCACCGACGCGCTGTGGCGGCTCGCCGAGCAGGCCGGGGTGACCTACTTCGGAACCGGCGCGCCCTACCTGCTGACCTGCGCCAAAGCCGGGCTGGCCCCGGGCCGCGAGCTGGATCTGTCCGCGCTGCGCGGCATCGGGTCCACCGGATCCCCGCTGCCGCCCGAGGGCTTCCGCTGGGTCTACCAGGACGTGAGCGCGGACGCGCAGCTCGGGTCGTTCTCCGGCGGCACCGATGTGTGCACCGGGTTCGTGGGGCCCAGCCCGTTGCTGCCCGTGCGGGCCGGCCTTATCGCGGGCCGGAGCCTGGGGGCCAAGGTGGAGGCCTTCGACGCCGCCGGGAAGCCGGTCACCGGGGAGGTCGGCGAGCTCGTCATCACCGCACCGATGCCGTCTATGCCGGTCGGCTTCTGGAACGATCCTGACGGCGCGAGATACCACTCCAGTTACTTCGCCGCCTATCCTGGGGTGTGGCGGCACGGTGACTGGATCACCATACTGCCGGACGGCGGATGCGTGATCTACGGGCGTTCGGACGCCACCCTGAACCGCGGTGGTGTGCGGATGGGCACCAGCGAGTTCTACCGGGTGGTAGAGCGGCTGCCGGAGGTCACCGACAGCCTGGTGGTCGATACCGGGCAGCTGGGCCGCCCGGGGCGGCTGGTGCTTTACGTGGTGCTGGCCGAGGGACGCGACCTCGACGACGACCTGACCGGGCAGCTCCGGAGCGCGCTGCGCGGCGAACTGTCCCCCCGGCACGTGCCCGACGAGATCCACCAGGTGCCCGGGATTCCGCGGACGCTGTCTGGGAAGAAGCTGGAAGTCCCGGTGCGCAAGATCCTGCTCGGCACGCCGGTCGCGGAGGCGGCCGACCTGGACGCGCTGGCCAATCCCGAGGTGCTGGGACTTTTCGCACCTCAGGAGGAGCCCCGCGTAGAGTCGGGGGCGAGCGATGCGCAGCCATCAACGGCGATTGAGGGAAACGCGTGACAACACCACAATGGCGTGGTGCGGCACCATTGAGTGACGACCCGTCTACGGACAAGGAAGCCTTGCTGGCCGAGGCGGCCGGGGCGGTCAGCGCCGAGGAACTGTCCGGCCTGCGCGTCGGCGATCTGCTCGGCTACCTCCGGGCGTACTACCGGCACGTCCCGGTCGAGGATCTCGCTGCGGCCGGCCCCGGCCCTGTCGCCGCAGCCGCGCTGGAGCAGGCCAGGCTCGCCGCCCACCGGCCGCAGGGCCGGGCCCTGGTCCGGGTACGGCCCGCCGGCTCGCCCGGAGCGTTCGACCCGTCCCGCCGGGTGGTCGACATCGTCACCGACGACATGCCGTTCCTGGTCGATTCGGTGACCATGGAACTGGCCCGGCACGGCCTGGACAGCGACCACATCCTGCATCCCCAGCTGCTGGTCCGCCGGGACGTGAGCGGGTCGCTGCACGACGTGTGCGGCCCGCTCCAGGGGGGCGGCCGCGACCATGACCAGATGGCTGAATCCTGGACGCACATCGAGATCGGGGGCGCTGGCGCCGACGGCACGTCCGCGCGCAACTCAGCCGCCGAGCTCGAGCAGGACCTGCACCGGGTGCTGCAGGACGTCCGGGTCGCGGTCGAGGACTACCCGCGGATGCAGGCAAGGGCCACCTGGCTGGCCGACCGGCTGGCCGCGGAAGGCGCCGGGGCCCCGGCTGAGACCGTGGCCCTGCTGCGCTGGCTGGCCGACAACCACTTCACCTTCCTCGGCTACCGGGAGTACGACCTGGTGGACGGGCCGGATGGGATGGCGCTGCTCGCGCAGCCCGGCACCGGCCTGGGGATCTTGCGGCACGACAAGAGGGGCTCCGTATCCTTCGCCGCGCTGCCCCCTGAAGTCCGGAACCGGGCCCGCGACCGGCAGCGCCTCATTCTGACCAAAGCCAACTCCCGGTCCACCGTGCACCGGCCCAACTACCTGGACTACATCGCGGTCAAGCGGATCAATGACGTGGGTGAGGTGGTCGGCGAGCACCGCTTCCTCGGACTGTTCACGCACGCCGCGTACCACGAGAGCATCACCCGCGTCCCGGTGCTGCGGCGCAAGCTGGCTAGCGTGCTGGAGGCGGCCGGGATGCCCGCGGACAGCCACGACGGCCAGGACCTGACCGAGATCCTGGAGGGCTACCCGCGCGAGGAGCTCTTCCAGATCTCCGTGCCCGAGCTGACCCCGATCGCGCTGGGCGTGCTTGCCCTGCGGGAACGCCGCCAGACCCGGCTGTTCCTGCGCCGGGACGTCTACGGCCGGTACATGTCGTGCCTGGTGTACCTGCCCCGCGACCGTTACACCACGGCGGTGCGGCTGCGCGCCCAGGAGATCCTGCGCGAAGCGTTCTACGGCGCGGCGGTGGAGTACAGCGCGACCGTCGGCGAATCGGCGCTGGCCCGGCTGCACGTCGTGGTGCGGGCCGAGCGCGGCCGCCGGCTGCCCCAGGTGGACACGGCGGTCCTGGAGGCCAAGCTGGCCGCCGCGGTCCGCTCCTGGGACGAGGACCTCGCCGCCGAGGCGCTGGCCCGGCTCGGCGAGGAGGAGGCGGGGGAGTTGCTTGCCCACTGGGCGGCGGCCATCCCGGAGACTTATAAGACGGACGTGCCCGCGGCCTACGCGGTGAGCGACCTCATCCGGGTGCGCGGCATGCTCGGGTCCGGCACGCCGGTGGCCTTCGACTTGTGGGAGGCCGAGGGCTTCTCCGGCGGGAAACCCGCCGAGGATGCCGGGCAGCCAACCTCGGACGACCGGCCGCGCGTCTGGCGGCTCACCATCTACCGGACCGGATCGCCGATCACCCTCACCGATGTGCTGCCGCGGCTGCACCATCTGGGGGTTGAGGTGGTGGACGAGCACCCGTACGAGTTCTCCGGGCCAGGACTTCCCGCCCGGTTCTGGATCTACGACTTCGGGCTGCGTCCCACCCGCACCCGGTCTGACGCGTCCGCGCGGCCCACGGCCACGGCGAGCCCTACGGCTCCGGCGGGCCCCGCGTCCGCGCAGCCGTCGTCTGCGGCGCCGCCCCATCCGGGGCCGGTCAAAGGGCTGGTCGAGGACACGCTCGACGCTCTGTGGCGCAACCAGATCGAGGACGATGGCTTCAACGCCCTGGTGCTGGACGCCCACCTGAGCTGGCGCCAGGTCATGGTGCTGCGCGCCTACGCCAAGTACCTGCGGCAGGCCGGTACCCGGTTCAGTCACTCCTACATCGAGCGGGTGCTGCGCTCCAACACCACGGTGACGCGGCTGCTGGTGCGGCTGTTCGAGTCCCGGTTCGACCCGGCCCGGCAGGCCGGGCAGACCGAGCGCAGCGAGGCCATCACCGAGGAGATCCGCGGCGAGCTCGACGACGTGGCCGTGCTCGATCACGACCGGGTGCTGCGCGCCTACCTGGGCCTGATCCTGGCCACCCTGCGGACGAACTACTTCGCTGACCATGCGGCCGGGCACACGCCCGGCGCCGGCCTGGGGGAGGTTCCTTACCTGGTGGTCAAGCTGGACGCGGCGGCCGTACCCGACCTGCCCGCGCCCCGGCCGAAGTTCGAGCTGTTCGTCTACTCACCCCGGCTGGAAGCGGTGCACCTGAGGTTCGGCGCGGTGGCCCGGGGCGGGCTGCGCTGGTCGGACCGCAGCGAGGACTTCCGCACCGAGATCCTGGGGCTGGCCAAA
>Ga0208717_1000571_pt1 | contig 12160 bp, 4 predicted proteins | sample NGESurF53shallow_FD_184489 | JGI IMG/M metagenome (GOLD analysis project Ga0208717, IMG submission 184489) | Arctic peat soil microbial communities from Barrow, Alaska - NGEE Surface sample F53-3 shallow (SPAdes) | ecosystem: Environmental > Terrestrial > Soil > Wetlands > Peat ... | reverse complement strand
CTTGAACCCTCCCCTGGAGGGCAGGGAGGCCGTAATCATTACCGTTAGCGATAATGGCAACGGCATTCCAAAAAACATTGTTGATAAAATTTTCCAACCCTTCTTTACTACTAAACCAACAGGACAAGGAACTGGATTGGGTTTGAGTTTGAGCTATGATATTGTGAAAGCGCACGGTGGGGAAATAAAAGTAGAAAGTAAAGAGGGAGAGGGAAGTGAATTTGTTATTCAATTGCCCATAACAAAAAAAGATTTGCTATGAAATTATCGGTGAGAATTTTAATGTTAGGATTTTTCATTTTGCAATTTACCTGCATTTTTTCGCAGGATATTCATTTTGATAAAGTACTTGATGGATCAGCTACCGGTGTAAGAAGAATACTAAGTATTTCACAAGATAAATTAGGCTATATCTGGATTTCAACTTCAAAAGGATTGTATCGTTATGATGGCATCTCTTTCAAAAATTTTTTAAACCAATCAGGTAAAGAAGATGCATTGTTAAAGAACAATCTCAACTGTCTTACAATTGACAATACAGGTATTATTTGGACAGGAACAGTGGAAGCAGGAATAGAGAAATTTGATCCCTCTACAAATTCATTTACTTCCTTTCAACATAATAAACATGATGCTTCAAGCTTAAATAATGATACCATCATATGTATTACTACGGATCATTTAAACAATATATGGATTGGAACCATAAACGGACTGGACAAATTAGATAGAAGAAGCGGGAAGTTTATTCATTATGCCATGGATAAAAACACTACTGCAAATCCTAATACCAGCGTGATATATACTATATATGAAGATAAGCAAGGCATTATATGGGCCGGTTATATTGATCCCCTCGATACTTCTGCAAAAAAGAAATCTATTGGCGGGTTAAATTATCTTGATCCTGCAACAAGGAAATTTACCCGTTTTTTTAATAATTCAAATTACAATAACAGGTTTATAAATGATATAGTGTTTTCAATATTTGAAGATAGCAAAAAGAATTTATGGCTTGGCATGTTGCACAATGACCTAGAGATGCTGGATAGAAAAACAGGTAAATTTACCCGCTTCCCATTTGATTCAACCACATTTGAAAAAGCAGATAATTCAGATTTTGATAGAGTTACTTTTATTACCGAAGACAAAATGGGTTATATATGGGTAGGAAGTTTTCTGCATGGCATCCGCCGTTACAATCTTTCTTTAAATAAGAAAATGCAGTACGGAGGTGAACCTATTACTGGTGGTGGAACTTATCTAAATAAAGATACTCTTTCTGACTTCATGAATTGGAACGCCACTTCAGGCTTTTCTTCAAAAGACGGAACCTTTTGGGCAGGTACAGGGGAAGGAGATTTATACAAACTAATTGTTCCTCATACAAACATTCCATATTTTAATTTGCAGGCTGGTACCAACTCCTTTTGGGAACAAAATGATAGCATATTATGGATCGCTACTTCAACAAAAGGTCTCGACAGAAAAAACATAAAGACGGGAAAAGATACATGGATTACCAATAAAAATGGTAACCAAAATATGCCTCCTGACCATGACATACCAATTTTGCGCAGCGATGCAGATTCAAACCTGTGGATAGGAACTTATACGGGCCTTTATAAATTGAATCTTAGAAATAATCTTTTTTCAAAGTATTTGCACGATGATCAAAATAGCAACAGCCCGTCCTGTGATAGTATCCTATGTCTTGATATAGATAAACAAAATATTTGGATGGGAACTTACGGGCACGGACTTGATAAAATGAATATTATAACCGGAAATTATAAGCACTTCATCTATAACAAAAACGACAGCACCGGCATAATTAATAATAGTATTAGTTGCATAACCGAAGATAGAAACAACGATGTATGGATTGGTACATTAAAAGGGGTGGACAGGTTGAATCAAACAACAAATAAATTTTCCCATTATCTAAAGCAATCAGAAGTTTTAAGTATTTGTGTTGATGCAGGAGGTGAGGTTTGGGCAGGCACAACAAGTGGGTTTTATCATTTTGACGTTATCAAAAATTCATTTACAGAATATGTTAATTATAATTCTCCTGTAAAGATTGCAAATGTTTTACACATACTCGAAGATAACCAGCACAACTTTTGGTTGACTACCGCGAATGCTATTCTGAAAATAGACAGACCACACAATACCATTAGTGTATTCGGTAAAGATTATGGAGTTCATTATAATAATTTATATTATTGCGATAACTATAAACTTAAAAACGGGCAGCTTCTTATTGGTGATCAAAACGGATACTATCTAATTACGCCTGCTGCACTTCAATTGCGCAAAACAATTTTTTTAAATCTTAGCGATTTAAAAATTAATGATCAGGAAATAGAACCAGGGCAAAATTCAGTTCTGCATACTACTATAGACTACGCAAAAGAAATTAAGCTAAACTACAAACAAAATACGTTTTCGTTTGATTTCAATGCAACAGATTATGCTAACATGAGCGAAACAAAATATCTTTATATGCTGGAGAATTATGATAACACCTGGCGTGATATAGGCACAGAGCATAAAGTATATTTTTTCAACGTTCCTCCCGGCAAATATGTACTCCATTTAAAAGCAATTAGCCCGGATGGTGTATGGGCAGAAAAAAATCTTTCAATTATTATTTCTCCTCCGTGGTGGCGTACCTGGTGGGCTTATATCATTTTTGCTTTAGTATTTATTGGTATAGTATGGTCTTTTATTCACTATCGTTCTGTTAGATTACGGAGGCAAAACAAGCTACTTGAAGAAAAGGTTAATCATAGAACAGAACAGTTAAAAAGATCATTGGAAGAACTCAAATCAACACAAGCCCAACTCATACAATCCGAAAAAATGGCTTCACTGGGTGAACTTACCGCAGGCATTGCACATGAAATACAAAACCCGTTGAACTTTGTGAATAATTTTTCTGAAGTAAATACCGAATTGATTACTGAATTAGAAGAAGAAGCTGACAAAGGAAATATTGATGAAGTAAAAGCAATAGCAAATGATATTAAAGCCAACGAAGAAAAAATAAACCATCATGGCAAACGTGCAGATGCCATTGTAAAGAATATGTTACAGCACTCACGATCAAGCACAGGTGTAAAAGAACCAACAGATATTAATGCATTGGCCGATGAATATTTGCGTTTATCCTATCACGGTATGAGAGCAAAGGATAAGACTTTTAATGCAAACATGCAAACTAACTTTGATAACGGCATTGGCAAAATAAATATTATCCCGCAGGATATTGGAAGAGTGTTGCTCAATCTTTTTAATAATGCATTTTATGCAGTGAATGAAAAGAAAAAAAATGCTGATGAAACTTATCAACCAACTGTAATTGTTCAAACAAAAAAAATAGATAACAACATTGAAATACGTGTAAGCGATAATGGTAATGGCATTCCACAAAAGGTAGTTGATAAAATTTTTCAGCCATTCTTTACCACAAAGCCAACCGGTGAAGGAACAGGATTAGGATTATCATTAAGCTACGATATTATTAAAGCACATGGTGGTGAAATAAAAGTGGAAACGAAAGAAAATGAAGGAACAACATTCATCATTCAACTACCGATAAACAATGCATGATATAAAAAAAATTTATTGCCTGCTTATAAGTTGCGTTATTGGTTGCAGCATCAATGCACAACCGCTTCCCGATAGTGCAAAGGCAGTTTATAATGCTGCCTCAACAGATTATGCAAAGCATGAGTGCCTTCATATTTACCTGGAATCGGTACGGAGTGACAGCAACTTCAACAGCATATCAAAAGAGCTCCAGGAATATTTCTCGAACAGGAGAGACGATGCATCCTATGATTATGTAGAACTGACTAAAATCGGTATGATGTCCAAGACAGGTGATTTTGCCAATGCATTGGACAAGGCGGTACAACTTGTAAAAGTATTTCACGACAGAAAGGACGACTATGGTGAACTATTAGCTTTATACAAAGTGACCCAGTCATTATATTATGCGGATGATATTGAGGCAAGCCTATCAAACAGCCAAAAGCAATTATCGTTGGCACTTAAGTTGCGAAACTATCGGGAACTGATGTTTTGTTACAACGCTATTTCAAGTCTCTATGCCATTTTGAAAATGCCTGACTCGGGTATTGTATATGGATTAAAAGCTCTGGAATACGCCAGGAAAACAGACCGGGAACTTATTGGAACAGCTTACGGCACATTGGGAGAAAGTTACCTGGTTAAAAAAAACTTCGATTCAGTTATTATCGTTTCTAAAGCTGCAATTCCCCTTTCAACTGATATGTCAACTACAGTGGGTTTGTATGCAAATCTGGCGCAGGCATATTTGGGCCAAAAGCAATATGACAGTACTTTTTACTATGCACGGTTAACCATTAATAAAAGCAGGCTAAATCAATTCAATGATTATTTGCAATTGGGATATGAAGTGCTGTATCAATATTATGAACAGGAGGAGAAAACAGATAGTGCCTTCAAATACCACAAGATGTCTGTGCAAACAAAGCAGAATCTCTATACAGACAAAAAGGAGAATGAAATAAAAGCAATCAAGCTTAGGGAAGAAACCCGTCTTCAAAAACTGGAAAAAGATAAAACGGCCTACCAGAACAAGGTAAGGTTATATGGCCTCTTAATTGGCCTGCTGGCAATCGGGCTGATCGCATTTATACTTTTCAGAAATAACAGGCAAAAGCAGAAGGCAAATAATTTACTGGCAAAGCAAAAGGATACACTTGAGAACACATTATCTGAACTCAGGTCAACACAACAACAACTCATCCAATCAGAAAAGATGGCTTCACTTGGGGAACTGACTGCCGGCATTGCGCATGAGATTCAAAATCCATTAAACTTTGTAAATAATTTTTCTGAAGTGAATAAAGAATTAGTTGATGAATTGCAAAGTGAATTAAAAGCAGGCAATACAGAAGAAGCTATTGCTATCTCCAACGACATAAAAGACAATGAAGAAAAAATAAACCATCACGGCAAGCGAGCAGATGCCATTGTAAAAGGCATGTTGCAACACTCACGGTCAAGCACAGGTGTAAAAGAACCAACAGATATTAATGCTTTGGCAGATGAATATTTGCGACTCTCCTATCATGGTCTTCGGGCAAAGGATAAAGAGTTTAATGCAGTGATGAAAACAGATTTTGATAATAATATTGAAAAAATAAATATCGTTCCGCAGGATATAGGTAGGGTGCTACTCAATCTTTTTAATAATGCTTTTTATGCAGTGAATGAGAAGGAAAAGCTATCAGCTAACAGCTATCAGCCGGCTGTTTCAGTGACTACAAAAAAATCTGAAAGTAGTGTATTGATTACCGTTAGTGATAACGGCAATGGTATTCCGAAAAATATTGTTGATAAAATCTTTCAACCATTCTTTACTACAAAGCCAACAGGGCAGGGAACTGGGCTGGGGTTGAGTTTGAGCTATGATATTGTAAAAGCGCATGGCGGAGAAATAAACGTGGAGACAAAAGATGGCGGGGGCAGTGAATTTATACTCGCGTTGCCGGTGAAATAATTTTTAAAAACACTATCAGATGAAAAAAATAATCCTTTTCGTTTTAATCCTTTTTGCTGCTGCGAATGTTTGCGGGCAAAACCCAAACACCATATTGGTTGACAGTCTTAAGACCTTGCTCAGTAAAGAAAAAACAGATACTACCAAAGTTGCATTTCTTGTGAACATCGGCAGTATGTATGGTTATGCGTATGGAATAGATAATGAAGACTCTGCTTTTAAGTATGGCCAGGAGGCGCTAAAATTGTCAAAGACAGCCGGTTATATTAAAGGGGAGATTTGGGGCCAAATAGTTATGGAAAGATACTTTATTAACACCGGCAATTATACTGCGGCGTTGCAAACTGCTATCGAAAATAAAAAGCGTATAGAGCTTTCAGGCGACTCATCACAATTATTCAGGCAGATGTCGTCGTTCATAGTGATATATAACGCGATTGGAAATCATAAGATGGCTTTGTACTATGGGGAAAGGCAGCACGAATTAGTCGAGTCCGGAGTTTTTAAGGATTCGTTACAAATAAAACTATACAAGGAAGTGGTTTATTTTTTGCTCGGTGGTACCTATGCCAGTTTAAACCAACCGGATTCGGCGTTGCATTACTGGCTGCTCTGTTATAAAAATGGCTTAAAACATTACGGTGATGAATCATTGCCCTTTCCTATGAAGACGTTGGATTTATTTAAATCACTAAAGGAAAGTAATGGTTTTGTATGGGTGGCACTTTCGACTATTAGTATTGGTGGCTTATATTTTCGCCAGGGAAAAGACAGCCTGGCTTTCTTTTTTTACCGAAAGTGTATTCCCTATGCCTTAAGCGCCGGGCGAATTGATGTAGTTGCATCCGCTAAATTGGGTTTGGCGAGGTTATTCCAGAAGGGAAAACAGGCTGATTCAGCTTTCTACTATACAAGACAGGCAATCACTGATATAAAAAACACAAAAATAACCAAGGTTTCCATGGTTGCCAACAAACTGTTGTCAGAGCTATATCACGATGATCACCAATATGACAGTGCCTATAAATACCTGCAACAGTATGTGGTACTTAATGATAGCCTGAACAATCAAACAAAAATAACCCAAACTCAAAATTTAGCTTTTAATGAAACCTTGCAGCAACAGCATTTAGCACAAGTAAAAAATGAAACGCGACTGCAATACGAAACCAGGATAAAATTTTATATCCTTGCTGCAATCATATTAATAATCCTGACAATTGCATTTTTCTTACTAAGGAATATTCGCCACAAGCGAAAAGCAAATGAAGCCCTCCACCAAAAAAATATGGAGATTGAAACACAACGTAAAAGCCTGGAAAGCGCCCTTTCTGACTTGAAATCCGCTCAAAAGCAACTCATCCAATCAGAAAAAATGGCCAGTCTTGGAGAACTCACGGCAGGCATTGCCCATGAGATACAAAACCCGCTGAATTTTGTGAACAATTTTTCTGATGTAAATACTGAATTGATTGCAGAAATGAAACAAGAGATTAATAAAGGAAACTTTGAAGAAGTAAAAGTGATTGCAGATGATATAGATGAAAATGAACAAAAAATAAATCATCATGGAAAACGTGCAGGCGATATTGTAAAGGCAATGTTGCAACATTCACAAAACACCACAGGAGCAAAAGAACCAACCGATATTAATGCTTTGGCGGATGAATTTTTAAGATTGAGTTATCATGGATTAAGGGCAAAAGACAAATCTTTCAATGCTGAAATGTTAACCAATTTTGATGGCAGCATTGGGAAAATAAATATCATTCCGCAGAATATTGGAAGAGTTTTACTCAATCTTTTTAATAATGCATTTTACGCAGTAAACGAACAAAAAAGCCAGAATCTTATTTCGTATAATCCAACTGTTTCAGTTACTACAAAGAAATCTGAAAATAGTGTATTGATTACCGTTAGTGACAACGGTAATGGTATTCCTAAAAATATTGTTGATAAAATCTTTCAACCATTCTTTACCACTAAACCAGCCGGAAGTGGAACCGGATTGGGTTTAAGTTTGAGCTATGATATTGTAAAAGCGCATGGTGGGGAGATAAAGGTTGAAAGTAAAGAAGGAGAGGGAAGTCAGTTTATTATCAAATTGCCATTAATTTAAAAACCAGGAAAATGAAAATTCATTTATTATTTATCCTTTTATTTTCTGCAATGCTGGTAGCATGCAACCAGGATCAACAACAAAAGCAGCCTGCAAGTAAATTATCAGTAAAAAAATTAGTGGGTGTGGCAAACACCAGGCGCGAACTGCCAAACATAATTTATTTCCAGGGAGCACATGCGCCCAAAATTGTTCCTGCGGGCAAGCCAACAATCACTCCAAATCCTAATGCCGATGGATTGGGTGATCCGGATTTTACTTATTATACTACATCAGATGGGCTGGCGCTTGATGGTGTAACTTGTTCTTTGATTGATAAAAAAGGAAACCTCTGGTTTGGTTCAGTTAGCGGATTGAGCAGGTATGATGGTAAAAAGTTTGCCACATTTGGCGCTGTTAATGGGCTTGACCCTGGTGTTTACAGTATGGTGCAGGATGCTGCAGGAAATATTTGGACTAATTCTGGCACTGACGGTAATGATGATTTTCTTTATAAATATGATGGTTCGAAATTCTCTCTTTTTTCTCTTCCTAATCATATTGATGATAATTTCAATTACATGTTTGCGGATAAAGCAGGAAATATTTGGATTCCAACAAATTCTGATGGTACTTATGAATACAGATTGGATGTAAATAACAAACTAGCACGCATTGCTCATTTGGATTCATCAAATGGATTGGTTCATAATAACGTTCTTTCCTTCACAGAAGATAACGCAGGGAATTTTTGGTTCGGAACATCTGGTGGAGTAAGTAAATTCAATGGGAAAAATTTTGTCAACTATACCAAAGCGAACGGGCTAATTAATAATAATATTAATTGTATAGAAGAGGATAAAGAGGGCAATATGTGGTTTGGAACAGATAGCGGGATAAGTAAATTCAATGGAGAAAATTTTATCAATTTCACTACTCAGCAAGGGCTGGTAAACAATAAGATCAACGTCATTACCGCAGACTCTTATGGCGACATCTGGATTGGTACACCACACGGTTTAAGCAAATATGGACTTCATGAAATGGACGGCCAGCCTGGATTTACCAATTATACCAAAGCCAACGGACTTTCTGATAACAATATCATAACTATTACAGAAGGCCCGACGGGAAATATTTGGCTGGGTACCGGGCGTGGTGGCATTTGCAAATACAATCGCAATTTTTTAACCAAATATTCTGCATCACTCGGCCTTACAGGCATCCGGGTAAATGTCATTACCCAGGATAACAAAGGAAATTTTTGGTTCGGAACCCAGGGAGGCGGAGTATGCGAATACGACGGGAAAAATTTTATGAATTACACTACAAAACAGGGGCTTGCTGAAAATGATGTGTACAGTATCCTGCAGGATAAAACAGGTAATATATGGTTTGGATGTATAGGCGCCATCAGTAAGTATGATGGCAAAACTTTTACCAATTTTTCTTCTTCGCAGGGCTTGCCTTCCTATTCTCAAATATGGAATAGCATAGAAGACAGGGAAGGAAATTTATGGTTTAGTTCCTGGGGCGGCCTTTTCAAATATGATGGTAAAAGTTTTACTAACTATACCAGCAAACAAGGATTATTCAGCAATCAAACTTTATCAGTCATACAGGATAAAAAAGGAAACATGTGGTTCAGCGGTTACGGAGCGGATAAGTGGAATGAAAAAACAGTGATGAATTATACTTTTGAAACCGGCATGCCCAGCCCCGAAATGCCGGGATTAAGAGAAGATCAAATGGGCAATATCTGGATCGGAACTTATGGTAAAGGGCTTTGCAGAATTTATAATGATTCACTCACTGTTTATACCACTACCCAGGGCCTCGGAGACAATACAATTTTTTCAATATGGGAAGATAAAATGAATCACCGCCTTTGGTTTGGAACTAACTCCGGCCTTTCTATGCTGGATGAAAATGACTTGTTGAAAAATAACGGAGAGGCTGTCCACTTCGAAAACTTCAACAACACAAACGGTTATAATATAAAAGATTTTTCATTCAATTTTTCTTTGTTTGTAGATAGCAAAGGAGTTGTTTGGGGAGGCACAGGCGATGGTAAACTCTTTCGGTTTGACTATGACAAAATAAAACCGGTCAATAAACCTTACCATGTTCAATTGCAAAACATCGCTGTCAACAATGAAAATATTTGCTGGAATTTATTGGATAAAAATAAAAAAATGACCAATGTTGCAGACAGTCTTACCATTCTTAACGAGATGGTTACTACATTCGGGAAAGTATTGTCTGAACAGGAATCAAAGCAAATGGTGCATGAATTTAATGGTTTGAAATTTGAAAGTGTGGCTCCATTTTATCCTATTCCACAAAATCTTATTCTTCCCTACAAATTGAATAATATCAGGATAGATTTTGCTGCTATCGAACCTGGTTTCGATAACCGCATGAAATATCAATACATGCTGGAAGGGTATGATAAAACCTGGAGCCCGCTAAGCAACAGAAGCAGCGTGAGCTTTGGAAACATCAGCGAAGGCAGTTACACTTTTAAAGTAAAAGCAGTAAACCCGTTTAACGTGTGGGCCGAAGCAGACTATACTTTTAAAGTATTACCACCGTGGTACAGATCGTGGTGGGCTTATTGTTTTTATATATTGCTGTTCCTTGCCGCAGCCTATGCAGCCAACAGGACGATCCGGAAAAGGATACTGGAAAAAGAAAAAGTAAAAGCAAAGGAGCGCGAGCTGGAGCATGCAAAAGAAATTGAGAAGGCATATCATGAATTAAAATCAACGCAAGCTCAATTAATACAAAGCGAAAAGATGGCTTCGCTTGGAGAACTCACTGCAGGCATTGCGCATGAAATACAAAACCCGTTGAATTTCGTCAACAATTTTTCAGAAGTAAATAAAGAATTGCTTGTTGAAATGAAAGACGAAATGGATAAAGGAAATACAGAAGATGCAAAAGCAATTGCAAATGATGTGATAGAAAATTCAGAAAAAATAAATCATCATGGCAAACGTGCCGATGCCATTGTAAAGGGAATGTTGCAACACTCACGGTCAAGCACAGGCGTAAAAGAGTTAACAAATATCAATGCATTGGCAGATGAGTATTTACGGCTGGCTTATCATGGATTAAGAGCAAAGGATAAAGAATTCAATGCGACAATGAAAACCGATTTTGATACAACTATCGGAAAAATAAATATCGTTCCACAGGATATTGGAAGAGTATTGTTGAATTTATACAACAATGCCTTTTACGCAGTAAAAGAACAAAATGCTTCGACAAGCTCGGCAGGACATCTATACGAACCAACGGTTTCAGTAACTACCAAAAAATCTGATAATCATGTAATCATTACTGTTAGTGACAACGGAAACGGCATCCCAAAAAACATTGTTGATAAAATATTTCAACCATTCTTTACAACTAAGCCAACAGGTGAAGGAACAGGATTGGGGTTGAGCTTGAGTTACGATATTATTAAAGCGCATGGCGGAGAAATAAAAGTGGAAACGAAAGAAGGCGAAGGAAGTGAGTTTATTATTCAATTACCAATTGTCTGAATCACGGATTAGTTTGCTTAAAAAGATTATACGAATTAAGCCCATGATATGAAATGATTTAAGAATAAAATATTATTATGAAGACATTTTTGCTTTGTTTATTATTGCTTTTCAACCTGACCTCCGTTTCAGCGCAACAGCATACCCCGGATAGCCTTAGAAATAAATTGAACGAAGCAAAAGAGGAAGATACTTCCAGAGTTTTAGCACTAATTCCCCTGGCAGATTACTACGGTTTTGTGCAATTTGACAGCTCTCTTTTATACGCTACACAAATATTAGACATATCGCAAAAAATAAATTATGCGTATGGAAAATGGAGAGGTTATCGGAGTACTTTTTTTGCGTTTAATGTTAAAGGCAACTATCCCAAGGCTCTTGAAGCTGCGCTAAATCTTCAAAAGGTTGCCGAGCAACCAAAAGATAATCGGATATCGGCCGCAGGCGCCTGGTATTTTATAGGATTACTTAACCGGGAAATGGGCGATTATCCCAATGCTATTGTTCAACTCCACAAGGCGATACTTTCACAGCAGCAGGCAGGGCAGCCACAGCAAGAGATATTTTTCGCATACTCACAACTGGGAATTTTGTATTTGCAATTAAATCAATTGGACTCGGCCTTACTCTATGCTCAGAAGGGATACGACCTCGGTTTACAATCCAGGGAATTTAAAAAATACTTTTCACTTGCAATTGGAGCGCTTGGCAATATCCAGATAGCATTGCATAACTATAAAATGGCAGGTGAACTTTTTCGATCCGGAATTAAGCAAAGCGCTTCTTATACCAATATTTACTTTGAGGCACTCAATTACAATAATCTTGCGAAACTTTTTGATGAAACCAACAACAGGGATTCATGCATATACTATGCAACAATTGCATTACAACTTTGCCAGGAACATAATTTTGGTGACTTCACAATTGATGCCAGTAAAATGCTAACCA
>Ga0208717_1000570_pt1 | contig 12185 bp, 5 predicted proteins | sample NGESurF53shallow_FD_184489 | JGI IMG/M metagenome (GOLD analysis project Ga0208717, IMG submission 184489) | Arctic peat soil microbial communities from Barrow, Alaska - NGEE Surface sample F53-3 shallow (SPAdes) | ecosystem: Environmental > Terrestrial > Soil > Wetlands > Peat ... | reverse complement strand
GAGGGGATATGCTGGTTTTTCTACCTTGCCCTGGTTAGACTTTAACAGCATTCGCGATGATGATGCACAAAAAGGAAGCAGTTTAACTGATGGCGCAGAAATTAATACGGAGTTTGAAACTTTTCAGTATACCAAGGATGATTGGGCTACGGATACCTATTGGAATGATCATTTCTACATGATTGGATTAACGAATAAAATACTTCATGATGCGGACTCTCTCAAAGTTACTGACGAAGCATCCCTTAGAAATGTAGGGGAAGCATGTTTTTTCCGGGCATATTCCTATTTCGAATTGGTAAAAGCTTATGGGGATGTACCACTTTTAAATTTTTATTCAAAAAATGCGGCAGACAATATTAAGCCAAAATCACCTGCAGCCACTATTTATGCGCAAATTGATTCTGATTTGAATGTAGCAGCTCAGTATTTGCCCCTAAACTGGGAGGAGGGTGGAACTAATCGCTATCCCGGGCGTTTAACAAGTGGAGCTGCAAAAACATTATGGGCGCAAACTTATCTTCAACGGCAAAATTGGGGACAGGTTGTCGCATTATGTCAACAAGTAATTGCTTCAGGCCAATACTCATTAACTTCTGATTTTAAAGATATATGGAAAGACGGATTAAATGGCGCTGGAAAAAATGGCCCCGAATCTATTTTTGAAATGCAGGCGACTATTGGCGCTAATGGCACAAATAATTATGGCGTGCAGTGGGGAACTTCGCAAAACATTCGTCAGGGCGGCGCTACAAATGACTGGAATTTAGGTTGGGGATGGAATCAGCCAACACAAGTCTTGGTGACCGCATGGGATTCAACAGATCCCAGGAAAGCTAAAACGATTTTATATTCCGGGCAATTTGATGGAGGAGCTGCAACAGGAGGCTATGGCGCTACATTACCTCCTTACGATGCGTTAGGGTCTGCCGGCCATATTGAACGTCAATATTGGAATAAAAAAGTGTATTCCGATCCTGCCATGCGTACGTTTACCGGGCAAGTTGGCCCCAACGGGGGAGCAGATTGGATTAATCACAGGATAATACGTTATGCAGATGTATTATTAATGCTTGCCGAGGCCTCTAATGAAACAGGTGATGGCACCACTGCTGAAGCGATGCTGGAGCAGGTAAGAGCCCGGGCAAGAGGTGGCAATAATGCAGTTCTTCCACACATAGCATATTTAAACCAGGCCCAAATGAGAACGGCTATAAAAAATGAACGTAGATGGGAATTTGCGATGGAAGGGTATCGCTTTAATGATTTGGTTCGGTGGGGAGATGCACAATCTGTATTGGGCGGCTTAGGTTATCAGGCGAGAAATGCGTTGTATCCAATTCCGCAGCCGGCAATTGATTTGTCAGGCGGTGTATTGGTGCAGAACCCGAATTACTAACAATAAATCTCTTTATCACTTTATATAATATTATATAATAAGAAAAAAATTAAATCATGAATTTAAAAAATGGGACATTCAAAAACATTTTATCAGTTTTAGCTGCGGTCTTAATAATCTCAGGTTGCCAAAAGCTAACAAGACCTGCTCTGGGTGATTATCCGAAAGATACTAACCCGCCGGGAGGTCCTTTAAAATTTTATGCTGCTATGGATGGTAGCAGTGTGGATAGCATCCGGGCCAATTTTGGAACAGACCATGATGTAACTTATGTACCGGGTGTCAGTGGTATGGCTGCTCAGTTTGACGGTTCAAAAAATGGATACATTGCTTATCCGGCACCCAACGACTTTGGTACATCAACCAGCTTTACGATTTCATTCTGGCTTAATACAACGTTGGCTCAAAAAGACAATGTGAATGCCGATGGCGTTTTGACGCTTGCCAGTACATCAAACTTTTGGGGTAATTTCACTTTTTACGCTGATCATACTACCGGTGGAAATTCTGACTCTATGGATCTGAAAATACATTTTGCCAATGGGAGTGGAGATAACTGGGATTTCGCAGGTTATACCGGCAATGCAAGATGGCCCAAAATGTACGATGGCCAATGGCATCACGTGGCGTTTGTCTATGATGCTGCTGCAAAAACAGGAACTCTTTATCGCGACGGAGTACAGTTCGACCAAAAAACAAATGAGACAATTGCATTTGATGGAAATTCTTCTAAATTAATAGTGGCAGGTTTTCAGGAAGCTGAAGGTATTGTAGATACTTATGCAAATAACTCCTGGATGTCGGGTTTCCCCGGAATGATTGACCAGGTGAGATTGTACGGTGAAGCTTTGGCACCGGCGGACGTTGCAGCTCTGTATGCAAATAAGCAGTAAGTTTTTTTATAATTATTATAGTTAAAGGTTGTGTAGAAATGCATAACCTTTTTTATTTCAACAAAGAACATCACAAAGTATAAGGCAATTTTTTGATAGATAAAGTATGAGGAGTGTATGAAAGATGAAGGCGGGAGTTTAGACAGGTTGGCTCTATCTGGTTTTAGATAATTTGTTTTTCTGTATAAACTGTTTTGTTTCTTCCGGATAAACTTTTATTAAATGGGTATGTATTAATGCAGCAGTAGGCACAAAATTCCCCGGCAGTAAAAGAGCTACAGACATAGAGGGCTGTTTGGGCATGTGGCAATCGACACAATTAGATTTAATTGATGAAACGGGTAGTTGCCTTATTTTGCAAAATGTACCATGTTCTTTATTATGGCATGTCTTGCAACGTTGTGAAAATAGTTCAGTTTGTCCCCGTTCATTTTCATGAGTATTGTGACAAGTAATGCAGGTCATTGTTGCGCTCATTCGGAAACATTTGCTTTCTTCCAGCAATCCATATTGATTTCCATGTACATCAATTTCCTTTGTAGCAGGAGCAGCAGTATTCTTTATAAAATAATGGGACAAGGTATCCCCAACTGTAAACTCAAACGAAGGTGTTGTTTTTTGAAGCCTTCCTCCATGGCACAATGCGCATAGGTCAAGGTTTTGTTGTCTTGAAAGCATCGCAGGATTAATAATGTATTTGCCAGTTTTGTCCGCAGGGTTTTGTGTTTCATACGCAACATGTCTTTCCGCGGGGCCATGGCATTTTTCGCATTGTACACCATATAAAATTTGATTGTGATCATATTCTTCCGGTTCTTTACCGGCAGGTGATATAACATCGAAATAAGTACTGTGGCATTCAAGACAACGCGAAGTTGCCGGCCTGTTATAGATTATTTTTTCAGGGTCGTAACCAGGACTATTGGCCCATTCGTTGGCAGCAGTAAAAAAAGAAATAGGTAGTTGAAAAAGTTCATTATTATGCCACGATAAATAAGTTTGTCCTTTTGCGCCGGAACCTGTAACGATGTCAAAACGTTTGGCAATTTTTTCTATCCCATGCTGCCAGGCAACCTGGTACAGGCCACTATCTCTTTTTTCCATGCTTACATAAAGATGATCGTTAAAAGGAAATATATTCTTTCCTTTTTCAAAACTTCCCTTTATATATTTTTCTGAGGCAGGTTGTGATGTTAGAAAATGATTCGTTTGAATAAAACTTTCATAAATTTCTTTATGGCACTTCATGCAGGTGGCAGCCCCTGCAAATTGTTTAAAATTAATTTTTGTTTTATCAGGCACTGCTGCACTTGTATCTTCTTTTTTAGCCTTTTTCTCTCCGTTATCAATACATTGAATCAATATAAAAAAGCAGGAAATAATAAGAGAGGTAACGATTGCAGATCTCCTGGTACTTTTAAATTTGTTCATGAAAATTTATGTGATAGTCAATGTAAACTGCAAGCTAATCTTAAAATAAGTAAGCCCCAAAAGCACCGTAAGCCATATAAATAACCTGTATATTTACAGTATAAAATTACTACTAATAAACTTCTGAATTATGCCTTCAAAAAGGCTGAACATTTTCTGTTTTCTATTGCTTACTTTGATCTCAGTTTCCTGCAACAGGCACAAAGATTTATTTACAAGTTTACCTGCTTCAAAAACTAAAATTGACTTTGCCAATAATCTGGAAAAGCGGGATCTCTTTGGCATTCTCTATTATTTATATTATTACAATGGGGGCGGTGTGTCTATAGGCGATATTAATAACGATGGCTTGCCCGACATATATTTTACTGCTAACAGTTATGGCCATAATAAATTGTATTTAAATAAAGGCAATTTCGAATTTGAAGATATTACTGACAAGGCAGGAGTTGCAGGAACAGCCGACTGGTGCACCGGTTCAACCATGGTTGATATTAATGGTGATGGCCTTCTGGACATATATGTTAGCTGTGTTGCCAACCATCATGGCTTAAAAGGCCATAACATGCTTTTTATCAATAATGGCAATAATACTTTTACGGAAAGCTCAGCGCAATATGGATTGGATTTTTCCGGCTTTACCACGCAGGTTGCCTTTTTTGATTATGATCATGATGGTGATCTTGATTGTTATATGCTGAATCAATCCCATCAGCCCAACCAGAATATTGTTGATACAAGCAACCGCAGAAAATTTGACCAGTATGCAGGGGATCGTTTGTATCGTAATGATATGAATACTCCATTAAAAAAATTTACCGATGTAACTGCAAAGGCAGGCATTTACCAAAGCAGCCTCGGGTATGGACTGGGTATTTCAATAGGTGATTTAAATAACGATGGTTGGGATGATATTTACATTGGTAACGACTTTCATGAAAACGACTATTACTATATAAATAACGGTGATGGAACGTTCACTGAAAGTGGAGCTAAATATTTTGATCATTACAGCCGGTTTAGTATGGGTAATGATATAGCCGATTATAATAATGATGGCCAATTAGACGTGATAACCGTTGATATGCTTCCGCAGAATGAGAAAGTGCTGAAGACTTATGGCAGCGATGAGAATCCTGATATCTATAAGTTAAAATTGATGAACAACGGATTCCAATACCAATATTCCAAAAATTGTTTACAGCGAAACAATGGTAATGGAACCAGTTTCAGCGAGACTTCATTATTAAGTGGTGTTTCGGCTACTGATTGGAGCTGGAGTCCTCTGTTCGCTGATTTTGATAACGATGGTAATAAAGATTTATTTATTTCAAGTGGCATTGTGAAGCGCCCTGTGGATTTGGATTATGTAAACTTTATTTCAAATCTTTATATGCACAAGGCTTTAAATAGTTCTGATAAGTACGATGATATGGCATTGGAAAAAATGCCGGACGGAAGCTCTCATCCTTTCTTATATAAAGGCGATGGAAAATTATCTTTTACAGATGTGAGTAATGATTGGGGCACCGGGCAAATGAAAGGGTATTATAACGGTGCCGCCTATGCGGACTTAAATAATGATGGCAACCTTGACCTTGTAATTAATGCCTTAAATGCACCCGCGGTAATATTAAAAAATAATGCTCCTAAGAAAAATTATATTTCGATAGCATTCAAAGGAAATGACCTCAATACTTTTGGTATTGGATGCAAAGCCTATGTTTTTCAGAAAAAGAAATCCGATGGCTATCGGATGCAATATGAGCAGTTGATGCTTACACGAGGCTTTCAATCTTCTTCGGATACGCGGCTGCATTTTGGATTAGATTCCACTTCTGTTATTGACAGTATCCTCATTGTTTGGCCCAATCAAAAATTTCAGGTGGTAAAAAATATACATGCCAATGCACAACTAACCTTTTACCAGAAGGCCGCTGCGGGAGTTTTTAATTACGCATCATTTTTCAAACCTGCACCGGTGTACTTTACAAATGTGAGTGATTCAATACCGGTAAACTGGAAACATAAGGAAGATAATTTTGACGATTTTAATGTACAATACCTGATACCTCACGAAGAATCGACAAGAGGTCCAAAGGTAGCAGTGGCAGATGTAAATGGAGATGGGCTGGATGATTTTTATGCCTGTGGTGCAAAGGGGCAGCCGGGAGCATTGATGATTCAGCAAAAGAACGGATCGTTTGTTTCCACCGATACTGCTGTGTTTAATAACGACGCCGGTTGCGAAGATGTAGATGCTGTTTTCTTTGATGCTAACGGAGATGGTTACCCTGATCTGTACGTAGTAAGTGGTGGTAATGAATATTCCGGTAATAGCGCTTACCTGCTTGACAGATTATACTTTAACGACGGGAAAGGCAATTTTAAAAAGTCCGTTAATTCTTTGCCTGACATTTTTCAAAACAAGTCTTGCGTTACTGTTGCAGATGTTGACCACGATGGAGATATGGATTTATTTGTTGGTAACCTCGCCGATGCTCATGCTTATGGCATTCCTCAAACTTCCTTTTTATTAATTAATGACGGAAAAGGAAATTTTACTATTGCTAATGAAAATACAATTCAACTTTCAAATATTGGAATGGTTACGTCAGCTGCTTTTGCAGATGTAAATAATGATGGCTGGAAAGATTTAATAGTTACGGGTGAATGGATGCCTATGACAATTTTTATAAATAAAAATGGAAGGTTTGAAAAGACAATCGTTCCTAATTCAACGGGATTGTGGCAAACAGTTTATGCAGATGACGTAAATGGAGACGGACATGTTGATATTATGGCAGGCAACTGGGGATGGAATAATAAATTCTGGAGTGGTAAGGATGGCCCACTGCGATTGTATGTCGGCGTATATGATGGGAGCGGCCATGTAAATCAACTGATGTCCTATACTTCTAACGGGGTAGAATACCCATTTTTAGCAAAGGATGAAGTCGAAAGACCTTTGCCGCTCTTAAAAAAACATTATCTGCTCTATTCCGATTATGCAGGAGTGCCTATGAAAGATGTTTTTTACGGATGGATTGATACGGTGAAACCAATAATGGCAGAGAGACTTGGTTCAGCCGTTTTTTATGGCGATGGTAAAGGTAATTTCACCATCAATGATTTGCCGGCAACTCTGCAACTGGCTCCCATATTTTCTTTTCAAAAAGTTGCGAATAATCCATTCAATGAAAATACCTATATAACGGGCGGTAATTTCTTTGATGTAATTCCTTATGAAGGCAGGTATGATGCGCAACCAACTGCCCTTTTTACATTTAATAAAAAAGATTCTTTTAATTATATCCCTCAGCAAAACTTATCTGCTATTAAGGGAGAGATAAGAGACATTAAATGGATTCGAACGGCAAAATATGGGAGTGTATTAATGGTAGCGAGAAATAATAATTCAATTATTTTTCTTGCAGGTAAAAAATAACCATGACAAGTGTACAGCATTTATTTAGAAGAAGCATAAGGCCGGTAGCCATACTTAAAACGTTTATGCTACTGACGATAATACTTGCCGGTTGCGGTAAAAAATCATCTGATACAACTCCAATTGTAACACCGCCTCCTGCATCATTTAGTAGTAAATTAATTACTTTAAACGGAAAGCAGGAAACCTCACTGAATTATAACATCAACACAGCACCGACAATTAAATTTTCATTTTCAGCCCCGGTTGATCCCGCTTCCGTGAATAGTAGTTTTTCTTTTGTAAGCGGTGTCAGTAGTACTGCAGTTTCTTTTAATGCAACTTATTTTAATGGTGATAGTGTTGTGATTATAGCACCAATTTCTCCTCTAAATTTTCTAAGTAAGTATACTATAACGGCTGCGACTACACTAAAGTCAAAAGCTGGAGGTAGTTTAACAAGCACTGCGAGTCTCAGTTTTGTAACTCAAATAGATTCTACTGATAAATTTTCACGTATTTCAGACAGTGCTTTATTAGATTTAGTTCAACAGCAAACATTTAAATATTTCTGGGATTTTGGCCATCCTGTTTCCGGAATGGCCAGGGAACGCAACAGTTCCGGCGATGTGGTAACTACAGGCGGAACAGGCTTTGGAGTAATGAGCATTATTGCTGGCATCAGCCGCAATTTTATTACAAGAGCAGAAGGATTGCAACGTGTAAATACCATTGTAAGCTTTCTAACGAATAACTGTACACGCTATCACGGTGCATTTTCGCATTGGATAAATGGAAGCACAGGTGCAACGGTTCCTTTTAGTCAATATGATGATGGGGGAGATTTGGTTGAAACATCTTTACTAATGCAGGGCTTGCTATGTGCCCGCCAGTACTTTAATACGGCAGATGCCAACGAAGTTTCTCTGCGCACAAACATTAATGCATTATGGAATGGAATTGAATGGAACTGGTTTCGGCAGAATGCACAAAATGTTTTGTATTGGCACTGGAGCCCTGATTATAATTTCCAGATTAATCAGCAAATAACAGGATGGAACGAAGCATTGATTGTGTATGTATTGGCTGCATCTTCCAATACGGATTCAATACCTAAAATTGTTTATGATAATGGATGGGCTGTAAATGGCGGAATAAAAAATGGTAATACCTATTACGGCGTGCAATTGCCGCTTGGTCCTAACCTTGGCGGACCTTTATTCTTTTCTCAGTATTCTTTTTTGGGAATAAATCCGCATGATCTTATAGACGCTTATGCAAATTATTTTACGCAGAATACAAACCATACTTTAATTAATTATAATTATTGCGTTGCCAATCCAGGCAGTTTTTATGGATATAGTGCAGCTAACTGGGGGCTTACAGCAAGCGATGATGATATTTCAGGGTACAGTGCACACGCACCCGATAATGATGATGGAGTTATTACTCCTTCTGCTGCAATTTCTTCCTTGCCCTATACACCAGTGGAATCGATGAATGCATTAAAATTTTTCTATTATACCCTGGGTGATAAGCTATGGAAACAATATGGCTTTGCGGATGCTTTTAATTTGAAAGATCTTTGGTTTGCAGATTCTTTTTTAGCAATTGACCAGGGGCCGGAAATTGTAATGATTGAAAATTACCGCAGTGGTTTGTTATGGAATTTATTTATGAGTTGCCCGGAAATAAAAAGAGGTATGAAACAATTAGGATTTCAAAGCCCTAATTTGTAAATAAAAAATTTTGATGCGATTATCCTTTGCCGTTATAAAAGTATGAAAATTGGTCACTCTAAAATTTATTCAAATATTATCATAAGTTGTATGAGAAGTATTTTGATTTTCTCTTTGTTCGTTATGGCTGGTTGCCATTTTTCGGAAAATAAAACTTATCCGGCTTTGCCTCCTGAAACTTCTAAAATACAGGTTATTCACCTGGCCAATGGCATTGGAACTATCTCCGTTTCTTTGCCGGTTCGCTATGACACCACATTCACGTGGATTCATTATTCAGATTGCGGCGCACCCTGCGAAAAAAGAAAATACCGGTTTCAGCCAAAAATATTACCCATTAATCCGGAAACCGGATATTTCTATAAAACCTTAAAAGATTCCGTTGAGCAGTTTACCATTGTTCATAATCCTTACATATCTCCTGGTGATAGTGATAACACCGATGACAAGGATTATATTACTTCTTTTCACGACCATAAGAAATTTTATGTTATTCATGATCCCACTTTGCGTACGATAAAATCCGATACGATTGAAAAAATAGGCGACCGTTATTATTCCATTATCATTATTGATAACTATGATACAGCCACATCAACTTACATAAAAAAATTGTTATCAACTACAACGATTAAAAAGGGAACTATTGATTTTAACTTTGAACTGACGAGCAAACGGAAAGATTCACTAACGGAAAAGTTTATTGATAAAGCAAAATATTATTTGCGAACCATTCGGATTGGAGCCCAGTAGAAAATACTAAGTAGGTGCGAACAAATAAACTCAGTTGTATTCGGCGATTCAGAAATGAATGTGCTTAAAGCAGCGCAGTCTTGTTTTGTCTTTCCCAATCCAGCACCTCAATTGTTTTGTTATATAATTCAATTGTTATTTCAGGCGTATCGCCTATGCATAAAATACCAGGTTTGCCATATTGCGAGAGAGTGCCTATCATGTGAAACATTACCTTACTCCCGTTACATAAAAGATTATGGGCAGTGGCTATTTCAATAAAGTATAAGGCCCTTATAATTTTTGCTTCCTAAGTTCTTGGAAAAAAATAATAGCGGGGCTGTCCGTTTGCTGTAATAATTTGGTGCCAGGCCACTTTGCAGAATATCTGTTTATAATAATCTCTCTGTGGCCAGACACCTTTTTGCAGATTATATCGAAATTCAAAACCTATTGTAGGTGGCTGGCGAATAGAATTGGCCTGACACCGCATCTTTCACCTTGCATTCATAAAAAAACCAAGTATAGATTACCCGAATAAGGATAGGTATCTGAAGTATGTCTTCAGCGAAGCTTCTAAATATTGTAATATTATTTTAACCGTTATTACAATTTTTTTTACAAAGAAAATTACTACAACTGATAATCTTCTTTTTTAATCTAATTTACGCCTCCTGTTAATTAGAATCTTTAACAATAATAAACGCTTGCATTTTATGAGTCATTTGAATAAACAGATCAAAGCTTTATCGTTCCTTTTATTATTACTTTCTTCTTTAGGATATAAGGTAAATGCGCAAATTAAATCTTATAATAAAACCGCGTATGGTATTAGTTGCAGCCTTGCTAAAGGCAGCATGAATATTTATTTACTGAAAGATGATATTGTAGAAGTGAAATATACCAGCCTGAGTAAGATGGACGCAAAGAAATCGCTGGTAGTGCTTCCTGTTACTTCATATATAAAAAATTTCATCGTAACAAATAAAGGAAATGACATTGTTATAACAACCGGTAAAATTAAGTTGATTGTTAACCGCAGTACGCAAGCGATTACTTATACTGATCTTCAAAATAATATTATACTTGCAGAAACTGATGCTGATAATAAAGTAATGAGAGATACAACTGTTGCAGGTATTAATACTTTTAGTTGTGCTACTTCTTTTAAATCACCGGAAGATGAAGGCTTATACGGTTTAGGTTGCCATCCCTTAGATTCAGGTTCTATTAATTACAAAGGCCGCAACCAGGATATGGCTATAAAATATCTTACGGGGGCTATACCTGTTATGCTTTCCACCAAAGGTTACGGACTGCTGTGGGATAATTATGCGGAATCAAAATTCTATGGTAATGAAGCAAATAATACAGCATATACCTACATATCGGAAAGCGGAAAGATGGTTGATTATTATTTCTTCTACGGCCCTTCATTTGACCATATTATTAGCTCATACAGAAACATAACGGGTAAAGCACCAATGTATGCCAAGTGGGCATTTGGATTATTTCAATCGCAGGACAGGTATAAAACACAAGAAGAAGTATTGGCGCCTGCGTCTGAGTATAGAAAAAATCATATACCCGTTGACGTTATAGTGCAGGATTGGTACTATTGGTATCCATTGCCTATCGGTTCGCATGTGATGAATCCTACAGCATATCCCAATCCCAAAGCCATGATTGATCAATTGCATGCAGAGCATTTTCATGCCATGATTTCTATATGGCCTTGTTTTGGAAGCGGAACCAATGATTTTAATGCATTGAAGGCCGCAGGTAATTTAACTTCTATAACATGGGATAATTTTTTGGTTCATACAAGAGATACTTACTATGATGCACACAGCCCTAAGGCAAGAGAAATGTATTGGGACCAGGCACGAGATAGCTTAATAAAACGCTATGGATGGGATGCCTGGTGGGTTGACCAATGTGAGCCGGATACAGAAGATCCGAATAACAGGAAGAAAGCAAATTTTTATACCGGCAAGGGAATTGATTATTTCAATACCTACTCCCTGATGCATACGGTGGGCCTATATAATAAATGGCGAAGGGATATTAACGGTAAACGCATCTTTTTGCTTACCCGGCAGGCATTTGCGGGCCAGCAACGCAATGCAACAACCTTGTGGTCATCAGATATATCAAGTACATTTCATGATTTTAAAGACCAGGTAACACAAGGCATTAATGCATGTTCATCAGGTACTCCTTACTGGACATCTGACATCGGAGGTTATGTTACCAGGCTAAATTCTACAGGCATACCAGACTGGACACAGCCTCATTTCAGAGAGCTGTTTACAAGATGGTTTCAGTTTGGAACGTTTTGTCCCATTATGCGTATTCACGGGCGGGGCGAGCGGGCATTGTTCTCTTCTAACTGGGATGCACAAACGAAAAATATTTTGCTGAAATATGATAACCTTCGCTATCGGTTATTGCCCTACAATTATTCTCTGGGAGCCAGCGTAACGATGGATAATTATACCATAATGCGTTCTTTAGCCTTTGACTTCAGAACTGATCCTAAAGTATATTCTATTCCTGATCAG
>Ga0208717_1000567_pt1 | contig 12244 bp, 12 predicted proteins | sample NGESurF53shallow_FD_184489 | JGI IMG/M metagenome (GOLD analysis project Ga0208717, IMG submission 184489) | Arctic peat soil microbial communities from Barrow, Alaska - NGEE Surface sample F53-3 shallow (SPAdes) | ecosystem: Environmental > Terrestrial > Soil > Wetlands > Peat ... | reverse complement strand
GTTCATCTTGGGCGACTTGCTGAAGGCGCTGGCGGCGGGAGCATTGCTGCCAGCCGCGTGGAAGCTGGTCGGCGACCGAACCCGTCGATGACCTCACCGTGGACATTCGACTCGGTTCTGGTCGCGAACCGGGGTGAGATCGCTCGGCGGGTGATTCGCACCGTCCAGCGCCTGGGCCTCAAGGGCGTTGCCGTGTATTCGGAGGCGGACGCCAGCCTGCCGTTCGTCAAAGAGGCCGACGAAGCGGTCTTGCTCGGCGCGGCCGCCCCGGCGCAGAGCTATCTGGATGTGGCCAAGGTTCTCGAGGCCGCCGAGCAGTCTGGCGCCCAGGCGATCCACCCCGGCTACGGGTTCTTGTCCGAGAACGCAGACTTCGCCCGTGCGGTGTCAGAAGCAGGGCTGGTCTGGATCGGGCCGTCGCCCGAGGCGATCGTCGCCATGGGTGACAAGGTCGCCGCGCGCAACCTGGTCGGCGGTGCCGGAGTGCCGGTTGCGCCAGGTACCCGCGAGCCCGTTGCCGACGTCGAAGCGGCCCTCGTCGCTGCGCGCGTCGTTGGCTACCCGCTCATGGTGAAGGCGGCGGGCGGCGGTGGCGGCATCGGCATGAGCGTTGCTCATGACGAAGAGGAGTTAGCAACCGCTTTCGCCACCGCCCAGTCACGCGCGGAGCGCTTCTTCGGCAACCCCTCGATCCTCCTCGAGCGCTATGTCACGAGCGCCCGGCATGTCGAGGTGCAGATCCTCGGCCTGTCGGATGGTCGAGTCGTGGCGTTGGGCGAACGCGACTGCTCGGTGCAGCGCCGCCATCAAAAGGTTGCAGAGGAAACGCCGTGCCCGGTGCTGACGCCGCCGCTACGCGCACGCATGATCGAGGCTGCCGTGCGGGCGGGGGAGGCTGTTGCATACCGCGGTGCGGGCACGGTGGAGTTCCTGCTCGATCCCGCAAGCGTCGACTCTGGCGGTGAGTTCTACTTCCTCGAGATGAACGCGCGATTGCAGGTGGAGCACCCGATCACCGAGCTCGTCACCGGCGTCGACCTGGTCGAGCAGCAGCTGCTGGCGGCGTCCGACCTGCCGCCCACGTTCGACCCTGACGCCGTCGAGCCCACCGGGCACGCCATCGAACTGCGGATCTACGCCGAGGACCCGAAACGGTTCTTGCCGAGCCCGGGCACGATCAGTCGCTGGGTCGAGCCGACCGGGCCCGGCGTCCGCGTTGATGCTGGCTACGCCGAAGGAGACACCGTTACCCCGTTCTACGACCCGTTGCTCGCCAAGCTCTGCGTGCACGGAGCTGACAGGCCGGCCGCGCTCGAGTTGGCCAGGACAGCGGTTGCGTCCTTCGAGATCGAAGGGCTCAAGACAAACCTCCCTTTCTTCACCGAGCTGCTGGTCAACGAGGAGTTCATCGCTGGCGTCTACGACACCGGCTTGATCGACCGGATGCGAGCGCCCAAGCCCGCTCCATCCGCCTAGCCAGCTAGCATCCGAGCACTGTCGAGGAGAGGAGCCACCCGGTGGCCGAGGAAGTCCGCGCCGAGATGGTCGCCAACGTCTGGAAGATCGTGGTGGCTGAGGGCGACCGCGTCGAGGACGGCGACACCATCGCGATCCTTGAGTCGATGAAGATGGAGATCCCGGTCATCGCCGAGGCCGCGGGCACGGTGAGCCTTAAGGTTGCTGAGGGCGACGTGGTCCAGGAAGGCGACTTAATCGCGGTCATCGGGTGATCTTTCGCGATTGAGGCATCCCCACGGTCAAGGGAGCTTCCTGAACGGTCGAAGCATTCACCGTGACCGGTAACGTGACGATTGAGCCGTTCCTGCGGGCCCTCGTCGAATCTGGTGGGTCCGACCTGCATTGCAAGGTCGGTTCTCCGCCGCGCGTGCGCATAAACGGGTCGCTCCGCAAGCTTCAGACGCGAGACCTGACCGCGGCAGATACCGAGGGCATGGTCGCCGAAGTCATGCGCAAGGACCTGGTCGACGCCTTCGCCCGCACCAACGAGGCCGACTTCGCATTCTCGCTGTCTGGCGTCGGCCGCTTCCGGGTGAACGCTTTCCGGTCCCGAGGCTCTGCAGGTCTGGTCTTTCGGCGGGTCAGCGTAGGCGCGATCCCGCTCGAGGAACTTGGGCTCCCGTCGATCCTGGCCTCACTTGCCCTTGAACCGCGCGGCCTCGTCCTGGTGACCGGCCCGACCGGCGTGGGCAAGTCGACCACGCTCGCCGGCATGATCGACCACATCAACAACAACCGTGAAGTGCACATCGTCACGGTCGAGGACCCGATCGAAGTGCTGCACTTCGACAAGCTCGGCATGATCAACCAGCGCGAAGTTCGGGTCGACACCGAAGACTTCTCCACGGCGCTACGTGCCGCCATGCGGCAGGACCCCGACGTGATCCTGGTCGGTGAGATGCGCGACCAGGAGACGGTCAAGGCGGCGCTCGCGGCGTCAGAGACTGGGCACTTCGTGATGTCGACGCTGCATACAACCGACGCGCAGGAGACGGTCAACCGCATCATCGACTTCTTCCCGCCGCACGAGCAAAAGCAGGTACGGCTCTCACTCGCGAGTGCATTGCGCGGCATCGTCTGCCAGCGTCTAGTTCCTAGGGCGGACGGCGAGGGGCGCTGCGTGACGATGGAGATCTGTATCAACACCGGCCGCATCGCGGAAGCGATTGCCGACCCGGACAAGACCTCGCTGATGAACGACCTCATCGCCGAAGGCGGGTACTACGGCATGCAGACCTTCGACCAGCACCTCGTCGCGCTGATCCGCGATGGTGCGGTCACCCTCGAAGCCGCGATGAGCGCGTCGACGAACCCGCACGACCTCACGGTTGAGCTACGTCGGTTAGGCCTGGTCGCGTAAGGCTTCAGCTGGTCGGACGCTGCAGGTGGGCGACGAACTTGTAGCGGTCACCTCTGTACAACGACCGCACGTATTCGATCGGCTGACCCGCTGAGTCGCGACTGTGGCGGCTCAACAGGAGCAGCGGCAACCCGACGTCGGTGCCGAGAAGGTGTGCTTCGCGTGGCGGAGCGGGCACCGTCTCAATCGTCTCTTCGGCCTCGAGCAACTCGATGCCGTACTCCTGCGCCAGTACTGCGTACAGCGACGTGGATTTGGCGAGCAGCCGCCGAAGGCCTGGATACCGCTGGCCCGCGAGGTGGGTTGTCTCGATGGCCATGGGCTCGCCGTTGGCGAGTCGCAGCCGCTCGATGCGAAGGACGCGAGCGCTGCGCTTGATCGCGAGCCGCTCGGCAAGAGTTTCGTCGGCGAGCACGTAGCCAATTTCCAGCAGCGTCGACGTCGGTTCGAGGCCCTGCGCCCGCATGTCCTCGGTGTAGCTCGTCAGCCGTAGTGCCTGCGCAACCTTCGGCTTGGCGACGAAGGTCCCTTTGCCTTGGATCCGCTCCAGTCGTCCTTCGACCACAAGCTCCTGCAAGGCCTGGCGAACCGTCGTCCGCGACGTCCCGAAGTCGACGCTCAGTGTCCGTTCCGGCGGGACCGGGCTCCCAGGGGGCAGCGTCCGCGTCATGTCGAGCAGATGCTGTTTGAGCAGGTAGTACTTCGGTACCCGCGGCTCGCCGTTCGGTGATTCGTCGAGGGTTTGCGGTCTTGCCGGCACGTTCGCCTCAACCTCGCAGTGGTAGACCGGTCCGGGCGGGATCCGGCGGAAGTGCCGACCGGCGAGCGCACGCCGATTCCGGGATGAGAGTACGAGATGGCGGGCAGCGCACCAAGCAGGCGCAGCGTCGCGTCTCGCTTGCCACACCATAGCCAATCGTCCGGCTAGAGGTCTAGACCACGTGGTCGTCGACATTTCCCGACGCACTCAAGTGGTCTGCTTGATTACGGTTGCGAAACGACCGGCCCCGCCGCGGTGCGAACCCCTTGACACTGCAAGTGGTCTATGCCAACTTACGGAATGGTCTACACCAATCGACCAGCGCGAAAGCGCTGGTCAACCGTGATTTCGAGGAGGATGCACGTGAAGGCTCGCTATCTGACCGCGGCAACACTTGCCGCGGTGATCGCTGTTGCCGGGTGCAGCAGCTCGAAGTCGACCGGGAGCACTGCCACCCCTAGTGGTTCGGCTCCCGCTGCGGGGGCTAGCACGTCTGCCCCTGCAGCCGCAGCCTCGACGCCCGCCGCCGCCGCTTCCACAGCTGCCGCCGCGAGCGGCACGCTCACTGTCTGGTTGCAGACCGATGCGCAGACAGGTTGGCCGAAGGAGGTCGCTGCGGCTCAGGCCGCTTTCAACGCCAAGTACCCAGGCGTCAAGGTCGACGTCCAGTACCAGACTTGGGCTGACCACCTGACCAAGCTCGACGCCGCGCTGGCCGCTACCCCGCCCGACGTCGTTGAGCTGGGTAACACCGAGACAACCAAGTACATGGCCGACGGCGCGCTGGCAGACATCAGTGCCGACAAGTCGAAGTTTGACAACTCCGGCACGTGGCTCAAGGGTCTTGCGGACTCCGTGACCTACAACGGCAAGACGTTCGGGGTGCCTTACTACGCAGGCGCGCGCGGCGTCATCTACAGCACTGCTGCGTTCGCAAAGGCCGGCATCACCTCCCCGCCGACGACGCTCGCTGAATTGCAGGCGGACGGCGACAAGCTGAAGGCTGTCATTCCGTCGACACAGTCGGCTCTGTACTGGCCCGGCAAGGAGTGGTACGGCGCTATGTCGTTCGTGTACGGCTACGGTGGCGACATCGCTTCAAACGCCAGTGGCAAGTGGGTTGCCGACCTTGAGCAGCCGAATGCGATCGCTGGCCTGACCGAACTGAAGACCCTGTACTCCGATTTGAGCAAGGCACCGGCAGACATCGACGAGTCGAAGCAAGACTCCGCGATGGCTCAGGGCCAAGCCGCGATGATCTACGGCAACGGCTGGGAAGAGGGCTCGGTCAACGACCCGAAGACCGGTAACCCGGCGCTAAAGATCGACGCCTTCCCGATGCCAGGCAAGGATGCCAGCGCGCCACTGCCGACCTTCCTTGGTGGCTCCGACCTGGTCATTCCTGCCGCTAGCTCGCACGTGGCGTGGGCCGAAGAATGGATCAACGACTTCACCGGCACCACGGGCATGACCGCACTGGTCAACGACGCCAAGGTGATCCCGAACACGACGTCGCTGATCAGCTTGCTCGGCAACAGCCCGTTCGCCGCAGCCGCTGCTCAGAGCTGGTTCGTCCCGACGGCTCCGAACTGGGCCGATGTGGAAAGCCAGAACGTGCTGCAGAACATGCTGTCGAGCATCTTGTCGGGCAAACAATCGATCCCCGATGCAACAAAGGCCGCTGACACCCAGATCAACACGATTCTGAACGGCAGCTAACTGCTAGACACATACATTCGCGCGGGAGACTGGCTCCTAGGCGAACGGTGTTAGAAGAAGTGGGAGCACGCGTATGGCTGCCGTCGGGACAGAGCTACAACCGTCCCGACGGCAGCTAACGTCTAGGCGGCGCTTGCCGCTGCGGCAGCGGGCGGCAAAAGTTGGCGGACCTTACCTGCTGATTCTGCCGTCGATCCTGATCATTCTCGCGGTACTCGCTTACCCCATCTACAAGCTCTTCGAGTTGTCGTTCCAGACTTATCAGCTGCCGCAGCTGATTCACGAGTCGCATCACAAACTCGGCAAGGCGCCGGTCTGGGTCGGCTTCGCGAACTTCGCCAAAGTCTTCGAGGACAGTCAGTTCTGGGCCGTGCTTTGGCGCACCATCATGTTCACCGCCGTGAACGTCGGCGCGACGATGGTCTTGGGCACCGCCATCGGCGTGTTGCTGACCAAGATGAGCAAGCCGCTGCGCGTCGCTTTGTCCGTGGTGTTGATCCTGGTGTGGGCAACGCCGCAAGTCGTCGGCATCACGATCTGGAACTGGTTGTTCGATCAGCAATTCGGCGTCATCAACTACACGCTGACCAAGCTGCACCTCGGTCACTTCGTTGGCCACGACTGGTACACGTCGTCCTGGCAGGGGTTCCTCGTCGTGACGTGTGTGGTCGTATGGGGTGCGATCCCCTTCGTTGCGATCACCATGCAAGCCGCACTCACGCAAGTGCCCGACGAGATCCTCGAAGCAGCAGCGGTGGACGGCGCCTCCGGTCTGCAGGTGTTTCGTCGCATCACCTACCCGATACTGCGGCCGATCCTGATTATTCTCACCAGCCTGTCGGTGATCTGGGACTTCCAAGTCTTCACCCAGATCTATATCTTGCGCGATAACAGGCCGGAGCCCTGGTACTACCTGATGTCGATCTTCTCGTTCATCGAGTCGTTCAAGGTGCACAACTTCGGCCTCGGTGCCGCACTGTCATTGATCACGATGCTGATCATGGTCAGCGTCTCGGTGTTTTACATCCGACAGATCCTGCGAATCGGAGACGCCAAGTGACGACGACATCTGTGCGCGTGACCAACCCGGCCGCCCGTCGCCCAGCGCCGCGAAAGTCTGGCGCTGTGGCCGGCCGCTTTACCAAGAGCACTGCCAACACAATCGGCGTCGTCTTGCTGGTTGTGATGGCGTTCCCGATCTACTGGGCGATCGCGACCTCGTTCAAGCGCGGTGTCGACATGACCAAGGTGTCGCCGCAGTGGTTTCCGTTTCCTGGCACCCTCCTGCATTACCGCGACGCATGGCACAAGGCGTTCTTTCTTTCTAGCCTGCGCAACAGCGCGATCATCGTCGGGCTCACGGTCGTCATCGCGATCGCTGCAGCATTCCTTGCGGCAGTAGCGGTCGCGCGCACGAACTTCCGCGGTCGGCGGGCGTACATCGTGCTGATCATCGTGATCCAGATGATCCCACAAACCGCGCTGATCGTGCCGCTCTTCGTCGTCCTCAGCCGATACCACGAGCAGAATCAACTCATCGGCGTGACGTTCACCTACCTCGCGTTCATCCTGCCGTTCGCGGTGTGGACGCTGCGCGGCTTCGTGGCCAACATCCCCAAGGATCTCGAGGACGCAGCGATGATCGACGGATGCTCGCGGTTCAGCGCGTTCATGCGGGTGACGTTCCCGCTGATCGCGCCCGGGCTCGTGGCCACCGCAATCTTCGCGTTCATCCAAGCGTGGAACGAGTTCACCTTCGCCTATGTGATCATCCAAGACAACAGCAAGGAGACGGCGACGGTCTGGCTTGCTTCGTTCATCACTCAGGAGCAAGTCGACTGGGGCGGGCTCATGGCCGGCGCGACTATGTTGTCGATCCCGATCGTCATCCTGTTCCTCCTGGTGCAGCGACATTTCGCGACCGGGCTCACCGCAGGTGCGGTCAAGGGCTGACGGGAGAACGGGTGTCAGGACTACCGGTGCTTGGGGTCGATGCCGGAGGATCCGCAACGCGCGCTGTCCTGATTAAGGACGGCCAGGTCCTTTCGCGTTTTGACGAGCCTCCCCTGAACGTGTTGCTGCAGGCCGATGCGTTCCAGCGATTGGCGGCCTTGATCACGGCCTCCGGTGCGGCTGTCGCGGGCCTCGGTCTTGCCGGTCTGCGCGGCCCAGAGCATGCGGCAGACATTGGAACCCGGTTGGCCGGGGCGACGGGTGTCGATGTGGTCGTTGTCGATGACACCGAGGCCGCGTTGGCCGGCGCCTTCGGCGCGAAGCCTGGCGTCATAGTCATTGCAGGAACCGGCTCGAATGCTCTTGGCCGCAGCGGCGACGGCAGGACAGCGCGCGCCGGCGGTTACGGGTTTCTCGTCGGCGACGAAGGAAGCGCGTATTGGTTCGCTAGTCAGGCTTTGCGCGCCGCATTGCGATCTCGCGACGGCAGTGGGCCTAAAAGTGAGGCACTCGAGGTCGCAGTAACCGACGAGTACGGGCTCGACTTCGACGCGATCGTGCGTCTCATCTACAGCGATCCCGCAGATCGTCAACTCTTGACTCGACTTGCGCGCACGGTCATGGCGCTCGACGACGACCCGGTCATGACCGCGATCCTCAATGCTGGCTGCGACCATCTGATCGCGCTGGCGAACATCCTGCGTAGGCAGTTAGGTACTGCGCAATCAGATACTGCGCAACGTGGCAACGAACTGCCGGTGGCTATGCACGGCGGGGTGTTTAGCAATCCTTATGTACGCAGCCGGTTCGTCTCGGCTACTGGAGCAAAGACGGCGGCTCGCGCACCGGAGTTCGGCGCTGTCGACCTGGCGATCCGACATCATGGACGATCCGATCACGGCACAGCGAGGAGCATCTGATGACCGGTGCCGGTGAACTGATGGCGCGCGAGATCGCCGAACAGCCAGCGGTCTTCGACCGGATCCTTGAGCACGGGCGCGCAGACATCGGCAAAGTTGCGGCGCAGGTTACAGCCGCGGGCATCAGATTCGTGGTCCTCGCAGCACGTGGCACGAGCGATCACGCTGCCCTCTACGCCAAGTATCTCGTCGAGATCGTCCTTGGCCTGCCTGCCGGGCTTGCTTCACCGTCGACAATGACGGCTTACGGCGCACGGCCCGATCTGCGCGACGTCCTGTTCGTCGCTGTCAGCCAGTCAGGGGGATCTCCCGACCTGGTCGAGTCGCTGACCACGGCTGGCCAATGTGGAGCCCTGACGCTCGCTGTGACCAACGCACCGGCTTCGGCGCTGGCCACCGCAGCGCGGTTGCACATCGATGTGCTCGCTGGTCCAGAAGTGGCAGTGGCGGCAACCAAGAGCTACACCGCGGAGCTGCTGTCGCTGTACTTGCTCGTCGACGCTTTGCGCGGCGGCGACGGCTCGCAAGCCCGCAGCATTGTCGAGGCGGCTCGAGTGCTGGTCAGTGACACCGAACAGGTGGCTGCCGTTGCCCGACGATTCGAGGGCGTGGAGCGGCTGGTGGTGACGGGTCGGGGCTACTCGTACCCGACCGCACGCGAAGCGGCCCTGAAGCTCATGGAGACCAGTTACATGTCCGCCCAGGCATTCTCCGGCGCCGACTTGTTGCACGGCCCTATGGCCATGCTGCGGCGCGATAGCGCCGTCATTGCGATTGCGGCTGACGGCGTCGGCGGGACCGCTATGCAACCCGTACTCAATCGGCTTGCCGAACTCGAGACGTCCCTGGCGATCGTGGGATCAGGATCGCGCGATTCGGCAACGCAGAAGGCAGCGTTGCGATTGCCCGTCGGGTTGCCGGAGGAACTCTCGCCACTCGCCGAGATCATTCCGCTGCAGATGCTCGCTCGCGAGCTTGCAGTCGTACGTGGCTTCGATCCCGATGCCCCACGTGGGCTGCTCAAGGTCACCAAAACGTGGTAACTAGCGCTACCTAACCCAGCGATTCGGTTGCGACCGCGGCAGCTGCACGGGCAGCCGCTGCGTCGTAGACCTGTACGCCATCGACCCACGTGCGGGCCGGCTGCAAATCGTCGTCCCACCACACGATATCGGCGTGCGCGCCCGGCAACAGGCGACCGAGGTCCGGTCGCTGCACCGCGTCTGCGGGCACTGTGGTCGCGGCGATGAGCACCTCGGCGAGGTCGCGACCGAAGCCGACCAGGTTGCGGACAGCCTGGTCGAGAAACGTCGCAGCACCCGCCACTGTCCCGTCGAGGTTGCGCGCTAGTGGCACGCCGGTCGAGATGGCAATCTGTTGGCCTCCGAGCTCGTACGTACCCGGCGGCATGCCTGCGGGAGCTACTGCGTCGGTGACGAGTGCGACTCTGCCCCGCGCCGCATTCAGCGTGATGGCGCACGCTTCTGGGGACACGTGCTCGAAGTCGGCAATGAGGCCGATGGTCATGGCCTGCTCGTACAGCGCTTGCCCCGAGACGCCGGGTTCGCGATGGTCGAAGCCACGTTGCGCGTTGAAGATGTGTGTCACCATCCGAGCACCCGCGAGTACGGCCTCATGTACTTGTGCCCCCGTCGCGTCGGAGTGCCCGATCGACACCACGATGCCGGTTGCGGCGAGCCTGCGGATCGCCTCGAGCGCCCCCGGCAACTCAGGAGCCAGCGTGAGCGTGGTGATCTGCGCAGTAGCTACCGGATCGGCCAGCAAGGCTTCGAGATTGGCCGCGTCGGGTTCGACCATGAAGCGCACGTCGTGCACGCCGCGGCGGCGAGGCGACAGGAACGGGCCTTCGACATGGACGCCGAGTGCATGAGCTCCGCCCACTTCGTCAAGGCGATGGCGCACCGCTGCAAAACGAAGCAGCCCGGCGACCAGCGCCGGGATCGGATTGGTGATGTAGGTCGGCTGGAAGGCGGTAACGCCGACGCTTGGCAAAGCTCGCGCGACCATCTCCCATTCGTCGTCGGTGGCGCGAACAAAGTCGACGCCTAGACACCCGTTGATCTGGAGGTCGATCAGGCCGGGGGAGAGCAATCCGCTGTCGAGCGCGATGTGGTCGATGGACGCCGGGGGCCGACCTTTGATGACATCAACGATCCGGGCACCGTCGACGACGATGGCCCCTGGCCCGATCAGTGCCCCCTCGACCAGCAGTCGCGGGGCGGAGATGATGGCCACCCGGATCCTTTCAGTGCGGGGAACCCGCGGTGGCGAGTCTGGCGTACTCGGTTGCTTCGATTCTGGACTAGACCAATCCGAGTGTCTAGCATTGCCACAGAATTGGTCCAGACCAATGTTCTCACCTATGTTTCTCAAAGGCCCAGGTTTCTTGAGGAGGTGCCAGGAGCGTGCCGCCCGTCGAAGGTGACCCTGCAATGTTCGATGCTCTAAGCACCGAAGCGACCAGGCCCGAACTGACGGACTTCGATCTTTGGACGACGATCGACAGCGTCGAGGTATTCGCGGACGATCAACTGCGCGTCGCCGAGGCGGTGCGTGAGGCGGCCGCCTCCATTGCCGGCGCCGTCGATGCGATCGCAGACCAGATGAGGGCGGGCGGGCGGCTTATCTATGTCGGCGCTGGCACGGGGGGTCGGATGGCCGCAGTCGATGCCGCCGAGATCGGGCCGTCGTACGGCCTGCCCGGTCGGGTCATCGCCGTACTGGCCGGCGGCCTCGAGGGTTTCACCGAGGGCCGCGAGTACTACGAGGACCTCGCAAGCGCGGGCGCAGCCGACGTCGGCGCTCTAGAACCAGGCACGGACGACGTGGTGTTCGGCGTCAGTGCCAGTGGCTGCACGCCGTACGTGCTCGGGGGGGTCGCTGCGGCCCGCGCCGCAGGGTCACTGACCATCGGCTTCGCGTGCACGATGCGGTCGGAGATTGGGGCTGCGACCGACCTGGCCATTGAGGTTCCGACCGGCGCCGAGATCATCGCCGGGTCGACTCGCTTGAAGGCTGGCAGTGCCCAAAAGTGCGTGCTCAACGCGATCTCGACTTTGGTGATGGTCAAGTTGGGCCGCACCTACGGCAATCTCATGATCGACGCCGTCGCCGACAACGCCAAGTTGCGCCGCCGGGCGTTGCGCGTCGTCGTCCAGGCAACTGGGGTCGACGACGCTCGCGCCGCCGCGGTGCTGGACGAGGCGGGAGGCAGCGCGAAGGTTGCAGTCGTTGCCGTGCTGGCAGGAGTCTCCACAAAACGGGCAGAAGAGGTCTTGCGAGCCGCTGCCGGGCAGGTCAGATACGCCGTTAGTCTTGCCGACGCGCGGGACTAATGACACCCTCCGTTAAGGATGTTCTAACCCGCACGTACCATCGCGCGCAGGAGTGCGACCGGTTGCAGCACTGTAAGACGAACATGTACCGCCACATCTTCGAGGAGCCCCACTGATGGCAGAGGTCGAATACCGCCACGCGACCCGGATCTACCCGGGTACTTCCATTGCCGCCGTCTCCGGGCTCGACCTGGATATCCACGACGGTGAGTTCATGGTCCTGGTCGGACCGTCGGGCTCCGGCAAGTCGACGGCGCTGCGCATGCTCGCCGGCCTCGAGGCGGTGGACGAGGGCCAGATCATGATCGGCGACCGCGACGTCACGGACGTTCAGCCGAAGGACCGGGACATCGCCATGGTGTTCCAGAACTACGCGCTGTACCCCCACATGACCGTCGCCGAAAACATCGGCTTCCACCTGAAGATCAAGAAGCGGCCGAAGGCGGAGATCAAGCAGCGGGTGCTCGAAGCCGCCAAGCTGCTCGACCTCGAGCCCTACCTCGACCGGAAGCCCGCCCGGCTCTCCGGTGGTCAGCGCCAGCGAGTCGCGATGGGTCGCGCGATCGTGCGGCAGCCGCAGGTGTTCCTCATGGACGAGCCGCTGTCGAACCTCGACGCCAAGCTCCGCGTGGCCACCCGCACCCAGATCGCTTCGCTT
>Ga0208717_1000566_pt1 | contig 12255 bp, 13 predicted proteins | sample NGESurF53shallow_FD_184489 | JGI IMG/M metagenome (GOLD analysis project Ga0208717, IMG submission 184489) | Arctic peat soil microbial communities from Barrow, Alaska - NGEE Surface sample F53-3 shallow (SPAdes) | ecosystem: Environmental > Terrestrial > Soil > Wetlands > Peat ... | reverse complement strand
GCCCAAGTCCACCTTCGGCCCGCTGTCCGACCGGTTCCGTGTCGTGGTCTTCGACGCGCGCGGCTGCGGCCACAGCGAGGGCATTCCGCCGTACTCTCACGCTCAGTGGGCCGCCGACGTCGACGGCCTGCGCCAGTGGATCGGCGCGGACAAGATCGTCATCGCTGGCGGTTCCTACGGCGGGTTCATCGCCCTCGAGTACGCCGTGGCCTACCCCGAGCACGTCCAGGCGATCGTGCTGCGCGACACCTCCGCCGACGCGGGCAACCTGGAGGACGCCTACGAGAACGCGCGGAACCAGGACCGCGTCGAGATTAACTGGGACAACTTCGACCGCTACTGGACCGGGCGGATCACCGACGACGAGGACCTCAAGGCGCGCTGGGCGGAGATCATCCCGCTGTACGACTACGAGTACGACCCCGTCGCCTCAGCGGCCCGCGTCGAGGCCGGCATCTACCGGCACGAAGCCCACAACTGGTGTTTCCTGTACAACGAGCCGAACTATGACCTTAAGCCGCAGCTGCCCGCGGTCACGGCGCCCACGCTCGTCACCGTCGGTCGGCGGGACTGGGTCACCCCGGTCAGCTCTGCGCAGACCATCGCGTCCCTGATGCCGAACGCGAAGCTGGTGGTCTTCGAGAAGTCCGGCCACTCGCCGCAGGTCGAGGAGCGCGAGCTGTTCCTTTCCACCGTGCGCGGCTTCCTCGACGGGGCGGTCGCATGAACATCACCATCATCGGCGCAGGCGCGATCGGCGGCACGCTCGGCGCCCACATGATCCGGGCCGGCCACGACATCACCCTGTGCGACGCGGACGAGGCCCACGTCGCCGCCATCCGCGAGCACGGGCTGATCATCGAGGGCCCGGTCAACGAGTTCACCGTGGCGGCGCACGCGATCACCCCCGACGAACTCCCTGATCAGATCGTCCACGCCATCGTGGCGGTCAAGAGCCTGCACACCCGGGCCGCCGCCGAGCTGCTCCGCGGCAGGATCGCCCCCGGCGGCTACGTGCTGACCGTGCAGAACGGCCTCACCGCCGACGACGTCATCGAGGCGGTCGGGCGGGACCAGGTCGTCTCGTCGTTCGTCAACTTCGGCGCCGACGTGATGGCACCCGGGCGCATCATGCAGGGCAACATCGCGACCTTCCGCGTCGGCGAGCTCGACGGCGGCCGCGTCACCCCGCGCGTGCTCGACCTCGCGGCGGCGCTGCCATACGCGGAGCCGACCGACAACGTGCTCGGCTACCTGTGGGGCAAGGAGGCCTACGGCGCGATGCTGTGGGCCGGCGCCGTCTCCGACCTGACGATCGCCGAGCACCTCGAGGACCCGCGCTACCGGCCGGTCATGATCGCCATCGCCCGGGAGGTCCTCGCGCAAGCGCCGGTCAAGGTCGAGTGCTTCGACGGCTTCGACCCGGACGACCTCGAGGGGTCCCTGGACCGGCTGGCCGTGTTCAACCGCAACAGCGCCAAGAAGCACAGTGGCATCTACCGCGACCTCGTGGTGCGCAAGCGCAAGACCGAGATCGACGAGATGCTGCGCGACATCAACGGCCCGATCATCACCAAGGTCGCGGAGATCATCCACGACATCGAGGACGGCAGGCGGGTCAACACCCGCGCCAACCTGGACGAGCTGGCCGAGTTCGTCGCCACGCTACCGGCCGGCCCGGCCGGCCCGGCCGCGACGACCGCCTGATGCGCATCGTCGACGTCCTCGCGGTCCCCGTCCAGGCCGGCTTCTTCTTCGACGACCAGCTGGCGATCCGGGCCGGGGCCGGCCACGACGGGTTCGACTACACCGGGCCGCCCTTGACCCCCGGCTTCCGCCGAGTGCGGCAGCCGGGGGAGGCGGTGTCGGTACTGCTCCTGCTCGACGACGGCGGGGTCGAGTTCGGCGACTGCGCGGCGGTGCAGTACAGCGGCGCCGGAGGCCGCGACCCGCTGTTCGCAGCCGCCGACGCGGCCGCCGTCGTCGAGCAGGTCATCGCGCCGGCCCTGCGCGGCGCCGATCTAGCCGAGGGTTTCCGCACCATGTCCGCCCGGATCGACGCGCTGACAACCGGGCCAGGCAACAGCCCGCTGCCCGCCGCCGTGCGCTACGGCGTCAGCCAGGCCGTGCTCGCCGCGGTCGCGCGTGATCGGCGACAAACCATGGCCGAGGTTATCCGGGACGAGTACGAGACCGGCGCTCCGCTCGTCCCGGTCCCGCTGTACGCCCAGACCGGCGACGACCGGTACGGCAACGCCGAGAAGATGATCATCAAGGGCGTCGACGTCCTCCCGCACGGGCTCATCAACAACGTGGCCGAGAAGTTCGGCCCGTCCGGTGAGATCTTCGCCGACTACCTGCGCTGGCTGGTCGGCCGGATCGCCGAGCTCGCCCCGTCTCCCGCCTACCGTCCGAGGCTCCACTTCGACCTGTACGGATGCGCCGGGCTCGCGTTCAACGCCGACGCCGACACCGACACCGATGCAGACACCGATGCAGACACCGATGCAGACACCGATGCAGACGCCGACATCGACGCCGTCGCCGACTATCTGGCTGAGCTCGGAAACCTAGCGCGCCCCTACGACCTCGCGATCGAGCACCCGATCGACGCCGGGTCGCGCGAAGCCCAGATCGACGCCTTCCGCCGGCTCCGCGCGGCGCTGAAAGATCGCGGCTCCGGCGTCCGCATCGTCGTCGACGAGTGGTGCAACACGCTCGACGACGTGCGCGCGTTCGTCGCCGCGGGCGCGGCCGACGTCATCCACGTGAAGACCCCCGACCTCGGCAGCATCGGCAGCACGGTGCAGGCGCTGCTGCTCGCCCGCGACGCCGGGCTGGAGGCCTTCTGCGGTGGCACCTGCAACGAGACCGACCGGTCGGCCCAGGTCAGCGCGCACGTGGCGATGGCCTGCGAGGCCACCCAGGTGCTGGCCAAGCCGGGCATGGGCGTGGACGAAGGACTGATGATCGTCGCCAACGAGATGGCCCGCACCGCCGCCCTGGTGCGAGCGAGAGAGGCAGCCCGCCCATGAGCAACCTGGAGCTTCCGGCTCTCGACGGCGTCCTGGAACGCCTCGCCGAGTACGTGGCGATCCCGAGCGACAGCCGCAACGCCGACCCCGGCACGATGCGGCGCGCGGCCGACTGGATCGCCGGCCGGCTCGACTTCGCGGCCGGCCGGGTCGAGGAGACCGGCGGCCACCCGGTCGTCCGCGGTGAATGGCTCGCCGCACCCGGCGCGCCCACCGTGCTCGTCTACGGCCACTACGACGTGCAGCCGACCGGGGACGAGTCCGAGTGGCTGTCCCCGCCGTTCCGCCTCACCGTCGACGGCGACATCGCTCGCGGTCGCGGCGCCTCCGACGACAAGGGACCGGTGCTCTTGGTCGTGGAGATGCTCCGGGCGGCGATCGCGCAGCGCGGCGGACTGCCGCTGAACGTGAAGTTCCTCATCGAGGGAGAGGAGGAGATCGGCAGCCCGCACCTGCCCGAGTACGTGCGCCAGCACACCCGCGAGCTCGCCTGCGACCTGGTGATATCGGCCGACGGGGCGCAGTGGCGCCCGGACGAGCCGTCGCTGTCGGTCGCCTCCAAGGGGCTGGTCGCGTTCACCATCACGGTCGAGGGCGCCACCGGCGACCTGCACTCCGGCCGCTACGGCGGCACCGTCGCCAACCCCGTCCACGCGCTCTCGACGATCCTGGCCAGCCTGCACAACCCCGACGGATCAGTCGCCGTCCCCGGGTTCTACGACGGCGTTGCCCCGCCCAGCCGGGAACGGCGAGCGCAGCTAGACGCGGTGTCGTTCGACAACGACAAATTCGCCGCCGACCTCGGCGTCCCCGAGACCTACGGCGAACACGGATACTCGACCCTGCAACGCCTCTGGGAGCGCCCGACCCTCGAGGTCAACGGGGTAAAAAGCGGCGGCCGCTACACAGTCATCCCGCACCTCGCCCAAGGATTCGTCTCCTGCCGCCTGGTCGGCGACCAAGACCCCCACAAGGTGCTGCAGGCAGTCCGCCGCCACGTAGCGCAGATCGAGACTCCGGGCGTGCGCGTCACCGTCGAGCAAGACGGGGGAGCGGTGCCCGCCTACCGCATCGACCCCGCCCACCCGGCCATCGCCGCCGCCACCGAGGCCCTGCGCGCGGTCTACCCCGGCGAGGACGTGCTGCTGGCCGTCATCGCCGGCACGCTGCCCGCCACCACCCTGTTCGAGCAGGTCATCGGGGCGAAGACGCTGTTCTTCTCCTTCTCCACAGCCGATGAGAAGCTGCACGCGCCCAACGAGTTCCTCCGCCTGCGCCGCATCCACGAGGGCATGCGGGCCTGGGACGCGCTGCTGATCTCGATGGCCGACGGCCCGCACCGCCTGCAGCCGGTCACCCCGCCTCAGGAACTCGCGCAGGCGGCCACGTCATGAACCACGACTACGCCTCCTACGGCTACCTCGACGACCGTCCGGCCGCGTTCGCGCGGTTCCCGCTCGCCCCCGAGTCGGGCCGGGTCCCCTCCTACGACGGCGGCTTCGACCCCGCCACCGTCGCCCGCGCCGAAGCGCTCCTGTACAGCAGCGTGGTGATCAGCCTGCACGATCACCCGGTCCGGTTCCCGGCCGACATGGCGCTCACCCCGCCGTACAACCGCACCGGGCGTCAGCACACCGCGTTCGCCGGCCTGGCCGCATCGGGCCTGACCGCCGTGTTCGACAACATGATGGACGGCACCGCCTACGTCACAGGCAACACCCCCTGGCAGTGGGACGACGTGGTGACGGACCTGGGCATGCGGCAGGCCGACATCGCCCACCAGGACCGGGTGACGGTCGTGCGGACCGTCAAGGACATCGAGTTCGCGCACGCGACCGGCCGGGTCGGCATCGTGTTCGGCCTCGAGGCGGCCACCCCGATCGGCAACGACCTCGACAAGCTGGACATCCTGTTCGGCCTCGGCGTCCGGCAGATCGGGATCGCCTACTCCGACTCCAACGGCCTCGGGGCGGGACTGAACGAGCCCGACGACTACGGCCTGACCGCGTTCGGCCGCCGCGCCGTGCAGCGGATGAACGACCTCGGCCTCGCGATCGACGTGTCGCATGCCTCCGACCGCACCGGGATCGAGACCGCGGCGGCGTCGCGCGCGCCGGTGCTCATGACCCACGCCGGCGCCCGCGCGCTGTGGGACATCCCCCGGCTCAAGAGCGACGACGCCCTGCGTGCGGTCGCGGACACCGGCGGCGTGATCGGCATCTCGGCCGCCCCGCACACCACGATCTCGCGCGAGCACCGCACGCACACCATCGCCTCGGTCATGGACCACTTCTACTACTGCGTCGACCTGGTCGGGCTCGATCACGTCGGCTTCGGCCCCGACACGCTCTACGGCGACCACGTCGGCCTGCACCAGACCTTCGCCGGGCTGCTCGGCCACCCGGCCTCGTCCGGCCCCGAGCACCCGGTCGTCGACTACGTGGACGGGCTCGAGAACCCGAGCGAGGCCTTCCACAACATCGCCGCCTGGCTGGTCCGCGACGGGCTCACCGACGAGGAGATCGCCAGGGCGCTCGGCGGCAACGTGCTCCGCGCCCTCGCCGCCATCTGGCCCGCCTAACAAGCCGCGCAGGCCGAGGATGGCCTGACCCGCTCATGCATGGTACCTTGTAATGCATGGAACCTGGCCGAGCACGTAATCCGGTGAGCCAGCTGCGCAAGGGCACGCTGGAGTACTGCGTCCTGGCGTTGCTGCGCGACGGCCAACGGTACGGGTTCGAGCTGGTCCGGACGCTTTCCGAGACGGACGGGCTGCTGGTCAGCGAGGGCACCATCTACCCGCTGCTGAGCCGCCTGCGCCGCGACGAGCTGGTGAGCACGTCCTGGCAGGAATCCGAGGCGGGGCCGCCGCGACGGTATTACCAGCTCACCGACGCCGGGAAGCGCGCGCTGGCCGACTTCAGCGACGAGTGGGCCCGGTTCCGGGACGCCGTCGACGCGCTCGTGACACCACAAAGGAGAGCAGGGCGATGAACGTGCACACTGACCCCCTGGTCGATGACTATCTGCGCCGTTTGGACGCGGCCGCATCGACGCTGCCGACCGACCAGCGAGACGAGCTGGTCTCCGAGATCCGCGACCACCTTCAGGAGGCGCTGAGCCAGACCCCGCCGGGCGACCAGGCGGCCGTGCGTAACGCGCTGGAACGTCTCGGGTCACCGGAAGAGATCGTCGCCGCTGCCGCCGACCCGGCCCCCGGCCAGCCCGCTGGCGTCGGCAGCCAGGTCAACGTCCTGGCGATCGCGTCGGTAGCGGTGGCAGTGCTGTGGTTCGCCGGGTTCGGGGCGGTGCTCGCCCTGGTCTTCGGATACCGGGCGCGCAGGCAGATCAAGGACTCAGCGGGCACCCAGACGGGCTCGGGCCTGGCCACTGCGGGCATCATCCTCGGCTGGATCGGGATCGCGATCGTGGTGACCGCAGTCATCCTGATCGCGCTCCACCCCAACAAATCTCAGTAAGCCAAGCCCAGCCGCCGGTGCGGCGCCTAGGCCCCGAACTCCGTCCGGATCGCCTCGGTGTGCTCGCCGAACGCGGGCACCGGCCCCATCACCGGTTCCTGCCCGGCCGAGACAACCGGGGGCAGCAGCGCATCGACATCCCCCGACGGCGTCCCGACCGGAACCCACCGCCCGCGCGCCCGCAGCTCCGGGTGCGAGGTCAGCTCGCCCGGCGTCCGCAGCCGCGCGCACGCGATCCCGGCCGCCTCAAGCGCCGCGATGACCTCATCCGCGGTCTGCTTGGCGAACACGTCCTCGATGATCGCGGTCAGCTCGTCGTTCCGAGCCGCCCGCTCCGGGTTGCTGGCAAACCGGGGATCGACCGCCAGGGCACCCTGATGAAGCACCTCCCGGCAGAACACCAGCCACTCCCGCTCGTTCTGAATCCCGAAGAAGACCGCCCCGTCGGACGCGTTGAACGGCCCGTACGGCGAAATCGAAGGATGCCGCGCCCCGGTCCGAGGCAGCGGCGCCCCGCCGTAGTGCGAGAAGTAGACGGGCTGGGTCATCCACTCCCCGAGCGCGTCGATCATCGCCACCTGCAGCGAAGCGCCCGACCCGGTCCGCTCCCGGTCGTACAGCGCCGTCAGGATCCCGGTGTAGGCGTACATGCCGGCCGCGATGTCGGCGATCGATATCCCCGGCCGGGCCGGGCTGTCCGGGGTCCCGGTAGCCATGACCAACCCCGCCTCGCACTGCACCAGCAGGTCATACGCCTTCTTGTCGCGATACGGCCCGTCCGCCCCGTACCCCGAGATGGAGCAGCAGATCAGCCCCGGCCGGTCCGCCCGCAGCGCGTCAGCACCAAGCCCCAGGCGATCAGCGGCCCCAGGCGCCAGATTCTGCACGAACACGTCGGCCGCGTCGAGCAGCCGGCCGAGCAAGCCGCGGTCGCCGGCGTCCTTGATGTCGAGCTCGATGCTCTCCTTGCCCCGGTTGAGCCAGATGAAGTGGCTGGACTGGCCGAGGGTGGTCCGGTCGTAGCCGCGGGCGAAGTCGCCGCCGCCCGGCCGCTCGATCTTGATCACCCGCGCGCCGAGGTCGGCCAGCTGACGGGTCGCGAACGGGGCGGCCACGGCCTGCTCGAGGGAGACGACGGTCAGGCCGTCCAGGGGATGACGGGCGGTCATGAACCCACGAACGCCGGCCGCTGCTTGGCCAGGAACGCCCGCACCGCGTTGCCGTGGTCGGCGGTCGTGCCCAGCCGCTGCTGGGCGGCGCACTCGGCCGCGAGCGAGTCGGTCAGCGGACGCGACCCGCCGTCGGCCAGCAGCCGCTTGGTCTCCGCGTAGGCGGCCGTCGGCCCGGCCGCCAGATCAGCCGCCAGAGCGCCCGCCGCCGCCTGGACCTCGTCCGCCGGCACCAGCTCGAACGCCAGCCCCCACGACACCGCCTGAGAGGCGCTGAACGTGGTCGGGCGCAGCAGCAGCGCCCGCGCGCGGGCCATCCCGACCGCGGCCGGCAGCGTCACCGACAGCCCCGAGTCGCAGGTCAGCCCGATGCCGGTGAACGCGGTGCCGAGCACCGCCGACTCGGCCACGACGGCGAAGTCGCACGCGAGCACGAAGCCCAGCCCGGCCCCGACGCAGGTCCCGTTGACGCCCGCCACGACCGGCTTGGGCATGGCCGTGAGCGTGGTGACGATCGGGTTGTAGTGCTCCTGCACCGTGTCGAGGGCGGTCGCCGCGTCCCGGTCGAGCGCGCCCGCGTGCTCGGCCAGGTCCTGGCCGACGCAGAACGCCCGCCCGGAGCCGGTGAGCACGACGGCCCGGACCGTGTCGTCGGCGGCGACGTCGGTCAGCGCCTCGAGCAGGCTCTCCTTCACGGCCAGGCTCAACGCCGGCCCGGGCAGAATGACGGTGGCGACAGCCCCGTCCCGTGCGACGGTCACGTTGGTCATCCCCCTATTATTGACCGAACGTTCGGGAAATATCTAGCGTGGGAGAACCATGTCACACCCGGTCGGACAGCCCGGTCCCGTCGAGTCGATGATGGCGACCGACGCCGCCTCGCGGGCGCTCGGCATCACGCTGCTCGACCACGGCGACGGCTGGGCCCGCGCGACTATGACCGTCAGAGACGACATGGTCAACGGGCACGGCATCTGCCACGGCGGGATGATCTTCTCCCTGGCCGACACCACCTTCGCCTGCGCCTGCAACAGCTGGGGTCCGGTCACGGTGGCGGCGGGCGCCGACATCGTCTTCGTCGCCCCGGCCCGCCTGGGCGACGTCCTGACGGCCGAGTGCCGGGTCCGCGCCCGCCACGGCCGCAGCGGCATCTACGACGCCGCCGTCACCCGCGACGGCGACCTCATCGCCGAGTTCCGCGGCCGCAGCCACCAGCTAGCGGAGCAAACACCAAGATCAGAAGCATGAGGATCAAAACCACCAAAATCAGTTGTCCGAACGGTCGCGGCCGACTGTGGGAGGCGCCCGGTGACCGACCACGGTTGGCCGCTCTGCGAGGTGTTCCTCCGCGGCAAGCGCGGTTTGAACCACGCGCACGTCGGCAGCCTCCGGGTTGGCCCCCGACAGATATAAGGCGTGAATCTTTACGTCACAATCGGGGCGAGCGCGCGGCCGCTAGCCGGGCGCGACACTGGACACCGTGTCGAGTTCTTTACCGGGCTGCTGCCGGCGAGGGACGAGATTGCCAGTCCACTGGCCGCCCTCGCACTCCGCTCTGCGCGAGAGGGGGTAGCGCTGGATCATGGTCACACCGTGCCGGCGGGCGGCCCTTTGTGGCCGGGGACTGACATGCGTTGGTTCTTGGTGCTGCGCCCGGTTGGGGACATCATCGCGCCACTCGAGCTTCTCGATGGGGTGCACGTTGATTTCCTGCAAGCGATTCCCATTTTCGAGTCCGAGTTGGCCTATAAGGCGGAGCATGGGGCTGAGGCCCTCCTGGCTCTCTGGGAAGCAAAGCAGGTTCCGTTTTGGGATTCCGGCCGTTCACCCGTGCCGATGTAGCGGGAGTCCGTCTTACCTGACCGAGCGGCGCGCGCTATTTGCGGACCCGCAGCCCGTCGAACGCGATCGCGCAGACCCCCTCCGCCAGCGCGGCGGGCGATGTCGACGAGCCGGGCCGGTACCACTCCACGATCGAGTTGACCGTGCCGAACAGCAGTCGCGCGGCCAGCTTGGGGTCAATGTCCGCTCGGATGTCGCCGGCCGCCTCAGCCTCCTCGACCAGGCTCGCGACCAGCCCGTCGAACGCCCGGCGGCGGTCGAGCGCCGCCCGCTCGACGTCGGTGTTCCCCCGCACCCGCAGCAGCAGCGTGACATACGGCAGCCGCTCGGCCAGCACCAGAACCGCGTCCCGGACCAGCGCCTCAAGCCGCTCGATGGCGGGCGCGTCCAGCCTTCGCGCGCGCTCGCCCGCCTCCCAGAGCCCGTCCAGCGCCCGGTCGAGCGCCAGCCGCAGCAGCTCTTCCTTGCCCGACACGTGGTGGTAGATCCCGGACTTGGCGATGCCAAGCCGCCGCGACAGGTCCTCCATGCTCGCCCCGTCGTAGCCGCGCTCGTTGAAGACCTCGACCGCGACCCGCAGCACCGCCTCCAGGTCGTAGCCCGGGCGCCCGCGGCGGCGCGGCGCCTGCTCGGCCGGAGTGACCGCCAGTTGCTCCGTCACGTTTGCTCCGTCCCCGTCTGGTCAAGCTCTCCTCCATAGAGTAAATTACCGAATGATCGGTATGTAAAGAAGTAAGGCCCACAGAGGGGCGAGCACATGACCACCGAGCAGGACCTCGAAGCCCACTTCGATGCCACCATCGCCCGCGACAGACGGATCGAGCCGCGCGACTGGATGCCCTCCAAGTACCGCGCGAACATGGTCAGGCAGATCGCGCAGCACGCGCACTCGGAGATCATCGGCATGCAGCCCGAGGGCAACTGGATCACCCGCGCCCCCTCCCTCCGCCGCAAGGCGATCCTGCTGGCCAAGGTGCAGGACGAGGCCGGCCACGGCATGTACCTGTACAGCGCGGCCGAGACGCTCGGGGCCGACCGGGCCGACCTGACCAGGCAGCTCATCGAGAGCCGCCAGAAGTACTCCTCGATCTTCAACTACCCGGCGCTTAGCTACGCCGACGTCGGCGTCATCGGCTGGCTGGTGGACGGGGCCGCGATCTGCAACCAGGTGCCGCTCTGCCGCTCCTCTTACGGCCCCTACGCGCGGGCGATGATCCGCATCTGCAAGGAGGAGTCGTTCCATCAGCGGCAGGGCTACGAGCTGCTGATGACGATGATGCGCGGCACCCAGGGCCAGCGCGACATGGTCCAGGACGCGGTCGACCGCACCTGGTGGCCGTCGCTGATGATGTTCGGCCCGCCCGACGCGGACTCGCCCAACACCGCCCAGTCGATGCGCTGGGGCGTCAAGCGGCACACCAACGACGAGCTCCGCCAGCGCTTCGTCGACATGACGGTCCCGCAGGCGGAGCGGCTCGGCGTCACCCTGCCCGATCCCGACCTGCGCTGGAACGAAGAACGCGGCCACTACGACTTCGGCCCGGTCGACTGGGACGAGCTCAAGGCCGTCATCGCGGGCAACGGCCCCTGCAACGCCCAGCGCGTCGCCCGCCGCCGGGCGGCCCACGAGGAGGGCGCCTGGGTCCGCGAGGCCGCCCTCGCGCACGCCGCCAAGCACCAAGATCAAACCCGCCAAGATCTTTCGTCCGAACGGACCCGGCTGACTGTGGGAGCGCCCGATGAGTGACCAAGGGGGCTGGCCCCTCTACGAGGTGTTCCTGCGCGGCAAGCGCGGCTTGAACCACGTGCACGTCGGCAGCCTGCACGCCGCCGACGCCGAGATGGCCCTGCACCACGCCCGTGACCTCTACACCCGCCGCAACGAGGGCGTCAGCATCTGGGTGGTCCGGGCGTCGGACATCACCGCGTCAAGCCCGGACGAGAAGGACCCGTTCTTCAAGCCGTCGGGCGACAAGGTGTACCGCCACCCCACCTTCTACGACATCCCCGACGACGTCCCCCACATCTGAGGGGAGGACCACATGAACACCGCCGACACTACACCCGCCACGGACACCACCCACCTCACGGACACCACCCACCCCAGCCACCCCAGCCCCGCGGACACCACAGGCCTCGACGACAACCCGTACGACCTGCTGGCGCAGGACCACGACGAGGGCCACCGCTGGGCGTTCGGCACCGGCTTCGCCGACCCCCTGGCGGGCATCGACACGTCGGTGCCCGCCGGTCTCGACCCGCATGCGCTGGCCCGCTGGTGCCTCGCCCTCGGCGACGACGCGCTGATCTACAGCCACCGCCTCCAGCAGTGGGTGGCCCGCCTCCCCGAGCTCGAAGAGGAGACCGCGGTCGCCAACATCGCGCTCGACCTGCTCGGCCAGGCGCGCCTGCTGCTGGCGCGGGCCGGCGGCATCGCCGGCCAGACCGAGGACCGGCTCGCCTTCTTCCGCGAGGAGAAGGAGTTCAGGAGCGTCCGGCTGGCCGAGCACGACGATCGTGACTTCGCCGAGCTCGTCGTCCGCCTCCTGATCTTCTCCACCTGGCGGCTGGCCCTGTTCGAGGAGCTGTCCTCCGCCGCCGACCCGGTGCTCGCGGCGATCGCGGCCAAGGGCGTCAACGAGCTCGCCTACCACCGCGACTACGCCGCCCGCTGGGTGGTCCGCCTGGGCGACGGCACCCCGGTGTCGCACGCCAAGACCCAGACCGCCC
>Ga0208717_1000565_pt1 | contig 12260 bp, 8 predicted proteins | sample NGESurF53shallow_FD_184489 | JGI IMG/M metagenome (GOLD analysis project Ga0208717, IMG submission 184489) | Arctic peat soil microbial communities from Barrow, Alaska - NGEE Surface sample F53-3 shallow (SPAdes) | ecosystem: Environmental > Terrestrial > Soil > Wetlands > Peat ... | reverse complement strand
GGCCGCGTACTGCTCAGAACGCTCGGTGAGCCCGACCAGAACCAGCTTCCAGTCGAGCTGGTCGCCATAGCGCCACTCGATCACCCGCAGCGCCGGGCTTTCGGAATAGGCCCAGGGACAGGCCGGGTCGGAGTACAGAGTCGCCGTGATCATCGGGTGGAGCCTCGAGTCCATGTGGTTGATGTCTCAAGTATATGGAGCCGCAGATGTCGCTCGGCGGCCGGCTCAGCCACCGCCCGCGTCCACGAGGCGATCGAGGAACGCCACCTGCGCCGGGTTGAGCTTGACGCGAGCCTCGTCGGGGCCGAACCACTGCGCCCGGTCGACCTCGGGGAACTCGCACATCGGGCCCGACCGCGGCGGCCACTGCATCGTGAACGTGTTGCTGGTGACCTGAGTGACGTCGAGATCGCCGGCGATCGCCCACGCCCGGACCAGCTTGCCGGACTTCTGCCGCACCTCCCCCAGGTCGATCGGATCTTTGGCAGAGGGCGGCGGGGATCCGAGCTCCTCCTCGAACTCCCGCCGGGCCGCCGTCAGCGGCTGCTCGCCGTCCTCGTACTCGCCCTTGGGGATCGACCACGCGCCGTCGTCGCGGCGCGCCCAGACCGGACCGCCGGGGTGCACGAGCAGCACCTCAAGCCCGGTCCCCGAGCCGCGGTACAGCAGCAGCCCGGCGCTGCGCCGGCGGCGGGCACCGGCGGTGGCCGGCGGCGTCATGCCACCCTCCGGACACAGACTTTCAACCAAATGTCAGCGATCACGTGTTCAATCCTGAGCGGGAGTTGGCAGCGAGGTCGTCCGGCGTGACATTTGTCATGGCTCATTTCGGCTCCGCGCCACTTACGCGGAAATCGGCTCCGCCCTACGCTGCGTCGCGCACATACATTCGGAGGTTGACTGACACATGAGAAAACTAGCCACCTGGGCCTTCCGGCACCGCTGGATGACCGTCGCGGCCTGGCTCGTGGGCCTGGTCGTGCTCGTCGCGATCCACTCGGCCGCGGGCAGCGCCTACACCGACAACTTCAAGCTTCCCCACACCGGCAGCTTCGACGCCATCCGCCTGCTCCAGCGTTCGAGCCCGCGGGCGTCGGGCGAGTCCGACCAGCTGGTGATCGCCGTCAAGCAGGGCAAGGTCACCGATCCGGCGGTCAAGGCGCGAGCGCAGGCGCTGTTTGCCAAGGTGCAGGCGCTGCCTGACATCGCGTCGGTCGCTTCGCCGTACGCGTCCACGGCCGGCAAGCAGATCGCCCCCGACGGGCAGGTGGCGTTCGCCAACGTCACGTTCAGCAACGCGGCCAACCAGAACAAGATCACCGCCGCCCAGGCCCGGACGTTCGTCAGCACGATCACCTCGGCCTCGGGCGGCGGCGTGGATTTCGAGGCGGAGGGCAATATCGCCGAGGCCGGCAACGCCACCAACTCAGGCAGCGGACTGGAGTTCGGCTTCCTGGCGGCGGCGATCGTGCTGTTCATCGTGTTCGGGTCCTTCGTCGCGATGCTGCTGCCGCTGATCACCGCCGGGCTGTCGCTCGGCTCGGGGATCTCGGTGGTCGGGCTGCTCTCCCACGCGATCGACATCGCCACGTTCTCCAACGAGCTGGCGCTGCTCATCGGACTCGGCGTCGGCGTCGACTACGCGCTGTTCATCGTCACCCGCTACAAGCAGGCGCTGAGCCGCGGTGAGAGCCGCGAGGACGCGGTGGTCGAGGCGATCGACACCTCCGGCCGCGCCGTGCTGTTCGCCGGGATGATCGTGTGCATCGCGATGCTGGGGATGTTCGCGCTCGGCGTGAGCTTCCTCTACGGCGTCGCCATCGCAGCGGCCGTCACCGTCGCGTTCACGGTGCTGGCGGCGCTGACGCTGCTGCCGGCTCTGCTCAGCATCCTCGGCGGTCTCGTCCCCCGCCGGCGCGAACGGCGGGCGTTGAAGGAGGGCGTGTTCAACACCACCGTCGAATCGCCGCTGTGGGTGCGGTGGACCGGGGCGATGAGCAAGCGGCCGGCGGCGTTCGCTGGCGTGGCGGCGCTGGTGATGATCATCATCGCCATCCCGTTCTTCTCGATGCGGCTGGGATCGGCGGACGCCGGCACCGACCCGTCCAACACGACGACCCGCAAGGCGTATGACCTGCTGGCCAAGGGCTTCGGCCCCGGGTACAACGGGCCGCTGGAGCTGGTGGCCCAGATCAACAGCCGGGCGCAGCTGGCCGCGTTCACAAAGACCCAGCAGGCGGTGGCGAGCACCCCCGGCGTGGTCGGCTCCACCGCCATCGCCGTGCTGAGGCCCGGTCACGGGCGCCCGACGGTCGCGATCGGCAGCGTGTATCCATCGGGCTCGCCGCAGGCGGCCTCGACCACCAACCTGCTCGACCACGTGCGCAGCCAGGTCATCCCGGCGGCGACGAAGGGCACCGGGCTCACGGTGCTGGTCGGCGGGACGACCGCGGTCTTCGAGGACTTCAGCAACATCCTGTCGGCGAAGCTGCCGCTGTTCATCGGGATCGTCGTGCTGCTCAGCTTCCTGCTGCTGATGGCGGTGTTCCGCAGCATCGTGATCCCGCTCACGGCGGCGGTGATGAACCTGCTGTCAGCCGGAGCCGCGTTCGGGATCGTCACCGCCGTCTTCCAGCAGGGCTGGCTGGGCGGGACCACCGGGCCGATCGAGACGTTCGTCCCGGTGCTGATGTTCCCGATCCTGTTCGGCCTGTCGATGGATTACGAGGTGTTCCTGGTCAGCCGCATCTATGAGGAATGGCACCGGCGACGCGACAACACCGAGGCGGTGGCCCACGGCCTGGCCGCCACCGGACGGACGATTACCGCCGCGGCGGTGATCATGGTCCTCGTGTTCGGCTCGTTCATCCTCGGCGGTGAGCGCATCATCGAGCTGTTCGGCGTCGGCCTGGCCAGTGCCGTCCTGCTCGACGCGCTGATCGTCCGGTCAGTGCTGGTGCCGGCGCTGATGATCATTCTCGGCGACTCGAACTGGAAGCTCCCGGCCTGGCTGAACCAGGCGCTCCCGCGACTGAACGTCGAGGGCCGGGCGGCGCGCGAGGGTCAGCCGGCGGAGCGGTCGACCGGCGCCGAGCCCGAGCCGGCGGCGGGCTGACGTGTGGCGAGGTGGCGCGCCTTCCCGGCGCGCCACCTCGATGCCATGAACGGACGTGCCCCCTGTGCGTGCGGCACGCTCAAGAAACGTCCTGGCGCGGTCGAACACCGAGTGAGAGCCCCGGCGTCGCCGATGCGGGCATCGTCCAGCAAACAGGAGTCCTCTTCGCATGCGCAGCCTCAACGACCTGTCCATCCGCACGCGCCTGCTCGCCTCGTTCGGCGTGGTCGTCGCGCTGATGCTCGCCCTCGGCGACCTGGCGATCACCCGCCTGGGCAGTGAGAACAACCACGTCACCCAGCTGGCGACCCGCGTCGTCCCCGCCACCGACATCGTCGGACAAGCCTCCGCCGCGATGAACAAGTTCCGCAAGGACGAGCTCCACTACATCCTCGCGACCCCGCACGACCGCGCCGGGTCCCAGGGCGTCTCCGGCGACCTCGCCGGAGACCTGCAGACGATGAGCGGCCTGCTGAGCAGCTACCGCTCCCAGGGCCTCGTCGCCGATGCCACCGACGCCCGGCTGCTGACGAACTTTCGCGCCGCCTTCGACACCTACGTGGCCAAGACCGCCGGCTTCCGCGCGCTCGCCGATCACGGCCAGATCGCCGCCGCCGGTAACGTCGTCGGCACCGGTCCCGGCGATGACGCCTATAACGCGCTCAAGACCGCCGACACCGCGTGGGAGAACTACAAGCGGACGATCGCCACCCGGGCCGCCGCCGCCTCCAAGGCGACGTACAGCTCGGGCCGCTCGCTCATCATCGTCCTGCTCATCCTCGCCGTCGCCCTGGCCGCCGGCATCGCCCTGGCGCTCTCCCGGCGCCTGTCCCGCGGCATCTCCGCCGTCGGCACCGCCGCCAAGCGGATCGGCCGCGGCGAGATCGACCAGCACGTCGATGTCTCCAGCCGCGACGAGCTCGGTGAGATGGCGGCTGACTTCAACGCGATGGCCGACTATCTGCGATCCACCACCGAGGTGGCGCAGGGGATCGCCAGCGGCGACCTGTCCGTCGAGATCTCGCCCCGCTCCGAGCACGATGTGCTCGGCCACGCGCTGGCCGACATGACCCACGGTCTGCGCAGCCTGGTCGGCTCGATCAACAGCGCCACCGGCACCATGAGCAGCTCGACGCGTCGGATCGCCAGCACCTCGGAGACCGCGGGCCGCTCGGTCAACGAGGTCTCGACGGCGATCAACGACGTCGCTCAGGGCAATGAGCGCCAGGTGCAGTCGATCGATGACGCCCGGCGCATCGCCGAACAGGTCGCTGCGGCGGCCGAGTCCGGCGCCGAGATCGCCCAGCGGACCGCCGAGGCCGTCACCGAGGCGCAGCAGCTGGCGACCGGCGGTGCCGAGGCCGTCACCCGCGCCGCCGAGGCGATGGGGGCGGTGCGCGAGTCATCGCAGGCCGCCACCGCGGCGATCGCCCAGCTCGGCCAGAAGTCAGATCAGATTGGTGGGATCACCCGCACGATCACGGAGATCGCCGCCCAGACGAACCTGCTGGCGCTCAACGCCGCCATCGAGGCCGCCCGCGCCGGCGAGCAGGGCAAGGGCTTTGCCGTCGTCGCCGAGGAGGTCCGCAAGCTCGCCGAGGAGTCCCAGCACGCCGCGGCCACGATCTCGGCGCTCATCTCGGAGATCCAGTCCGAGACCGCCGCCACGGTCGCGGTGGTCCAGGCCGGCACCGAGCGCTCGACGCAGAGCACCGAAGTGGTGGAGGAGGCCCGCGAGGCGTTCCTCGCCCTCGGTCAGAGCGTCGGCGTCATGAGCGGACGGGTGCAGGAGATCACGGCGGTCGTTGAGGAGATCGCCTCCGGCGCCCAGGCGGTGCACCAGAGCATGACGGTCGTCGGCACGATCGCCGAGGAGTCATCGGCCGCCGCCGAGGAGGTCTCGGCCTCCGCCCAGGAGACCTCGGCGTCCACCCAGATGTTCGCCGCCTCCGCGTCCGAGCTGGCCGAGTCCGCCGACGGACTCGCGCAGCTCGTCGGCCGCTTCCGCCTCGCCTCCGAGACCGACTGAGCCCTCGCCGGCCCGCCGTGACCGCTCAGGCGGCCACGGCCTCGCGCTCCTGGGCCTCGGGCAGCGCGGCCACCTCGGCGGTCAGCGCCGCCTGCGGCCGGAGCGCCACGGCGGCGATCGCCGCCGCGGCCAGCGCGAACCCGACGGCGACCGTGAACGCCAGATCGAACCCGTTGGTGAGCGCGCGCGCCGCGGCCACCCCAGTGTCCCCGCGGGTCACCCCGGAGGCGATCGTGCTGAGGATCGCCAGCCCGAGCGCGCCGCCCATCAGCCGTGAGGTGTTGAGCAGGCCCGACGCCACGCCGCTCTCAGCACCGGCCACGCCCGACATGGCGACGATCGTCGCCGGCACGAGCGAGAAGCCCATCCCGAGCGCGGTGAGCACCGACCCGGCGAGGATCGTGCCGACGTAGGTGCCCCCGGGGGCGATCCCGGTGAGTAGCAGCAGCCCGGCGGACATGGACGCCATTGCGGTGACGATCACCGGGCGCGAGCCGAACCGGGCCACCACTCGCGGCGCGAGCGTGGAGCCGGTGAAGATCGACAGCGTCATCGGCAGGAACGCCAGCCCCGCCTCGATCGCGTCGAAGTGGAGCACCTGCTGGAGGTACAGGGTGATGAAGAACCACGCCGGGAAGTTGGCGCCGTACATAAGCAGCACGATCAGGTTGGCGGCGCGCAGGCGCTTGATCTTGAAGATGCTGAGCGGGACCAGCGGCGCGCGGGCGACCCGGGCCTCGACGTAGACGAACGCCACCAGGAGCACGACGCCGGCCGCCAGCGGGCCGAGAACGCCGCTCGAGCCCCAGCCGAGCGTGTCGGTGCGGACGATTCCGAACGTGACCCCGATCAGACCGGCGGTGATGAGCGCCGCGCCGAGCGCGTCGAAATGACGGCCGTGGGCGTCGACCGGCGCGATCGGCGGAATCGCCAGCAGCCCGAGGCCGACGACAATGGCGCCGAGCGGGATGTTGACGGCGAAGATCGCCGGCCAGCCGAACGACTGGGTCAGCACGCCGCCGAGCAGCGCGCCTGACGAGGCGCCCAGCGCGCCCATCGCTCCCCACAGGGCGAGCCCGCGATTGCGCTCGCGGCCCTCCGGCAGGGTGCTGGTGATGATCGACAGGGTCGCCGGCGAGCTGATCGCGCCGGCGATGCCCTGGATCCCGCGGGCGCCGATCAGCAGGCCGCGGGAGCTGGCCAGCGCGCACACGAGCGAGCTGGCGGCGAACATCGCGGTGCCGGCCAGGAACACGCGGCGGCGACCAAGCAGGTCGGCCGACCGACCGCCGAGCATCAGCAGTCCGGCGAACGTCAGCGTGTAGGCGTTGACCACCCATTGCAGGCCGGTGGTGGAGAAGTGCAGTCCGTGGCGGATCGACGGCAGCGCGATGTTGACGATCGACACGTCGAGGATGACCATGAACTGGGCGAGGCAGACGACCGCCAACAGCGCGTTCTTCGATGCCAGTCGCCGCTTGAGAAGATTTCTGGTTGCGAGCATGAGGGTATGATGCGATCATGCTTATCCAGGTACAAGAGAAGGAGTTATCCTGGTAGTAGAGGTTCCCCCCATCGCGATCGACGCGCCGGCGCCGCCCGCTGCGGACATGATCGGCGCCACCAGCGGGCGCCGGCGCGAGGAGCTCGCCGACTTTCTGCGCAAGCGCCGCGCCCACCTCAAGCCCGAGGACGTGGGGCTGCCCACCAGCGGCCGGCGGCGGACGCCCGGGCTCCGGCGCGAGGAGGTCGCGCACCTCGCCGGAGTCGGCGCCACCTGGTACACGTGGCTCGAACAGGCTCGCGACGTGCGCGCGTCGCTCGACGTGCTCGAGTCGATCTCCCGCGCGCTGCGGCTCACCCCGGCGGAGCGCACCCACCTCGTGCTGCTCGGTCGCGGCGAGGAGCCGCCGCCGTGCAAGTCCGACGAGCGCGTCTCGCCCACCGTGCGGCGGCTGATCGAGAACCTCGGCCCCAACCCGGCCTTCGTGATCGGCCGGCGGTGGGACTACCTCGCCTGGAACTCGGCCGCGTGTGCGCTGCTCGGCGACTTCGGCGCCGTGCCCAAGGCCGCCCGCAACCACGTGTGGATGCACTTCATGGATCCGGCCCGGAGAGAGATATTCCCGGACTGGGAGGCGAGCTCCCGCCTGCTGGTGGCGAAGTTCCGGGCCGACAGCGCCCGCCACATCGGCGACCCAACGTTCGAGCAGCTGATCGACACGCTGCGCAAGTCCAGCCCCGAGTTCTGCAAGGCGTGGAAGAAGCACGAGGTCGCGCGCACCGGCGCGGGTCGCAAGACCGTCCGGCACCCGCTCGTCGGCACGATGCGCTTCGAGCACGCCGTGTTCAACCCCCAGGACGACCCCGAGCAGCGGATGATCCTGTACTCGCCGATGGCCGAGGACGACACCCGCGCGAAGCTGGCGCTGCTGCTGGCAACGCCGGGCGTCTCGCGTCCAGCCGCCACCCCCTCCTGACGACGGGGGGTGGCAGCGGTTTTAGGCCACATGTGGCCTAAAACCGCTGCCGGTCATGGGTGGGCGGCCGGTTTCGGTACATATGTACCAGTATTTGGTACGCTTGTACCGATGACCACCGCCACCGGTACCTCCAGCTCGGTCTCGACCACCACTCCCAAGCCGCGCCCCCGTGGGGCCGCGCGCCGCGAGGCGCTGCTCGAGGCGGTCCTGGCGATCGTGGCCGAGGTCGGCCCTGACGCCGTGACCCACCGGCGGGTCGCCGAGGTGGCCGAGCTGCCGCTGGCGTCGACCACGTACTGGTTTGAGTCCAAGGATCACCTGCTGACCGCGGCGCTGGAGCTGGCCGCTGAGCGCGACACGACGCGGCTGCTGCACTACGCCGCCGCGGTCGGTCGCGACGGCATCGATCCGATCGACGCCGTGATCCGCGCGATCACCGAATGTGACGACCCGGCGCGCGCCAATCACGGCTCGCTGATCGCCACCTTCGCCCTCCTGCTCGAGGCGGCCCGCCGGCCGGCGCTCCAGGAGATCGCCCGGCGTTGGACCGAGGCCTACCTGGTGACGCTCGCCCGGCTGCTGGAGAGCGCCGGCTCGAGCCACCCCCGCGAGGACGCCGAGCTGATGCTCGGCGCCGCCGACGGGATGCTCATCGAGCAGCTCGCGATCGGCGCCGACGAGGACCTCTCTCCGCGCCTGCGCCGGCTGGCCACGGCCCTGGTGGCGGCCCGATGAACGCCCTGCTCACCATGCTGCGCACCCGGCGGGCGGCGGCCACGTCGGCCGAACGCGGGCCCGAGCGTCCGATCGTCGTCCTCATCAGCGCCCTGCTCGGATTCGAATCGGCTATGTACTCGGCGGTCACGCCGGTGCTGCCCCACTACGCCCACGTGTTGCACGCGGCCAAGCCCGCTGTCGGCGTGCTCACCGCCGCCTACCCGGCCGGCATCGTGCCCGGCTCGCTGCTCGGCGCCTGGATCGCGCACCGCGCCGGCGTGCGGCGGACCTCGTTGATCGGGCTGCTGCTGTTCGCGGCGTCGATCGCCGCATTCGGATTCGGCACCGACATCGTCACCCTCGACACGCTGCGCTTCGTCCAGGGCACGGGCTGTGGCTTCATCTGGGGCGGCGGCCTCACCTGGGTCATCGCGGTCGCTCCCCGCGAGCGGCGCGGCGCGGTCCTCGGCTCGGTGTTCGCCGCGGCGATCTTCGGAACGCTATTGGGGCCGGTGCTCGGCACCCTGGCGGTGACCATCGGCACGCGTCCGGTGTTCCTCGTCGTCGGCGTCGTCTCTCTGGCGCTGGCCGTCTGGACGCTGCGCCACGACGAGCCCGCACCGTGGACGACCGGACCGGAGACCGACACGCCGCTGCGCGCCGCCATGCGCAGCCGCCGGATGCGGCTCGGCTCGTGGCTGATCCTGCTCGAGGCGGCGACGATCGGCGCCACCGGCACGTTGCTGCCGCTGCGCCTGGCCCGGTTCGGGGCCTCGGGGGTCATGATCGGGGCGACGTTCCTGGTCGCGTCGCTGGTGAGCACCCTGGTCGCCGGACCGATCGGCCGGACCGTCGATCGGCGCGGTGCGGGGCTGCTGCTGTGCGTTGGGCTCACCCTCACCGCGGTGCTGATGGCCCTGCTGCCGCTGCCCCAGACCGCCGTGCTGCTGGCGATCGTGAGCGTGATCGCCCTCGGCGGGCCGCTGACCGCCTACACGATCCCGGCGATGGCGATGATCACCGACGCCGCCGAGCAGGCGGGGATCCCGCTCGCGGTGGCGACGATGCTGCTCAACCTGGCGTGGGCGGTGGGCGAGACGATCGGCGCCCCCGCCGCCGCCAACCTGTCGCAGGCCACCAGCGACGCGGTGCCGCTGTTGCTGCTCTCGGCGATCATGGTCGTCACACTGTGGCCGGTGATCCGGGCGAGACTGAACGCGGCGTCGACCGAGCCGGCTGAGCCGGTGGGTGTGCCACCGGCGCAACCGCCGGCCACCGAGCGGCGCCCGCCGCGCCGCGCCCGGGACGACTCCGAGCGGATCCCCACCGCCATCAGATGACCCCGCCGGGAGCGTTCCCCGGCCTGCTCTCGCCACTCCAGGTTGGCCCCGTCTCGGTCCCCAACCGCGTCATCTCCACCTCGCACCAGACGAGCCTGGTGCACGACCATCTGCCGACCGATGACCTGCTCGCCTACCACGAGGCGCGGGCCCGCGGCGGCGTCGGGGCGATCTTCCTCGAAGCGACCGCCGTCCACCGGACCGGGCTGCTCACCGCCCACACGATCGGCGGCTTTGCACCGGAGATCGTGCCCGCCTACCGGCGGCTGTCCGAGCGGCTGCATCCGCACGGCACGCGCCTGTTCGTCCAACTGTTCCACGGCGGCCGCGAGCAGATCTCGGCGTCGCCCAAGGCGCCGGCAGTGGCGCCGTCCGCGGTCCCCAGCCTCCGGTTCAAGTCCGAGCCCCGCGCGCTCACCCTGAGAGAGATCGCCGAGCTCGTTGACGGCTACGCCACCGCCGCCGGCTACGCGGCGGACGGCGGAGTCGACGGCGTCGAGGTGTCGATGTCCCACGGCTACCTGCCGGCGCAGTTCCTCAGCCGTCTCAGCAACCGTCGCGGCGACGGCTACGACGGCCCGTTGCCCGCCCGGCTGCGCTTCGCCGTCGAGGTGCTGGAGGCCGTCCGCGACGCCGGCGCCGGGCGGATGGCCGTCGGCGTGCGACTGTCGGCCGATGAGCGCGTCGCCGGCGGGCTCGGCGTCGCCGCGAGCGCCGAGATCGCCGGCCGGCTCCAGGATGCCGGCCTCGTCGACTTCATCTCGCTCGTCCTCGGCCACTCGGCCTTCCCCGCCGCGTCGACCTGGATCGCTCCTCCCCCGCCCGTCCCCGCCGCTGCGATCGCCGATCCGGCGGCGGCGATCCGGGCCGCCGTCCCGCGGGCGACGATTCTGGCGACGACCCGGCTGGTCGACCTCGCTGCCGCCGAGCGGCTCGTCACCGCCGGCACCGCCGATCTCGTCGGCATGACCCGCGCGCTGATCGCCGATCCCGCGCTCATCGCCAAGACGGTGAGCGGCCGCGCCGACGAGGTGATCGAATGCGTCGGCTGCAACCAGGCGTGCATCGGCCACTACCACGCCGGGGTCCCGATCGGATGCGCCGTCAACGCCCGCACCGGCCGGGAGCGCACCCTCCGCCCGAGCAGCCCGAGCCGCCCGAGCCCCCCGAGCTGCCCGAGCCCCCCGAGCAGCCCGAGCCCCCCGAGCAGCGCGAGCAGCGCGAGCAGCCCGAGCCAGGCGACGCGTCCGGACCGCGGTGGCGGCCCGGACGGCGCCCGCCGGGTGCTCGTCATCGGCGGCGGTCCCGCCGGAGCCGCTGCCGCGATCGAGGCGGGGCACGCGGGGGACGCCGTCACCCTCGTCGAGCGCGAGCCCGAGCTCGGCGGCCAGCTGCGCCTCGCCGGGCTGGCGCCGGCGCACGTGGAGCTGTGGGTGCGCTACCGGCGCTCCACCACGTCCCGGCTGCGCGCCGCCGGGGTCACGGTCCAGCTGGGAACCGAGGCGCGCGCCGAGCTGGCCGCGGACTTCGATCGGGTCGTGCTCGCCACTGGCGCCCGGCCGTACGCGCCCGATTTGATGAGGGCCCTGCACCCCACCCCCACGGAGACTCCGATCGTCCAGGCGTGGGACGCCATCCGGCAGCCGGAGATCATCGGCGGACCGGTCCTGATCGCCGATTGGGGCGGCGGCTGGGATGGGCTGGACGCCGCCGAGCGGTTGGCCGGCGCCGGGCACAAGGTGACGCTGGCGTGCGCCGCCACGGTCCCCGGCGAGACGCTGCACCAGTACCAGCGCAACCTGTATCTCCAGCGCCTCGATGACCTTCGGATCCGGATCCTGCACCACCACGAGCTCGTCTTCGCGCCCGACGCGGTGGCGCTGGCGCACGTCTTCAGCGGCCGGCGCGCGCCCCTGCCCGCGCACGCCACGCTCGTCCTCGCCCAGGGCCGCGTCCCAGCCGACGAGCTGTGGCACGAGCTGGAGTCGCACCCCGGCGCGGTGCGCGCCGGAGACGTGCTCGGCCCCCGAACGCTCGAGGAAGCGGTGCTGGAGGGCACAATGACGGCTGTGGTGTCAATCGGTGGGTGAGCGAATCGGCGGCCATGTCGTCGCCGAGAGCCTGGCGGCGCTGGGCGCGGAGGTGGCCTTCGGCGTCCCGGGCATCCATGCGCTGGCGATCTGGGAGGGGCTGCGCACCGGCCCGATCCGGGTGTACCCGGCCCGGACCGAGCTGGCGGCCGGATTCGCCGCGGACGGCTACGCCCGCAGCACCCGGCGGCCGGCGCCCCTGCTGCTGTCCACCGGGCCGGGCGCGCTCAACGCGCTCACCGCGGTGTTGGAGGCGGCGAGCTCGCACGTGCCGCTCGTCGCCATCTCCAGCCAGATCCCCGCCGACCTCATCGGCCGCGGCCGCGGCTACCTGCACGAGACCGCCGATCAGCTCGCGTCGTTCGCGCCGCTGGTCAAGTACGCCGCCCGCGCCCACAGCGCCGAGGCGATCCCCGGGCTGCTCGCGCAGGCGTGGCGGACGGCGCTCACGCCGCCGAGCGGTCCGACATACGTCGAGATCCCCGT
>Ga0208717_1000564_pt1 | contig 12266 bp, 21 predicted proteins | sample NGESurF53shallow_FD_184489 | JGI IMG/M metagenome (GOLD analysis project Ga0208717, IMG submission 184489) | Arctic peat soil microbial communities from Barrow, Alaska - NGEE Surface sample F53-3 shallow (SPAdes) | ecosystem: Environmental > Terrestrial > Soil > Wetlands > Peat ... | reverse complement strand
CGTCGCTGCAGGGCTCGGTACGACGTTGGTCCCGAATGGTTCGACATGAAGGGCGTTTAGCTCAGCGGGAGAGCACTTCCCTGACACGGAAGGGGTCGCAGGTTCAATCCCTGCAACGCCCACAAGCATCATCGCAGGTCAGAGGCTATATCGGGAGGGACTCTCCCGGTTCGTGCCATAGACGTGCCAGATCGGTGGGCGCTCCGATTGGAGCCCCGATGACCACCATCACAAGGACTGCAGACCTCAAGGTCGGCGACCGCATCACCGAGATCGACACACCCGAAGGCCCGTTCTACGAGGTCCTGCAGGTCATCATCAAGGCCAAGAGCGCGTCGCTCATCGTGGAGACCGCGACCGCCGGAGAGTTGGCCGACGGCGAGTCCTACCCGCTAACCCTGCGCATCACGTCCCGCAGTGCGGTGCTCGTGGACGGCTCACAGGTACGGGGGCAACTCCAAGACGCACTACGCGAGGAACTCCGAACGTGGGACGCCAACCTCAACGCGGCCACGTCACTCGCCGACGCCGTCTTGCCCATCGTCGCTGCCGTGCTCGTCGCGGACGACTCCCACGAGGTCGGCTGCAAGTGCGCCGACTGCGCGTTCTGGTGCGACGGCAACCAGTAATCCGTTCAGCCGCACCCCGCGCTGCAACCAAAGACGGCCTCGGTCGGCGCAGCCGCGCACCGAACCGAGGCCTAGATCCCAACCCTCTGTGAAAGGAATTGGAACCCATGAGTAACGCTACAGAGACCAAGACCGCGAAGGTGCTAGAGCCCCAACCGTCGGCGGGCGAGGCGACGCCGCCGGGTCACACGGAACAGCCGGCGGAACACACCGAACGCAAGGATTCGAAGAAGCCAAGGCATGCCGCCGAAGGTACCCAAGCGACGACCGCAGCAACCGCCCCGCTAGGCACGGAGTGGTACGCCGACTACACGCCCGTCCCGTTGCCACGGTTCTGCCCAGCGTGGTGTGGCCGCGAGCACTGGCACAGCGACGACCCGGACGAGCAAGACCCGGAGTGGGAGTTGCACGGCCAGGGCATCGCGGCCGGTTACCTGCCCGAGGTCCGGCGCATGGGTCCGCTCGTGCTGGATCCCGCGAACGACATCATGGTCACGAGGGCCTACCAGGGCACCTGGCAGATCATCCTGCTGCAACGCAGGCAACGCGGACCGGGCATCGTCCCCGATCCGGTCGTCGAGCTCGAACTAGACCTCGGCTACGAGCACCCGACTCGCACAGTGGTCGAGCTACTGGCCTCCGAGGCACGCGAGTTGGCCGCTGGCCTCATTGCCGCAGCCGACAAGATGCTGCTGAGCAGGTAAGCAAGATGTACGCCGTTGAGAGGGTCGGGGCCGATGGCGCCCCGACCCTGTTCGGACCGTTCCGGGTTGAGCAATCAGCGCGGGACTTCGCCAACCGCCTCGGACCGGACGCGCACGTCGTCGAGCTTCGCCAGCCGGTGCTTGCGGCGAGCACATGACGGACGACGTTCGGCTTCGTCGCGGCCTGCGGGTCGATGTGCACCCGCAATGGCTCGAAGCGGTCGCCGCGTGGGAGCGATTCCTTCGAGCGGCCGGCCGATCGCCAGGCACGGTCTGGTTGCGGACCTACCACGTACTGCGGGCAGCGGAATCGTTGCCGCCACCGTGGACAGTCACGCTCGGTGACCTCGTCGCGGTCCTCGACCGGACCGAATGGAGCGCGGAGACGCGCAAGAGCGCCAGGTCGTCGCTCCGGTCGTTCTTTGGCTGGGCAGTCGACGACGGGCGCATCGACGCCAACCCGGCAGCCAAGCTCCCGCCGATCGCCGTACCAGCTGGCAGGCCGAAGCCGATACCTGACGACGTGCTCGAGGTCGCCTTGGCGAAAGCCGACGAGTCCGGACGGCTGATGATCATGCTGGCCGCGTGGGCTGGGCTGCGCCGGGCCGAGATCGCCGCCGTCCATTCCCGACGACGTGATCGACGGGCGTCTGCGGGTGGTCGGCAAGGGCGGCAAGACGCGGCTGGTCCCGATCCATCCCCGTCTGCGCGACGCACTCGCGGCAGTCGACGGCTACGCCTTCCCTGGCCGTTTCGGTGGCCACCTGAGCGACAACAACGTCGGAGTGCGATGCCGGCGGCTGCTCGGAGGCGGCTACGGCGCACACAGCGGACGGCACCGCTTCGCCACAAAGGCCTACGCCTCGAACAGGGACATATTCGCCGTACAGCAGCTGCTCGGCCACTCCAAGCCCGAGACCACGATGCGGTACACACAGTTACCAGACGATGCGCTGCGTGACGCCGTGTTCGGTATCGCATGAGCGAAGACCTGCTGGCGTTGTGGGCGTCGTCGATGCGGTTCGGCGGCCTCGCAGCGACGACACTGCGCACGCGCGTCGGCGCCGTCCGACGACTGCAACGTGAATGCGGCCCACTCGGGCAGATCACCCGCCCGGACCTGCTCGAGTGGCTCGGCGGCTTCGCGAAGTCATCGACCCGCTCGACAAACCTGTCCTATGTGCGCTGCTTCTTCGCGTGGGCGCACGACGAGGGCCACATCCCGACCAACCCGGCCGCGAAGCTTCCGAAGGTCAAGGTTCCCAGGGGAATGCCGCGACCGGTACCGACCGAGCAACTCGAGGCCGCCATGGCAGCCGCGCCCGACCGTGAGCGCCTCTGGCTCGAGTTGATGGCGTTCGCTGGCCTGCGCGTCTCTGAGGTCGCAGCCTGCCGACCGTCCGACGCGTGGCTCAGTGTCGAGGGCACCTGGTGGCTGCGTGTTCCTCACGGCAAGGGCGGCCACGATCAGCAGGTGCCCTTGCCGCGTTGGCTCGGCGAGCGGCTGTCGAAGGCCGAGCCGTGGGATGTCGGCGTCCAGTGCGTGTATCGCCATAGCAGGGACCTGCTGAAGTCGGTCGGGTCGGCGTCAACCCCGCACGCCTGCCGGCATTTCTATGCGACCGCGTCACTGCGCTCGACCGGCAACCTGCGCGTCGTCCAGCAGATGCTTCGCCATGCCGACGTCTCGACGACCGCGCGCTACACCGCGGTCACGTCGCAGGAGATGGTGGACGCAGCCGAGGGCCTGCCGAGGTTCGCGTAGGCGGCTGGCCATAGCTCCGCGTCGTCCTTTTCGCGAAGTAACTGGTCGTCGAGAGCGAGGTGCCGCAGGATGTCGCCGGGTGCGTGCCAACCGGCATGCACCCGGTCGAGGGTGAGCGCGTTGCGTGCGCGGATGACCTCGGCTGACAACCGCATAATATCTGCGTAGTTCTCGCGGCGACTCTCCGCGGCTCGCAGGGCCGCGACCGCCTTCTGCCAATCCCGGAACGGCTGGACCGGATCAACGGGTGCCTCATCGGTTGCCCCAGGGTGCGTCATCTGTCCTCCAAGGCAGTCAGCTGGCGAGCAAGGCTCGGAAGCGGGGACTAGGCCCAGAGCGATTCGAGCGTTAACTTACATCCCGCTAGTACTCACGGGCACCATACGAACGGCCCCGGTGCCCGGCCATGCGGATGAGGCGCGCCACCGGGCGCGCAACTTGTCGCCGACATCACCCGGCCTTGCGCCCGCCAGTCCTCGAGCTCGATGGGCACCAGCGGGGTCGCCGCGAGTGACGCCCGGCCCAACAGTGGAGGCAGGCCGGGCGCCACCTGCGCATGATCATCTGTGACGGCGGATCACTGTGGCAACGGTTGCGCCGTGTGATCCGCATCTCGGTGGTCGACGCAGCCGAGGGGCCTCGCCGCGGTTCGCGTGAATCTCTCAAGGTTCAGTGGCGCGCCACCGTGAGGCCGATGACAAGGAGCACGACGCCCAGCACCACGACCACCAGCACCGACGTCATCACGAAGCGCGCACAGCCGCCGACGGCCCGCGAGCCCGGCGTAGAGGTCACATAGCCCGGGGCCACGTCCGGGACCCACAGGGGCCAGCCGATTGGTGGCGGACCCCACTCCGCTGGCGGCTCCCAGCCAGGAGGCGGATACCAGCCCGGCGCGGGCGCCGGCCAGTTCGGCGGCGGATTGAAACGCACCTACGCCTTGGCTTTCCGCCGCGAGAAGCTTCCGCCGCAGTTCCCGCACGTCCACTCCTGCGCATCGGCGGGGATCTCGCTATGCAGACGACACTGCGGGCAGGCAACGTCCATCTTGCCGACACCCGAACCAACCTCGCGCGAGCACGACGCGCACACCGTGGCTTCGATCGGCATCCTCGACCGACAGAAAGGGCAGAGTCGCATCGTCTTTTCGTTCGGCCCCATGAAGATCGCGACCGGTGTCGCCACGATCCACAGGAGCGCGCCGAAGATCCACCAGCCGAGGAACGAGTAGCCCTTGCTGTGCGCGATGGACGCCGGGATGAGCCCGAGCAGGGCTGCCACGATGATGAGCGGAGCGGCGGCGCTCATAGTTTCCCCCCTTGCGTCACGACGCCTCAGGCGAGCGGACAATCGGAGACTAGGCCCGAAAACGGGCCGTGGCTAGGACGTCGCTGGCGCGGGCATAGCGTCACGTCGTCGGCTTCTTCACCGCAGCATCTGTCACCTGTTGACGCCGCGCCCGCGGGTCGGGCGATGCGGTACCTGAGGGGAAACACATCATGACGACGTTCAATCCCCCACCGAACTGGCCCCGGCCGCCCGCCGGATGGGTGCCACCTGAGGGGTGGAAACCTGATCCCGCGTGGGGCGATGCCCCGGAAGGTTGGCCCTTCTGGGTTGACGACGCGACAGTCGTAAGCGATGCCCAACCTCCCGAGCCGATCCCCGCCGTGACCCAATCGCCCGATGGCTCGGCCGCGCCACCGGAGGATGCCACACCGCTGAGGCCCGACATCGAAGGTGCGATCGAGCGAATGGGGCGCACCCTGGGTATTCGACGCGAACTCCGACGCCTCGCCGACAAGCTCGACCCAGGCGAGACCGTGATCGAACTTGCTCGGGTCGAGCGAGCAGGGCACGGATGTCTGCTTGCCGTATCGAATCAGCGCCTGCTGTTCTTGCACGAAGGCATGGTGCGCAACAGCGTCGAGGAGGTGCCGATTCGCGCCCTGACCTCCGTGGGCTCACATCGCCGACTCGGCAGCGGCGCCCTGCAGGTCACGGTCGCGGGAAACGCCGAAGTCTGGCCGATGACATCGGGGACGCACAGCGAGCGCGTATCAAACGCGATCAGGCAAGTCATGCGCCAGCATGTTGTCGCCGTCAGCGCCGACCCCGCGCCCGCACCAACTGAGCCAGCAGTACCGGCCTACGACCCGATCGAGCAATTGCAGAAGCTGGGCCAACTCCGCGACGCAGGCGTCCTCACCGAGGAGGAGTTCGCAGCCAAGAAGGCGACGATCCTCGACCGCATGTAAGAGGCGTCAGGCCGGCGGTGGCCGCCGGACCAAGACTGTGGCAGAACTGTCTGCCCTTGCCATCACCATGAGAGGTAGCGGGGCCGTCGGGGTCCCGAAGCGAACAGGAGGACCGGCATGAGCATTGATAGCGCGACCGACCGGGAGCACCGCCAGTACCTTGGGCAGCAGATCAAGAACCGCCGTGAGAACGTGCTGGCGATCACTGTGGAGGTGCTGGCAGAACGTGCCGGACTAGACCCAGCGCCTGTGACCGCCATCGAAGCCGGGACCTACGTTGACGCCTTTGCCCTTCCGATCGAGCAGGTGCATGCGCTCGAGCGTGCCCTCGACTGGGCGTCGGGGTCGTATGAGCGAGTCCTTGTCGACATGCTGGAGCCATACCTAACTCGAGCGGCTGACGCGCGGTAAGTCACGGTCACCGGCCCTACCGTCGGCGCTCCCGCACCCTTGCCGTCATCACCCTCGACCGCGCCCGCCACTCGTCGAGACTGACCGGCACCAGTGGATCCGCCCAGCCGGGCTCGATCTCTCGCCCACCTGGCACATGAGACAGAACCACGTCGCCAAGTCGCCGCCCCCGTACCGGCGCACCTGATCCTCCGTCGGTGCGCCGCACGGGCAGGGCGGGATGAGTCCGCCGTGAATCCAGTAGGTCGGCATGGTGCGCTCCACATCCCGACCCGGAGGTCGGGAATGCCCAGGGGATGCCACGGCGGCTAGCGGTGGCACCCAGGACAGACGCTAGACGGCCGGCGCCTTTCCTGTTGGACCGGAAAGGTCTACCTTCCGCCTCGACGGCCTCAATTTGGGGCCTAGGTTGGGGACGGCTATGGCCGAGTACCGCATTATCTGCACGCAGAGGGCGATCTTTCCGCATGGGCACCACCACATCACCGCAGTCGGTACGGGGTCGATGCCCACGTACTACGACCTGGTTTGGACCGTCGGTCAAGTGCGGTCCGCACTTGCCAAGCCGATACCGGACAAGTTCTACACGTTGTCAGCGGACGGGCGCGTGCGCGCAACGGTGGGCGCATACGACTGCCCGTGTGGGGTTCAGACGCTTCGTAGCCACGCGGACGGGGTCTGGTCGGACAACCTCGACAACCTCGGCCCCTGCGCTTAGATCCCGGCGTCGCGCATTCGGCTGTAGGGAGTACGCGTAACAGGCACTTCCATTTCTGGTGTCGGATGGCACGTGAAGCCCTGCGCCACGGCGATGCAGTCCGCAATGAATGGCACCATGCGCTCGGCGTCGGCTAACGGGAGATCCCAGAGCACGTATCGCTCATCGAGCACCAGATTCACCTTTCCCCCAGGCAGCGGCTGCGCCGTCAGAAACGGAACTACGCAGCCATGAACCTGGACGACGTGATGCTCAAAAGGGCCGATAAACTCAACCGCGCTCGGGGCGGGCAAGTCCTCAGCAGGATCGGCGCTCATAGCGACCCATCGGCGCGTCGGCGCGCTGCTTGAGGTGTCTCGTCAAGGTCATGGTTCTACGCCTGACCCATGACTCGGCCGCGACCGCTCGATGTGTGGACCTTGCCGAGGCCGGCTGCGGTGGCGTGTCCGATGAGCCAGCGCGGCATTAGTCCCCGAGTCTGCGCAGGATCTCGTTCCGGTCACGCCTCGATCGGCATCTTGAGGCAATACAAGCGGAAATCGCCGAACTACGAGCCCTCATCGTCGGCGGCAATCCCGGCACAAACTCGCTGGAAACCGGCGGCCAGTAGGGAACGTTGTTCATCAGCCAGACAACCAAAGAGCGCCAGAACATTGAGGCTGCGCTGCGCTTAGACGTATCACCCGAGGTCTTGGTGCGGCTCGTCGCGAGCCGTATCGTGGGGCACCGACCGGGGGTGAGCGTGGTGTATTGCCGCGAGTGCGGTGTCAGGAATGACCTGGGTTGGCGCACTTGCCCAGTGTGCGGAACCTCTTCTGAACCTGAGGCCGCGCCCGAGGCCAAACCCGAAACGCAGATTGCCCCGCTGTCGCCGCGGCCCTCCGAGCCGCACCCGGTAGTGGTCCCCCGCGCGGTGCGGATGTGGCAGTTTCGGATTGCCGGCGTCCTTATCGCAGCTGGCGTGGTGACTACGGTCGTGGCGCTGTTTCCGCCGTACTACCTCAACGGCAAGAGTCTAGCGGGCGATCCAGGAAATCTTTGGTTCAACATCCCGACCCTCACCGCGTGGGTGCTGGGCGGCGGATTACTGATGAGGTCCGCGACGCGGAGCCTTGGGGCCGGCATCGCGGTCGGCGCGACGCTGGTCGACCTGGCTTTTCAACTTCCCGACGTCAGCAGTGTGATCGCCGGGGACAACCTCGCAGGACGAGGCTTTGTCCTCGGCAACGTCGGTTCGGGCTTGTGTTCCCTCGGCTCGTTGGTCGCGCTCGTCGCGGTTCGGCGCCGCACCGATGCCAAGGGACGGAAGGGTCTTCCGTGGGCGCCGTGGATGTACATCTGCGGAGGGCTGTTCGCGTTGCAGCTCGTGTCGCACAGCATCACGGAGAGTCGGTTCCTTTCGCGCGGCACGTTCACGAGCACCGGCGGTCCGACGTATACGACGTATACGACGACCTGCTGTAGTGCGTTTCGGCACCGGTCGTCGTACGACATCGCCGGCACGATCGTCCTCTTGGTGCTGTCGATTGCGTTACCGATTATCGCAACGCGAGTACGGCATCGCAGTGTCGGCATCGGGTTCTTTATCGGTGCGGGTATCAGCCTCGCATCGAACTGGGCCTACTGGGTGGCGTATCTAACAACGACGAAAGTCACCCCGGCACTGTTCGGCTACACCGATGCGCAAGTCACCCAATACGGCGTGTCGCTATCAATGCATCCCGCGTTCGGGTACTGGGTCGGGGCCGCTGCCGCTATCGCGTTGTTGATCGCTGCGATTAAGGGAGCGTCGTGGCTGTCGGCGAACAACCAGCAGAGCAAGCAGCCCACCAGTCATGTCGGACCCACGCCGGGCACCGCACGCGGGCCGTGGGCGATCGGGACCGGCATCTTCGCGCTAGTACTGGTAGCGGTCGGCGCACCGGCAGCAGGGAACAAGACTTATTCCACCGGCGACGCGACTACGGCAGCGTCCGTGCTACCCGCAGGCTCCGGAACGTCGTCGGGCAGCGGCCCAGGTCCAGGCGGTGGAATACCGGCGGCACCGGGCCTTTCGGCAACTGCGCGCTGCCGGGACGGCACGTTGTCTTACAGCGCCCACCACCAAGGAACCTGCTCGCACCATGGTGGGGTCAGCGTGTGGCTGGACGGTGTTGCATCGACCAGCACGCCACCACCAACCGCACCGACATCTACTCCCGTTGTCATCGTGCCGGCGCCCGCGACTCCGACCACCGTTGCGGTTGCCCCAACGACGCCTCCGACATCGCCACCGGCCACGTCCCGTACCGCAGCAGCGTTTTCGCCAGTAGCTCCTGCGTCCCTCGTGTCAGCAGCGCTCACCGTCATCCCATGCAGGACATCCTTTGGCGTGGACGAATCTCCGCCTCCTCCGTTGCCGCCAACCGTGACCGTGAAGGTGCCGGCCGGCCAAGTGTCGCAACTCGCCGTCTACAGCGACACGAACGGCCTCATGCAGCTAGTCGGCCCGCGCGGCTGGCTTTGCGACGCCTTCTATGGGGCGGACGGCGGCGGCGGCGTCGAGGCGTATCCCGCCGGTGCACTCGCGTCGAGTGGAGACCTGTTGCCGAACGCCCAGGCGATCGTCGGCAACGAGACGTCGGCGTGCGTGGGTTGCATGGAAGAACAGGCATGTCCGCTATTTGCGATTGCGGCTGCCGATTACCTGCGTGACTACCAAGCGGATTGCCCGCGTGCACGGCCCGCCGCGGAGGCATTCTTCCGCATCTCCGACGGCGTAGTCGCGTTCGAGGATCCGCCCGGTGTGAAAGGAAGTGCCCGGCCTTCAGGCGGGATAAATCCCGCCAATGGGGTGATGACCTATTACTCGGGAAGTCCGAGCGGTAGCTGGGCGGAGACCTGCACGTTGCCCGAATCCGAACACGCGTTGTGCACTACGACGCTCAACGCATTCGTCAGCGCGTACGGCACCCAGTAGACCTCACAGGCCGCTCCGACTACCGTTTTCGACGTGCGGCTGAACCCCTGACGTTGGCCGCCGACCTGCGCGCCAAGCAGCGACGCGGCACGATTCGCAGCACCACAACCGCGGCTGTCCTTGGTGACGCTGAATCGGCAACGGCCCACCGCAACAACGGCAACCCGGCGCAGTCGACAGCCAGAAGTCAGGCACCGGACCGGGTCGCATCACCCGCGCCAGGCCGATCACGCTGCGCTCACAGCGCTAGCGCTAGCGCTACGGGACTGGAGATCCCAGACTTGGGCGCGGGGCGAGCCGCAATACGTAGCGGAGCGCGCATGGGGGTACCCCCGAGATGGACCCCCCGGTGGGCCTGCCCGAGTCCGCGAGGTATAGCAAGCCCAATCATGCATGCGCTGTTTGCTCGTTTTGCCTTCACAGCAGCCCCGGGTGACGTTCGGGCGTGCGGCCCATCCGCGGCCTTGCGAGCAGCGATTCGGCCTGCGTCTTGTCCGTGTGACAGCGTCGGCCGCATGTCGGGCATGGCAAGCCGTGCGCGGGTGCGAGGTTGTTGGGTTCGTGGGTGCCACCGCGTGCAACGTTGAGAATGTGATCGACTTGCTCGGCGCCAGCGTGGCCACAGAGGTGGCAGCGGCCGGCGTGGTCGCGCAGGGCGCGGGCTTTGCGCTTCAGCCAGTCGGTCGGCACGACTCGCTTACTCGAGTCCCAGGTCACGACGCCACCACGGCAGCGAAGAGGTCGAGTCGACGCGCCGCGGCTTCGGCGGCCGTCAATGCGTTCTCGATTTGGCGTGCGCGCGGGAAGCCGGGCAGTTCGGGTCCGTCGTCAGCCAGTAGTGCCCGCACGTTGGATAGCGCCTCATCGCGTGCCACTTCTAAGTACGCGGTCAGCGGATCTGGCGTCAGCGTCTTCGCGGCGGGTTGCCTCACGAGGCAGCACCGGGATTCGCAATGCCGTCGATTTGATACTCGCCGTATGGGCTCAGTTCGCTCGGCTTCGGGAGGATGAAGGCGAACACGTCGACGGCGAAGACCTTACTTGTGTTGAGGTCGTACAGCTCGCCGAGTGCTCGCTCTGCTACGGGTCGGGTTGACGCGAAGGTGTCGAGCACGTCAGCCCATGCGCCGATTGCACCGTTGGACCAGGCAACTTGAGCGACCGCCCGTGCGAGTAGTTCGTCCCCGACGGTGTTGGCGCGTGCGAGCAGCGCAAGTGCGTCCTCGGGTGTTTCGCAGGTCTGCGCGCGGTCGAGCGCGTCGCGGTAAGACATCGACGTGGCTGCCCTCTTGACCGGGTCGCCGCCAGCGAGGTCGTCAATCCCGAACACTTTTGTCATCAGTGCGTTGAGGTTCGCGGTCGCGCCGGTTGTCGCGGAGACCTGCAGCGTGTCCATCTGCGTCTTTGCGTCGAGGTATGTCTTCGCGATGCCTTGCAGGATGCCGGCGGCGCTCAAGTTGCCGTTGCCCCGGTAGCGGGCGTAACCCACCTCAGCGGCTTCGCGTATGTCGTTCGCTTGCGTCTTCACGGTGTCGAGAATCGCTGCCATCGGTGGGTGCTCCTTATGCGGTGCGCCGGGTGGCGCGGTATCGCTCGACGTCTTGGCGGTTGATCTGCCACCGGCCGTCGACCTGTTGAGCGGGGAGCTTGCCGCCGGCTATTGCTAGTCGGATGGCCCGATCCGTGACGCCCAGCAGGTCGGCTGCCTGCATGGCATTGATCACCGCTGCTAACTGTGGTGCGACTTCCGGCTGTGCCGCTGATTTGCTTCCACGGTCGGAAGTTAGGTCGGAAGTTCGGCGCGCGGCAGCGATGCGCAGTGCGCGCAGGATGGTGTCGAACTCGGGGTCGTCGCCGTAGTGATTCGCGGTCCAGTTCTTGAAGCCACCGCGCTCGAGCAACTTGTGCGCCATGTCCGCGCGCACGATCGCGTTATCCCCGTGCACGAAGGCCTCGGCCGGCCGCGGGTCGCTGCTCACTCCTCGACCTCGCCCGACTCATCGACACGACGCGGATACAACCGCAACAGTGCGGCTTCGAGCGGTTCGTTACCCGCGTCCGCCCTCTCGGATTCGGCGGTCGACCGTGCGCATGCCGTCGACAACTCGATGACGATGCGGTCGGCGAGTGCCTTGCATTCCCGCGCTGCCGCGGTCGCCGTGTGAGGCCAGCCGACTTCGCTCGCGCATTTCGCGGTGATTGCCAACCGGACCAATGCGAGGGTTGCCGAGTCGTCCTCTTCGTCGCTCACGGCTCTACCTCGCCAGGGGTGTCCACCGTCGCGGACGCCCTCATTAGTGGTGAGGGGTACGCATTTTCCGCGTATCCCTGTCCGACTTCGTCCTTTTTCGCGGCTCCGCGAACATGGTCGAGTGCAGCGACAGCTTCAGCCCGGCAAGGGTGGTCGGTGACAAGCTGCACGGCGGTTGCGTGGCTACAACGCCGGCCATATTTCGATGCCTGACACGTGCACGTCCAGCCCCCGTGACCCAAGGTGACCCGATGCGGAACGGTCGAACCCTCGACGTCTGCAATCACGGTGCCGAGATCATCGGCGATGAGCACGGTCACCCGGCCGCCGAGCAAAAGGGCAGCCGTCTTGGCCGCAAGTGGCGCCTTCATGCCGCACCGCCAGGCATTTCGGTGACGCCACCAGGTTGGTCAGAATCCGTCAAACCGGAGCGGGGAGAGAACGGGCGCAATACGTAGCGATCGCTCGGTAGGGGGTGCCCCGAGATGGGACCCCCCGCCATCCGCAAGGGGTCGCGCGCCAGGACCTGCTGCACCTTGGCCCAGTCGCTCGGCCGCCACAGATAGACCTC
>Ga0208717_1000563_pt1 | contig 12278 bp, 16 predicted proteins | sample NGESurF53shallow_FD_184489 | JGI IMG/M metagenome (GOLD analysis project Ga0208717, IMG submission 184489) | Arctic peat soil microbial communities from Barrow, Alaska - NGEE Surface sample F53-3 shallow (SPAdes) | ecosystem: Environmental > Terrestrial > Soil > Wetlands > Peat ... | reverse complement strand
GAAATCATCAGGTTTGTTTAAAGCAAAAAAAATAATTGCATTGGCAGAAAAAGAAAACATGAAAATGCAGGTGGGTGGTTTTATGGAATCAAGAATTGCAATGACAGCAAATGCTCATTTGGCATTGAGCAGCAAAAATATTTTGTACTGCGATTTTGATACACCACTTATGTTTGAAAATGATCCGGTAAGTGGCGGCATTATTTATCAGCCTAACGGTGTAGTTAAAGTGCCCGATACAATCGGACTTGGAGCATGGATAGAAAAAGAACAATTGGATAAATTGGAAAAGATAGTGATTTAATATCAGCGTTTTTTTCCTGTGGTAAATATCTTCTATAGGTATATTGTTATTTTTTTGAACGACCAATTGTTATGGTTGCTTAAAAAACTTTTTTGTATTGCCTTCCTCTGATCCTGCTTTATAATAACTTCGAAAATATTCATCAGCAGATAAAACACCGCTTCCTTTTATAGCAAAAAGAATCAGCAATAACAACACTACAGCCGAAAGAATCAGTTCTGTGGTGCTTTGATTAAGTCCATCTTTTGTATTAACAAAGAATACAGCGCCAAAAAGAATTGGTATCTGAACCATGCAGGAAGTTTTTGTAAAAAGTCCGGCAATAATAAACAGACCTCCTAATAAATTAATATACGTAATTAGAAATGCCATCCACTCTGTGTTCTTATCAACAACACCAATCGCCGCTCTATGCAGCATTAGTTGAAGATCTGAAGAATCACGTATGAAAGTAATTCCCCTCCAAAAAAGAATAAGGCCTAGTGCAATTCTTACTATGGTAAGCCACCGTGGCTGGTTCAGGCTTGCTTTTTCTGTTATATCGATGTCTTTCATAATTATAAAATTTAATTGATAGACAAAAGAAATTTAAAGCTCAGGAAGAATGTTACGGATAAAGTTAATAAATATGTACTCATTTTCAAAGGCGCCATTCTACTCAAAGTCACTCAAATTCGCGAACGCTCTTTTTCCAACACAGATATTTAGCCTGCTGATAAGAAGGATATAATTGCTACATTAAAAAATAAACCAATCACCTGGAAGTGATTCCTAAAAATGGATAAACATAAAATTTATATTGACAAAATAGAAGACGTAACATTCGGATAAATACTTCACGAAGTAAAAAAATCTTTATTAGTAATTGCTAATAACAATTTAAACCCATTCGAAAAAAATGGTTTTATTATTTGAGATTGAATAACAAAATGGCTCTATTCTTTTTACAAGAACAGTTGCCAATTATTATATCATTTACCGTCAGCAGGCTTATCTGGCATAGGTGGTTTTGGACCTTCCTGGTGTGGAGGTGTCTTTGATTCAGGGTGAGCATCTCCCCTATGGCATGTATAACACGTTACAGATTGCAGCATATATTTCGCATCACCAATATTCGTTGATGTATCCATCGCCGGATGATCCATATTTTTTTGCATGCTGCTATCCATATGATGATCCATGTCCATATCCATTCCTTTAAAATAATTCTTATTAATATCAATAGCCATACGCATCATTTTGCGGGCAATATTTTTTTCAGGTTTATCATCACTAGCAAAATCCATCTGCCTTGCTGCTTCATTTCTAACATGACAAAAATTACATCTTACGCCCAATGCTGCAGTAAAGTGATGCATAACACTATCGAGATCATGATCAGAAATATCTTTAGGTAGAATTTGTAAGTTTTTAAAAGGCGGCTGATACAGTGTTGTAAAAGCCTGGAATATAATTACACTTGCAATGCAGGATAGAATTACCAATAAACTTTTTTTCATACAGTTGATTTTGATACCGAAAATATTGAAAATTCTACCATTGAAAAAAAACAATTATTTTTAAAAGACTTTTAAATGACTTAATTAACATTTTTAAGTTAGTGTTAATAAGTAATTTAGTAAAGATGCTTATCAGAATTTTATATTTGAATAAGTGCTGAATGATTTTTTAAAATTAAAACGTAAACCCGATTGACTGAAACAATTATTAACCTCGAAACAGTAAACCCTATTGAATTTTTTGGAGTAAACAATGGAAAGCTCGATATTTTAAAAAAGAAATTTCCCCGTCTTAAAATTCTCAGCCGTGGTACTCAAATAAAATTAAGTGGTGCGCCGGAGCAAATTGAAGATGCGAGAGATAAAATAAACCTTGCAGTGCAATATCTTGAACGAAATGGCCACATGACGGAGAATTATCTCGAGCAGATACTCGGTGGTGATGACGAAAAGACTATTGACAATTTCATTGAAAGAAACCCGAACGATATTTTAGTGTTTGGCCCTAATGGAAAAACAGTGCGTGCAAGAACTGCTAATCAAAAACTGATGGTAAGTTCAGTTGATAAAAACGATATTGTTTTTGCAATAGGCCCTGCAGGTACTGGTAAAACATACACTGCTGTTGCACTTGCTGTAAGAGCTCTTAAAAATAAGCAGGTAAAAAAAATAATCTTAACAAGACCAGCTGTTGAAGCAGGAGAAAATCTTGGATTCCTTCCGGGAGATCTTAAAGAAAAAATTGATCCGTATTTACGGCCGCTTTACGATGCGCTGGATGATATGATACCTGCCGATAAGCTCGGTTATTATATGACCACGAGAACAATAGAGATTGCGCCGCTTGCGTATATGCGTGGCCGTACGCTCGATAATGCTTTTATAATTTTAGATGAAGCGCAAAACTCTACCGACCTGCAACTTAAAATGTTTCTTACCAGGATTGGAGCCAATGCAAAAGCAATTATTACAGGAGATGTTACCCAGATAGATCTTCCGCCAAAAATAAAAAGCGGCTTAGAAAAATCAGCAAGAATTCTCAGGAATATCGATGGCATTGGCCACGTTGAACTCGATGAAGAAGATGTGGTAAGACACAAGCTGGTAAAAGCAATAATAAAAGCTTACGATAAAGAAAAAATAAAAGAAATGGAAGATCATAAATAAATTTCTTCTGAAAAATATTTACAATAGAAGGTAGCCATAAGGCTACCTTTTTTGTATGGCTAAAAAAAACGGACAATGGATTTATTATAAAAACTTATTTGTAGAAAATTATAAATTACCATTTACATTTGGCCGCCATGATAAAACAATTAATTATGAACAAGATTATTTTATTCTTATTAACCGCCACCGTAATAAATATGGCGGGCTGCAAACCCGGAGAATATAGTGATCCAAAAACAGTATTGTCCAGGTTTTTTGACGCGATGGCAAAAAAAGATTTCACCGAAGCAAAAAAATACACAACTGATGATAGTGAACCTATGATGAATATGGCACAAATGGCAATGCAAAAAATAAATGACGACGATTCCCAGATGCTACAATACCGACAGGAAAATATCGAATTAGGTGATGCTGTTATTAATGGAGATAATGCAACAGTACCTGTAAAAGATAAGAAGTCAGGAGAAGATATTGATTTTACTTTAAAGAAAGAGAACTCACAGTGGAAGGTTTCAATTAACTTATCTACTCTTCTGCAAATGGCGCAGAAAAAGATGAAGGAGCATGGAATGGACGGAATGATGAATAACGCACGGATTGATTCTTTAGGAAATATTAATGGCGGTTCAATGCCAAACATTGATTCCTTATCAAAAGAAAAAATGGAACATGCCCGTAAAATGATTGACAGCGTTAATAAAATGCTTGACGATGCAAAGTAGGTTTCAAAAAAAATCTTTAAAATATTACTCCCTGGTGAAGGGAGTTTTTTATTTAGACACGAAAGATAATTACCTTAGTTTTTAAAATACGCAATGAATAAAATAATAATAGGCACGCTCGGTATAATTATTACTATCACAGCCTGCAACCATTCGCCAGAAATAAGCAAGAAAGATCCCCTTGAATCCGGAAGAGGATTTATAGAATCATCTTTAAAAGGCGATTACGATGAAGCAAAGAATTACCTGCTGCAGGATAGTACCAATATGCAATACTTCGAGGGCCTTGAGGACTTCAACAGCAACAGAAGTGATATTGAAAAAGAAGGGTATAAAAATGCAAATATTATTATTGATTCAACGCAACAGCTATCTGATTCCGTTACCATTATTACTTATTCAAACACATATAAGAACATACCGTCAAAATTAAAGATGGTTAAAAAGAACAATGAATGGCTGGTTGATTTTAAATATACCTTCAACAGCAATTTGTAATATATAGTGCGGAGAAAAGAATTTAATAAACACTTTTGAATGAAAATAATTTTAGCTATTGGTATTGGAAGTTGTATAGGTGGTATATGCAGGTATCTGCTATCTCAGTTTATACAAAATAAATTTCTTTCTACGTTTCCTTTTGGAACCATGAGCGTAAACATTATCGGTTGCCTTCTTATTGGTATTATTTTTGGCCTTAGCGAAAGAGGCAACTTTACCGCAGAGTGGAGGCTTTTTATAGTAACAGGATTTCTGGGAGGATTTACCACATTCTCCTCCTTTTCAAATGAAACGGTTGGCATGCTTCGCGATGGCCAAATGTGGCCGGCATTTACTTATGTAGCAGCGAGTGTGATCATAGGCTTGCTGGCAACATTCGTTGGCATTTCATTAATTAAACTTTTTTAAAATGGAAAATAATCCGAGTGCAAGATTGCTGCGAATTTTCGTTGGAGAATCAGATAAGGCAGGGCATCAGCCGCTTTATGAAGCAATAGTTTTTGAAGCGAAAAAACAATCACTTTCCGGCGCAACCGTCACAAGAGGAATTATGGGTTTCGGCGCTAACAGCAAAGTTCACACAACAAAGCTTTTTGAAATATCTGCTGATTTACCTTTGATTATTGAAATAGTTGACACCGAAGAAAAAATAAGGGAGTTTACTAAAACAGTGGAGCAATTATTTGAGCAAACAAAATCAGGCGGATTAATAACATTGGAAAAAGCAGAGGTAATAAGATACAGGGCAGGAAGTAAATAAATGAATAAATATTGTTTGCTGTATTAGTTCTACAAATCGCTACTGACAAGATATATTTTTTAATATAACCATCTAAAAAAATAATTATGTACGTATTACATCCATGGCACGGCGCTCATTATGGAGTAGAAGCTCCGCATTTGGTAAACGCTCTTATCGAAATACCGGAAGGCTCCAAATCAAAATATGAAATTGATAAAAAAACTGGTTTACTAAAATTAGACAGGGTAATTTATTCTTCATTTCATTATCCTGTTAATTATGGATTTATTCCGCAAACCCTTGGCCAGGATGAAGATCCATTGGATATTTTGGTGATGTGCTCCGAATCTATTCAACCTTTATGTTTGGTAGAAGCGTATGTTATTGGCAATATGCAAATGATAGACGGTGGGTTAATAGATGATAAGATTATTGCCGTTGCAGCAAAAGATCCTGGTGTTAATTATATAAAAACCATGTATGATGTTCCCCAGCATTTTATAAAAGTTCTTAAAAATTATTTTGAGCAATATAAAGTTCTGGAAAATAAAAAAGTGGAGATTAACGATTTCCAAACCAAGGAAAAAGCTTACGAAATTATTAATGAATCAATAGAATTTTACAAACAAAGATTCCCGGGATAAATTATCAGAAATATCTCTTTATTATCCTCAGCCTATGGGTACGTTTTTTCGATTCAAGATTTAAAATGCCCTGCGTATCAATTTTATCAATGCGTACTTTACCCGATGAATGAATAATTTCATGTTCGTTCAGCAAGATACCAACATGAATTATGTTACCCGCTTCATTGTCAAAAAAAGCCAGGTCGCCACAATGCGCCTCCTGCAAAAAATTTATCACAGTACCTTCTCCGGCCTGCTGCCACGCATCTCTTGGCAGATGTACATTTAAAAATTTATAGGTCATTTGGGCAAAGCCGCTGCAATCAATTCCATACACCGATTTTCCGCCCCATAAATAAGAAGTATTTAAAAACTTATAGGCAACCTGTTTTATAATTTTATTGGTAATTTTTATTTCTTCGGGATTCCATATTTCGCCCTTAAAATGGACTGAATTAATTCTCCAAAACGCCCTGCCATTTTCGAAAGCAGACAGCGAACTTCCCATGGGCACAAACATCCGGTGGCCGTTATAGTCAACTTCATTCACCCAACCTGCCATCAGGTCTTTGTCAACAGTGGTGTAATGCACTTCATCTATTTCTGTCAAATGGCTTGCCTGGCACCATCCTTCATAGCCATCATACTTTAACGAAATTTTTACCCATCCGCTAGCCGCGGGGTTATCAACACCGGTTTCTATAACAACAGATTTTTCTCCAAACAAATGTTGTGAAACCATTTCTGATTTATGAGAAGGTTCTGCTCTCAAAGGGCTTACAGGAACACAACAAACAGTGTATTGCATACAGATTACAAAATGTTTATTTCAAATGTAAATTATGGAATTTATTTATGTTTACATCTTAATAAGAAAAACACATAGCAGTTTGAAGTCACAAAACTACAACGACGCAGAAGATAGTGAACTGCTGCAAAATTTTTATAACGACCATGATAATAAATGGCTCGGGATTTTGCTTCCCCGTTATACCATTTTACTCCTCGGCGTATGTATGAAATACTTAAAAAATGAAGAAGACGCTAAAGATTGTGTACAGCAAATCTTTATAAAAATAATTAATGAGCTTCATAAATATAAGGTTGATTATTTTAAGAGCTGGATTTATATGATTGCCAAAAATCATTGCCTGATGAAATTGAGAGAAAAGGGAAAATTCACTGCAGAGCTTAACGAAAAAATGATAACTATTGCGGATGAAACCGACGGAAAGATTTTATTAATGGAAAAAGATATTCTTTTAAATAAAATGATGAATGCTATTGAACTGCTAAATGCAGAACAAAAGGAATGTGTAAGTTTGTTTTACCTGCAAAAAAAATCTTACGCTGAAATAGCTGAGATAACCGGGTTTACTATGCTGCAGGTAAAAAGCAATATTCAAAATGGTAAAAGAAATTTAAAATTGATGTTAGAAAACAATTAGTCAATTTTGGTATATAAAAATAAAAGGGAAGTACAAACATTGTACATCGAAATTTGTAAATCGTACATAAATAATGAGTGATGAATTATTAAACATATTATCGAACAGCAATAAAGATATCGACAACCAGAAGCTGATGGATTATCTGAACGATAAATTGTCGAAGGAAGAAAAACATGAATTTGAAGAAAGCATGGCTAATTCTGAAATGCTCAGTGATACCGTTGAAGGCCTTGAAAAATTTAAAAATAAAAAAGATGTTTCAGCTTTAGCAGAGCTGCTAAATGCTAACCTGAAGAAACAGCTCAACAAGAAGAAAGAAAGAAAATTAAAGAGAGAAATTAAAAACCTGAACGGTTTGTATTTTTCTATTGCTCTTGTTCTTATAATTATTTTGATTGGGTTTCTTATACTAAAAAAATATCTTGAGAATGAGCAAGGGCCAACAAAAGTTCCTGTACAAAAAGAATCAGTAAACTTTATAAAATAAGTGAAGACAGTTGTTAAATGGAGAACAACTAACCCAAAAATGGAAGTCAAAAGATCCTCAAACTATCACTGGCCATGAAACGATGGGAATGGTTCACAGGATTATGGAGTTGCAATAAAACTTTTGAAATCCCAGCTCTTATAAAACCTAATAACTTTTTTGGTTTAATAAAATTTGTTGTTGAAAACGGGCCCTGATGTTTTCATGCATATATAGCCTTCCTGAACAAAAAAAACCCCCGAAATTTCGGGGGATAATTAAATTAAATAAGAAATTATTCTTAATCCTTTATTAGATTATTTTTTCAACTTATCTGCAGCATCTTTCACTTTGTCAGCACCGTCTTTCATCTTATCGGCAGCTGCGCCCATTTTATCAGATGCTTTATCCATCATTTTTCCACCAGCATCTTTCATTTTGTCTGCGCCTTCTTTCATTTTAGAAGCAGCAGTATCCATCATTTTAGAAGCATCAGTTGCCATCTTCTTTGCAGTATCCATCATATTTGATGCTTTAGAGCTGTCCTTCACAGCGTCTGTAGCCATTTTTGAAGAATCACTGGACATGGTAGAAGTAGCAGTAGAATCTGATGGAGTCTCTGTACTTGATGATCCTGAATCATTACAAGATGTCATAAAGGCTGCAATAGCAACAATAGCAAGAAATTTTTTCATTTTGTTTAAGTTTTTATTGGTTTTGATTTGGGCGGCAAAAATAGAGGATATTTTGACACCAGCAATATCTTGTTGCCTGATTTCACCTTTATAATCAGTCATAAGATGGTAAGAAAAAATGTAAACTACTTTTTCATGGTATCTTTCGTCATCATTTTATCATCCATCTTCATATCCATCATCTTTCCTTTATCGTCCATCATCATACCATCTTTATCTATAGTCATGCCTTCTGTCATCATCATTTTACTACCGTCTTTCATTACAACTTCTCCACTGGGCATTACTTTGCAGCTATCCTTACACGTCATCGTCTGATCCATCAAAACCCATTTACCACCATTCATAACCATCATCTTTCCGTCTTTCATCGTCATAGCCCCTTCCGCTAATGTAGAAGCCATAGAAGGTGAGGTTGAACTCATGGAAGAATCTACACTCATTTTTTTATCTGTCATTGAAGAATCGGAAGTAGCTTCTGTACTTGAAGAGCCGCTGTTGCAGGAACTAACAAAAGCTGCAATAGCAATAATTGCGATTAATTTTTTCATTAGATTTTACTTTAAGGTTTTAAAATTTAATTGATTTAAGGTATGTTTTTTTCTACATAAAAAAAAACGTTTACTTTTTTCTAAAAAAAATCCGAATAGGTATCCCTGTAAAATCAAAATTTTCACGCAATTGATTTTCAAGATAATTTTTATAAGGCGTTTTTACATCTTCAGGATAATTACAAAAAAATGCAAATGAAGGAACAACAGTTGGTAACTGTGTTACATATTTTATTTTGAGAGGATGGCCTCTTATAACCGGGGCGTGATAAGCTTCCGTAGCCTTCAGCATAACATCATTTAATTTGGAAGTAGCTATTTTTTGTTGACGGTTTTCATAAACTTTAATTGCCATTTCCATCGACTGCAGTATACGCAGTTTTTCTGTAGCAGATATAAACATAATCGGAACATCCTTAAATGGCGCAAGCTTTTGTTTTAATACTTTTTCATAATCACGGGCAGTATTAGTTTCTTTTTCTACTGCATCCCATTTATTAACGAGTATCAGGATACCCTTTCCCTTTTTTACACATAAAGAAAAAATGCTTAAATCCTGGGCAGTAATTCCATTTTTTGCATCTAATACGATTAAACATACATCAGCTTCGTCTACTGCTTTAACGGCACGTATTACAGAATAAAATTCCAGATCCTCATTCACTTTTGTTTTACGCCGTATGCCTGCTGTATCTATTAAAATAAATTCTTTATTAAAAAGATTATACGTTGTATGAATCGAATCCCTGGTGGTTCCTGCGATGTTGCTTACAATCGTACGTTCCTTTCCTGTTAAAGCATTCAGCAAAGATGATTTGCCAACATTGGGCTGGCCGATGATGGCAAATTTTGGTAACTCAGATTTTTCATCCTCTTTTTCGGCAGGTATCGCAGCGCACACTTCGTCGAGCAATTCACCGGTTCCTGTACCGCTTATAGATGAAACAAAAAATATATTTTTAAATCCAAGACTATAAAATTCTGATGCTTCCAACATGCGGGCATGATTGTCAACTTTATTAACTACGAGGTAAACCGGCTTTGGTGAACGACGCAACAATTCAGCCATTTCCTGGTCAAGATTAGTAATGCCCGTTGTAACATCAACCATAAAAATAATTGCATTTGCCTCTTCCATAGCAATGTGTACTTGCTTGCGGATTTCTCTTTCAAACACATCATCGCTATGTGCCACGAAACCGCCGGTATCAATTACATTGAACGTTTTACCAATCCATTCAGCTACGCCATATTGCCTGTCGCGTGTAACGCCACTTACGTCATCTACTATTGCTTTGCGCTGCTCAAGCAAACGATTAAAAAAAGTACTCTTGCCTACGTTAGGCCTGCCCGTTATGGCGATTGTGTATGACATTAAAATGTTATTGAAAATAATTTTTAGAAAATAATTTTTTGTTTACCAGCTTTAGTTCTTTGGGCATCCCAGTTGTGTCACTCCCTTGTACTGTTGGTTCTTTGGGCATCTTTTTTAGCATCGCAAAGAATGCAATGATAAAGCAAAGGACACTACGAAAAAACTTTGTAGTCTTTGCGTTTTTTTTAAAGTCTTTGCGATACTTCTATCAAAGGTATCGTTTATGAAATTTGCATAGACGCTTTTATAGTTTTCATATCTTGAAAAAAGCCCGGATACGACTTTTTTACGGCGTCCGCTCCATGTATAATGGTATTTCCTTTTGCGCCCAAAGCAGCTACAGCACAGGCCATAGCAATTCTATGATCGTTATGTGAAGAAACTTTTGCACCCTTAATTTGACTGCCTCCTTTAATTAACATTAAATCGTCGTTAATCACAACTTCCACTTTCATTTTTGCAAATTCCGACTGTAGGGTTTTCGCCCTGTCACTTTCTTTATGCGCCAACCTGTTCACGCCTTTAATTACAGAAGTTCCCTTGCAATAGGCAGCAAGGGCCACTAACGGCGGAAACAAATCAGGTGAATGAGTTGCATCAAAATTAAAAGCTTCCAATTTATTTTTTGTAACAGTAACTTCTTTTTTATTGATTTTCATTTTGGCACCGCACGATTCCAACGCATTAATAACTCTCTTATCACCTTGAGCAGAATTGGTATCGGCATTTTTTATAGTTACTTCTCCCGTAAGTGCGGCAGCAACCAATAGAAAAGCAATGTTGCTCCAATCACCTTCCACCGTATATTTTATGCTATGGTTATTTACGTTTTTAACCGGAAGTATATTAAACCTTTCGTAGCGGTCATTTTCAACTTTAAATCCAAAATGATCTAAAATACTTAGTGTAAGATCGATATAAGGTTTGCTGGTAAGATTATTTACTTTAATACTAACGGGTACCGTACACGCTTTTGCATAAGCCATCAATAAGCCTGTTAAAAATTGTGAGCTTAAAGATCCATCAACTGTAATATTTTTAGGTTGTAAAGGTCCCGTCAATGCAAGGGGAATTTTTCCGTCACTTGTTTGTATCTCTACACCAAGCTGCGGAAACACATCTTCAAAAAAATCCACAGGTCTTTTTAAAATACTTCCTTCACCCGTAAACGTAATTTCGTGTTTAAATAATGCAGCAAGTGGTGTAAACATTCGCAGCGACAAGCCACTTTCTCCTACGGAAATAATAGAATGCTTACCGGGATAGGTTGAAGAAAATATATGGTTATTGGAGGTGATGATAACTTCCTTACGAACTGTATCAACCGTAGCGCCCAGCTTTTGAACAATATTTTTTGCTGCCTGTTCGTCGTTACTGTTACCTGCATTATCAATAATAGTTGTACCATTAGTAATAAGCGCTGCGGCACAGGCTCTTTGCATACAACTCTTTGATGGCGGGGCTTGCAGGCTTCCTTTCACTACAGATGGAGAAACGGTAACTGTCACTATATACTATTGAAAATGTTATGTAACTGATCGAGCGGCATTGATTTTATTGATGCGGCGCCAATTGTGTCAAGAACAACAAAGCTCATACTGTTGCCCGATTTTTTCTTATCATGCAATAATATTTCCCATGTTTGTTGCTTATCAGATGTAAATGAAACCGGTAATTCATATTTAGCAAGAAGCTCAGCAATTCGATTTGTATCGGCAATATTAAAATCGTTTATTGCTTCTGAAATATGGCAAGCCGCTATCATGCCGATACTTATTGCATGGCCGTGCGGCAAGCCGCTTGTATTCTCAATCGCATGACCGATAGTATGCCCGAAATTGAGCAGCTTTCTTTCGCCGGTTTCCTTTTCATCATTGGCAACTACATTGTATTTTATATCAACGTTCCTTTTAATAATCGTTGCGGTATCTTCTAACGATGCCTGGAAATTCATGATGGAATGTTTCTCAAGAAACTGAAACATTTCGTTATCTTTAATGCAGGCATGTTTTATAATTTCGGCAAACCCATTTACCCATTCTTCATCAGGTAAGGTTTCTAAAAAAGAATAATCGTACAATAAAAATTCAGGATGATTGATTACACCAACTAAATTTTTATAAACACCTACGTCTATTCCATTCTTTCCGCCAATACTTGCGTCCACCATGGC
>Ga0208717_1000562_pt1 | contig 12308 bp, 6 predicted proteins | sample NGESurF53shallow_FD_184489 | JGI IMG/M metagenome (GOLD analysis project Ga0208717, IMG submission 184489) | Arctic peat soil microbial communities from Barrow, Alaska - NGEE Surface sample F53-3 shallow (SPAdes) | ecosystem: Environmental > Terrestrial > Soil > Wetlands > Peat ... | reverse complement strand
CACAAAATACTTTGCATAAGCTGCATAGTATCCCGGTTTCAATCTTCCGCCTCTTGTATCATCATTTGTCTTCATCCATTTAGGCGGCGACCAGGGAGAACCTAATATTTTTATGGAAGGATTGATGGCCAGTATTTCCTTCATTACAGGAATGATATTTTTCTTGTCAGGCCCAAGATCAAACTTTTTCATATCCACATCGGTTTCGCCATCCGGCAAATCATCATACGAAAAAACAAAATCATTTAAGTCGGACGAACCGATGCTTAACCTGATATAACTAACACCGATGCTATTTCCATCGGTCGCAAAAAGCTCATGCAGTAATTTTGAACGGCTTTCATTATCCATATTTAAGATAGGTGTAGCACTGCCGCCGGTTAAAGCAAAACCAAAACCAACCATCGATTGATACGTTTGTTTGTCATCAACAGTAATTACCTGGCTATTGCCCGGTGCAGCATCAAACCGCAGCTCCTTATCCTGGTGCTGAAATAATGCCGATTTATCAGGGTTGGTAAGCCAGACATCAATTCCTTTTTTCGTTTGTGCGTAGACGTTATTAATACAAATCAGCACTACCACAAATACAAAATATTTCAATTTATTTTTCATGTAAACAATATGAGTGATTGCATTATAAAACTATTTAAGTTTTGCTACCTGGTCGTTATAAAACTTAACAGTCTCTATAACATCGGGTACGCTATGATACCAGTTAGATTCATGCTCTATCGAAAACATGCCGCTAAAATGCTGGCGTTTCAATTCCTGGAATATTGGCGGGAAATCAATGATTCCTTTACCCACAATGGTATCTTCCGCTTTGGTATCGTCAAATTTTTTAATGTCTTTTAAATGCACGCCATACACATGGCCGGCAAGTTCTTTAAGTGCATCAACCGGATTGATTCCATTGCGTGCCCAATGGCCTATATCTGCACATGCCCCAATATTGGGATGACCTTGTATGGCAGCTAAAACTGAATCCGGGCTCCAGTAAACATTTGGTTTTGGATGATCATGTATAGCTACTTTAATGCCATAAGCGCCCGCCATGCTATCTACCATATCCCATTGATTCTTGAGAGGCTCTGCGGTAATATAACTAAGTCCGAATTCTTTGGCAAGATCAAAAGATTTTTTCCATTCGTCACGTGTTTTAGGAACAATAACACCCATTGCAACAATACTAATGCCTTTTTGTTGAAGCATTTCTTTTAGTTTGGCTTTGCTTTCATTACTCATATTTATTCCAAAACTATCTGTCATTCCTGCTCCTAAATGCTGGCCCCAAAATGCCTCAATATATTTTACACCGGCGCTATCCACTTTGTCAAGCGCTTGTGCAAAAGTGAATTTCCTGAAAGTCCACATTTGAACACCGAGCTTCCAGTTGGCTGTTACATCACCCGAGTCTGATGGTTTTATGGTAGTTGAATCCGTTGAGTTGAAATCCGTTTTTGAACTTGTGGAATTACATTGTGTTAGCGCAATAATGCATAATAAACCGGCAAAGGATAAAGCAATCTTTTTCATGTGTATGTTTTAATTTAAAAAGGAAGTGGAAAGGTAATTATTAATGAGAAAAGATATTTTGCTTGTTTCATTTTTTATGTGATAATAAATAAAAGAAATATTCGCAAGAGGATTGGTTGTAGAAATTGTCCGATGGCAGTGTCGTGATTTATTTATTATTTGTAACTAAGAAACGGTAACATAATAAGAAGTTTACACCATCGTTAATAATTATGAAATCATAAACTAGATTTACTGACCAAATCGCCCCCTCATAGTGGGGGGCAATTTGATAGGTTCCACCGCAAGTCTCTGCATTCCTTCTTTCTGCATTAATAATTGCTTCGCAACTTTACAACACTAATTATTACATTGAATAGTATTATCAAGGCCGTACTGAGCTATAGCTTCCGGGGAGGTGTTTAAAGGCTTGTTATGATTTACTTAAGAAAATCAGTTTCCATTTTTTTTCTTCGATGCTCCATTTCTTATTAAACTCAAGAGCAACGCCTGACTTTTTATTATATGTCATGTAAGATTATTTAGAATATCCAACGTATTTGCAGCGTTTATTATCATGCTTTATTATAAACTTTCAAAATTGGTTCCCGAAGAGATACGGCTTCATCAGTACAATGCCAGTAAATAACATCAGCAATTGCTTCCGGTTTTACCCAATTATCGAAATCGGCATCTGGCATGGCTTTTCGGTTGGGAGGTGTATCAATGGTACTTGGCACCACCACACTTGTAACAACATTTTTTCCTTTCGCCTCATGATTCATTAATTCGGCCAAACGAAAAATCAACGATTTTGCCAAACCATAGGCCACCATGCCTTTTCCGTTTCTCGCATCAAGACCGGGTTTGGATCCGATAATAAAAATTCTTCCATTATTTTGTTTCATCATTTCAACAAATACCGGACGTGCAACATTATACGCGGTTTCAAAATTTAATTTGTATTGTTTTTCGATATCACTTGTTTTTGTATCCGCTATCGAACCCATTGCAAAACCACCAACCGTTAGTACGGCAGCATCTATATTTTTATATTTTGAAATTACCAATTCAATAAATTTTCCGGATGCATCTTCATCTCCGAGGTCAACAATAATTTTCTCAAATTTATCCGCAGGGAAACTGATCGGAGTCATGTCGTTCTGAACTACTGTTCCAATTACGAAATATCCTTCATCAATAAATTTTTTTACTACTGCCTGTCCCATGTTACCGGTGGCGCCGGTTACTATTGCTGTTTTCATAATCAATTTATTTTTCCGGCACTAATTTCCTAATTATTTTTCATTCATTCTAAAAACGTACCAGATCATCTATTGTAAACAAATATTATATTTTATTGGACGACCTGCAATTTATTAAGGAGTTTTTTTATCAAATGAATTGATAAGGACATTTAGCTGTGGATTTTGCTGCAAACGGTTATCAATCCGCCTCAATAACGTATCGGAAATAAACCAGTTCATTGCATAAGAGGGTTCTGTACCAAATTTAGCACCTGGTGAATCGTGGGCGAATTCTGCTGAATCTTTATACAAAGAAATTCTGTTATAAGTAGCGTAGTGACCACCAAATTCATTGATGTCGTTAATATAATTGATAAGCCTTATATCGTTCACCGTTGTTTGCATATCATAGGCACCTGCAATTGTAAGAATAGGACTCATCAAATCATTTTTAATAGGAGCAACGGGCTTAAGACTCTCATTTTGATCGACTGGGCTATTAACAATATGCAAAATCGTAAAGCGCAGTTTTTTTATTTGCGGGTACAGCGTACCGTTAGCCAGGCTATCTTCCTTTTCAATATTTAAAATTCCCCTGATTGTTTCCTGAATTACGCCTGCCCCGGAATTATCAAAATACCCACCGTCAACAAAATAACTATTAGCGATCCTTCCCGCAGGACTTAAATAAGGGAATCTTGCGCCAAGAATAGCACCGGACGTAATGCTGATATCTTTATGATCACCTAACAAATTCACTACATCTATTCGTTCATTATAAATTCCTGAATCGGGTTTAAGGTTTGTAACAATACCCGGGTTGCCATCCTGCATCCGCGTGGTATTGACAAAAAGTATGGGGAGATAAACTTTTCCATCCTTCATTGCAGGAAACCTGGAAAAGTCATCATAAAATGGAACCTGGTATGCACTGTCATTTGTTTTGCGGGAAGATTCCTCAAAAGACATTTCCAAAGCGGCTGCCCTGTCTTTAAGTGCGCTAACATGAAATATATAGTTGAAAAAATCAGGACCCAGCATCCTCGCAAACGTGTAAGTAAAATAATCCTGTTTTAAAAAAGCACTTGCCGATTTCGCATACAGCGGATCAGTATGCAATTGCTTATCCCGCAATAAAGAAAAAAAAGTTGCCACTCCTACTCCACCGCCTGAAGTTCCCGACAAACAGAAAACATGATCTGAAAACCTGTTTGATTTATTGTAAGCTAAAGAAGCATCTTCCAATCTTCCCAATACTCCCGAAGTCCAATAACCGGAACGTGATGCGCCACCGTTAGACATTACAAAATACACATCATATCCCACAGAATCAGGTACTGCAGCTATATTTCTACTGGTAAGCCAGGCCGTTAGGTATGTTTTTAAACCAGGTCTTGACTCGTAATTATTACCCGTTGGCAGGTCAATAGTTCTTACATAATGCGTTTCGCCAAAGCCAAGTATAAACGCTAATATTAAAAGAATGAAATGAAAGTTGACTTTATACTTTACAGAGAAAGCGGTTACTACATTCCCGAACCCAAGTAACACAGCAAAGGCAAGAATAATAAATGGAAAAGGCCCAATGCTCCTGGCAAATGAAAGCCATATTATTGAAGCAATATATAAGATAACACCCGCCATTCCCATAATTAAATACCAGCTAAAATATCCTGTCTCCTTACGCGGAATACAAAAGTAATCCATCAATCTTTCGAACATATTTGGTGCCTTGTCAGTTTGAGTTTTAGCAATCATTTTTATCTGAGCTTTTTTCTCCATCTGCACCCTGCGAAGATTGATGTAGAAAATAAAAACCACATGAAATAAAACAAGTAATCCAAAAAGAGTGAGTATATGAATTTTAGTAAATAAGCTTGTAATTACAATGAGCACCATCAATATAAAGAGCAATGCATAAAACAATTTTCTAAATATGGGTTTCACTGCCAGGTCATCATTAACCCATTTGTTTATATACCGGATTATAATCAATAAAATAAAAAATGAAATCCATGCAACCGTAGAACCGATTGGATTTGCAGATACAGGGGATTGCAGTAACGCCAGTTCCAGAACTAAAAAACAACTATTCCCAACGATACGCGGTACCTCGTCAAGGAAATTTTTACCAATTTCAAAAAACTGGTTTTGTTCGGCATATTCTTTTTCCGCCTCTTCGCTTTTTACACCAGATATCAATTGCACATCATCTTCCTGTCTTGTCTTTTTTATGTAAGAAATAATTCTCGCAGAATACCAGCTTACATAAGCCCAGAAACCGATTGCCACAAAGAATATAATACGGGTATAGTTGATAGAAAAAATTGTTCGCGATGTATTTTCAGTAAAAGCAACCACAATATCTTTTCCTTGCCCGGCCAGCCAGAAACAAAAAATGGCAAACAATAAAAATATCATTCCAGGAAAAAAAAGCCATGCTGATTTTAGTAACTGAGAAATAAACCTCAGTAAACGGGATAAAAACTGCTTCATAAAAAAAATTTAGATGATGGGGGATTGCTGCAGATCGTAGGCCGAATTTAGTCAAAGGTTTTTTTATAAACAACCTTACTGTTATTAAAAGAATTATTTAAAAGTAAATACAACGTCATTTTTATTAAAATTGATTTCGGTTATAATAAATCAATTAACACTTGACAATGCTATATTTATTTCAGAATTTAGCCAAACGTTATTTCATTATCCTGTTAAAAATTTCCTCTCCCCATGAATAAAAGACTTTGCCGCGATGTAAAATACATTTCGTTCCAAAGGTTATTTGGTCGCGATAAGTATAGCGCACCTGTTTAATTTTCTTAAAACAACCCCAAATGAAATTTTTCAACAGAAATTACGTGGCTGCTTTAATTACGTTAGTATTTGTAATTTTTTGCGGCGGAATTTATTCCTTTATTTATGTGCCCAACAATGAAAAGAACCTGCAGGAGCAACGTTTCAGAACACTGCAGAACATTGATGAAAACATTCACAAAAAAATAGAGAATAGTGTGGCCCTCATGAGTAATCTTTTGACTGCTTACGCTAAAGACGATTCTCACGAACAGGATGTAAAGAAATATATTGCTGATTACTCCACCGAAAATTTTACGCTAACGCTCCCTGTAATAGAAGGCCCTAAAAAAAATCTGCTAAATAAATTTACTGATAGCATTTATAATATTACGGTGAACGATGATACACGTCTCATCACTTTGCAATTAACCAACCGCATTATCGATTCAACAGATACTACTACTTATAAAATGTCGACGGTAATGAATTTTGATCAATTTATTAAATTGCTTATTCCTCAAAATGTATTTGACCAGTTTCTTATATTCAGCAATGGACAGTTAGTATTCGAAACCTTTCCATCCGGAATCAGTTATTTAAAAGATTCATTATACGATAAGAAAAACGGCATAGAGGTATCGTCTGTAAGGAGCCTGAATATAAGCGGAAAAGATTATAAACTATTTTCACAGCCCGTAAATTTTACTGCCGACAGGCAATGGGTAATTACCGGGTTGCTTTCCAATACCCGCTACCAGGAAGAAAAAAATCAACTGCCAACGAGCGCCGTATTAATGCTGGTAACTATTGTATTCTTTATTATCCTCGCCTTCCCCTGGATTAAGCTGTACCAAATGGGTAATAAAGACCGGCTTACCATAACGGATGGCATTTCAACCATCGCAGTTTCTATGCTACTGATGTCAATATTATTCTTTACTTTTTTTAAGTATAATCTTGTGCTGCGCCCGGATAAAAGCCTGAATTCAGCAAATGTGCTTGCAACGCAAATCACCACTGCATTTCAAAATGAAGTAGATACTGCTTATCAAAAATTAAATGAATTTGAAGATTCCATAAAATCGAACCCTTTGCTTTTTCATGATATAGTTAATCTGAATAACGATAGCATTTCATTTAAAAATAATAGTGTTGCAGATAAGCCTGCCAACCTGTTGAGCATTACAAAGAGCTTACGTATTAACCAGGTTTTTTGGTTAGACAAAGCGGGAAATGAAAACGTTACCTGGAGTACAGCAAGCAACAGCGCTCCGCATGGCAATTTTAAAAACAGGGATTATTTTAAAAAAATTGTTACCCGAAAAGAATACCAGCTTAATAGCAGTGCTTCCCATCGCTTTTACCTGGATCAAATCGTATCGTGGACCAGCGGGTCATTTACTTCTGTGTTATCCATTCCATCAAAAGTTAAGGGGCAGGCAGTTGCCGCTGTCTCTTTTAATTTCAGAAGTCTTCACAAGCCTGTTTTACCGGAGGGATATCAATTTGCCATAATTGATAATAATGGCAATGTATTATATCATTCTGATGCGGCACGTAATCTCAATGAAAATTTGTTGAGTGAATTCTCGGAAAACGAAAAACTGCTTGGCAATCTTGAAGCGAGAACTGACGGCTCCTTCATAACAAAATACTTTGGCAAAGAATATAATGTAAGCGTTAAAACAATCGACAGCCTCCCTTATTTTATGGTACTCTTCGATGATGTTAGTTATCGGGAAACAAGAGATACCGAGATTTATAGTTTTACTTTTTCAATGATGTTATTGTTCTTTGCTTTTTTAGCACTGGAGCTTTTTGTGGTGTTTCTTGTATCATCCAAGCGATCATTTTTCAAAAGGCAATTATATGATACCAGTTGGATTGGGCCAAAAATTTCATCACATCATCAATACAACCTGGCAACACTTTTTAATATCGTCATCGTTGTGTGGGTACTTGCTTTTTTCAGCATCAGCAGTTTCTTAACTTATCTCTACATCCTGTTGTTTTCGGTAACTTTTATTTCCCTTTTTCTTACAACCTTATTTGCCCGGCGGTATAAATATCAAAACCAGGTTGATAATTATAAGTTTAAGATTAAAACACTGAGGGCGCTGCTGATTTGTTTATTGATTATTGATGTAGCAGCAGTACGTACACTTGAGCCAAACAACATTTTAATATTATTGATTTACGAACTGCTGACATTTATTGCCGGATGGCTCTTTTTTAAATATGGTGACAGAATATTAACGGTGATACGTAAACGCACCGGAACAAAAATTCTATCCCGGTGGAATTACAAAAGGAGCTTTTCAATGATGGGCCTAACAAGGCTGATTATCACAAGCGGTATACCGATTATATTTTTTTATATCACTTCTTATAATTACGAACAAAATATTAGCATCCGCTACAGGCAGTTGCAATATGCAAAACAATTAATAAATAAATTGAATGATACTTCGTATGAGAATATAAAAAAGAATACTCATTTTTCAAGAGGGTATTATTATGATGACGCTTATATAAATGATATTCGTTTGGAGAAACCCGGTGTTCCGGAAAAATATTCACGCGAAGAAACCATTACAACTAATATACTGTCGCTGTTTCGGATTAACATCAGCAATGCTGCCATTAAAGAAGAAAAATTTGATACGCCAAATGCTGCTGACACTTCATTTCTCTATAATTCATTATTGAAAGATGCCGGTAAAGCAAACGATAGAACTACTACTTATGTACAAACAGATACAACAGGCAGGTATCTTGCTATATCGGCAGTAGCCCTTAATTACAAGGTTCCGTCTGTATTCAACAAAGGCTGGTTTGGTGCATCTTTATTCTGGATATTGTTACTTTTTGCTTTGGCGGTTTTTTATGTTATGATTCAAAACATTATCAGTAAATTATTTTGTCTAAAGCTTCCCGATTTAGCAGAATGGAATCCGCTCGATGATAAAATAATTGACACATCAAACTTAAATAAGTTGCTTTTTATAATTGGTCTTCCCGGGTCCGGGAAACTTAGCATTATAAAAGATAAAATTAAGAATGGCGAAATACAAATCGAAAACGGTTCACTTAGTTATGATGAAAATAATGACCAGGCAAGTAATGTATTTGTTGCCGACTTCATTAACATTCCTGACTATGGCGATAAGAGAGAATCTGACCCGGTATGGATAGCATTTAAAGCAGCAACTTTTGCTGAAAAAAATAAACTCATTATCGTTAACCATTTTGAATATAACATACAGGATGCTGTTACCAACCGTCTTAAGCTTAATTTCCTGGAAGGACTTATGCTCGATAGTAAATGTAAAATCATTATTCTTTCAACGGTGCATCCGGTATCTTTCCTGGATTCAATAATGGACCAGGCAATAGAACCCACAGATAAATCCGCACCGGGACAGGATTTGGAGAGATGGCATGTATTACTCGGGCATTATCGAATTATTGTTTTTCCATTGCAACAATTAATTTCAAATGATATTGACAGCACCCTTGATGCGATTTATAAAGAGACACAACAGACACATTTTCTTATTAAAATTCAGCAATACGCAATAGAAATTGCAAAAGATTTAAGGATTAGAAAAGAACCAGTTAATGCCGATGAATTAGCTTTTAAGCTGCAGATTACTTCTCACTATTTTTATATGTACATCTGGCAATCTTTAACCAAAGAAGAAAAATTTTTGCTATACGACCTGGCAGAAGATAACCTCGTAAATCCTTTTAATGACTACGACCTGAACATGCTGCTGGCAAAAGGTATTATTACAAGGCCGGACGGAACACTTAAATTGTTCAACAAAGGTTTCCGCAATTTTATACTTACTGCAATCGGCAACAGCGAAGCCATGAAAATTAAAAATAATATTAAAGATAATGGCAACTGGAATCAGCTTAAAAATCCTTTAATCATTCTTGTTCTTGCCATTCTCGCTTTCTTACTAACGTCGCAACAAGAGGTATACTCGAAATTAATTTCTTACGTGGCTGCACTTGTTGCAGGGCTGCCGGTGGTACTTAAGTTATTTTCATTTTTAAGTAAGAGCGATCAAAAAAGTAGTTAGGGGAAAAATAGTTAAGACAGGTAATTTTGTAGCACCCAACCCAATGCCAATGGTTAAGTTGAACCTCTCAATACTCTTGAGATGATGAAACAACTGAATAGTTTATACATTTGTTAAATTTACTTTATGCCTGATTCAAATTCTTCATACTCTGATGTGATCGATATAATTAACACATTGAAATGGCCAGTCGTGGTTATTATTTGTGTTGTCTTTGTAGCAATCTATTTTAAGAAAGAACTAAAATCATTTTTTTCAAAAGCCAATAAATTATCAGTAAAGGGAGTTGGAATGGAATTCGAGACTGGAAAAGAACAAAGCAATACAGTTCAGGTGCAAGGAGTGCAAGAGAAATATGAATCTTCCATTTTAGAAAACGCTACCAAATTATTTCGTGTTGAAACTATCAATTTATTTCGTGGATATGTTCAGCGTGAAACAAAGTATGACCATCTTAGTAGTGATAGGGAAAAATTTGAAACGCTTTTAAATTATTCAATTACGATTTACATAATGAAACAATTCGATTTAATTTATGATATGATATTCGGTTCTCAAATAGCTCTGCTTCAATTATTAATTTCAAAGGGTAGTCAAAACCAAGATATATTTGGGCATTACTATAATCAAGCGAAGGAAAAATATCCAGACGCTTTTACAAATTTTGATTTGGATAGATATCCAAAATTTCTACTTTCCTATGATTTGTTATTCATTGATAAAGATCAAAAAGTACAAATAACTACTCTGGGCATAGATTTTATTAAGTATTTAATTGATACTAGGAAAAACATTTATAAAGATTTCTAATTATAATTCATGACGAATCATGTCTCTGTTATTTTGGGGTGGTTAATTTAAAAAACGGTATTTCACAAAGTATTCCCCAAAAACATACTTTATTATCCCTTCAATTTGAATAGTATCAACATTAAAAAATAATTCAAATTTATAAAGGATCATCTCGCAAAAAATCAATAATTAAATCAACCCGAATTATTGATTTCTCTTAATTTTGAAAGGATTCTCTGTTTGCTGGTTGCGCTAATTTTTTCTAAAATGATTGATATGAAATTTCCCATTCCTTTTAAAGAAACCCAACAATACTGATTATTAAAAAACCGGTTATATGAAACAAATATTTTTTTCATTTTCGATTTTAATATTGTTCTCTTTTTGTTTTGTAAATCACAATTATGTTTCCGCAGATGATCATCCAACACTGGCAATAGGCAGCAACGCACCCGATTTTAATTTGAAGGGTGTTGATGGAAAAATGTATTCCCTATCCTCATTTAAAGATGCAAAAGTATTAGTGATTGTTTTTACATGCGACCATTGCCCCACCGCCCAAGCTTATGAAAACAGATTGATTCAACTGACAAAAGAATATGCGCCGAAAGGCGTAGCAGTTGTAGCCATAATGCCTAACGATCCTAAATCTGTTCAGTTAAGTGAATTAGGTTATACCGATTTGGGAGATACTTACGAGGAGATGAAATTACGGGCAAAAAGAAAACATTTTAACTTTCCTTACCTCTACGATGGCGAAACCGAAACTGTTGCCAATGCGTATGGCCCCGTTGCCACGCCGCATGTTTTTATTTTTGATAAAGAAAGAAAACTGAGATACCAGGGACGCATAGACGATGTTGAGAAACCAACCGCTATACCAAAAAATCAGGATACCCGAAATGCACTCAATGCATTGCTTTCAGGGAAAGACGTACCGGTAACAACAACAAAAGTTTTTGGCTGTTCTATAAAGTGGGCCGAAAAAGAAGAGCACATAGCAGAAGCCGACAAGGAATGGGCTACGCAGCCTGTAACACTTGATACTATTGATTCTGCTGGCATCAGGGATATTATAAAAAACAATACTGATAAATTACTTTTAATAAATGTATGGGCTACCTGGTGCGGCCCTTGCGTAAATGAATTTCCATCTTTAGTTGCCATTAACCGCATGTACCGGCAAAGGGATTTTCAATTCATCAGTATAAGTGCAGACAATCCTGAAAAGAAAGATAAAGTTTTGAAAATGCTGCAATCGTTGCATGCTGCCAATACCAATTATCTTTTTAATTCGGATGATAAATACAAACTGATAGATGCGGTGGATGCTAAATGGAGCGGATCTATACCTTACACAATATTAGTGGAGCCCGGTGGCAGAATTATTTATGCTAACACCGGCGAAATAGATCCATCAGAATTAAAAACAAAAATTGTAGATAATAAATTAATAGGAAGATATTATTAAGTTTTTTTGATTACTAATCTCTTAAAATTATAACGAATGAATTCAAGACGAAATTTTCTTAAAGCATCCGGCACGCTGGCTATTGGCTCGTTCTTATTGCCTGATTTGGTAAAAGCTTACAATCCTAAATCTGTAAAAGATATTGGATTGCAGTTGTATACTGTTCGCAACGAAATGCTGAAAGATAATGTAGGCACGTTAAAAAAGATTGCCAGTGTTGGTTATAAAGAAATTGAATCCGCAGCAAGTGATAAAGGATATTACTACGGTTTTAAACCGGCAGAGATGAAAAAAATCTGCTCAGACCTTGGCATGACGTTACGCAGTGGCCATGTGCATTATGATGATACGTGGCAACAAACCGTTGACCAGGCTGTTGAATCGGGGCAGCAA
>Ga0208717_1000561_pt1 | contig 12311 bp, 14 predicted proteins | sample NGESurF53shallow_FD_184489 | JGI IMG/M metagenome (GOLD analysis project Ga0208717, IMG submission 184489) | Arctic peat soil microbial communities from Barrow, Alaska - NGEE Surface sample F53-3 shallow (SPAdes) | ecosystem: Environmental > Terrestrial > Soil > Wetlands > Peat ... | reverse complement strand
AGCCGCCGCATGACCTTTGCGTTCTGAGGCAGGCGGCGTGGGTCCGCGACCCTCAAGCCCCTTGCGCTTCTGACCGCCTGAGCCGACCGATGCGCCCTTGCGATGCGAGCCCGGTTTGGCGCCGCGGCCGCCTTGGCCTCCGCGCTTTCCACCCGCCATGACGTTAATCCCTCCGCAGTTGCCAGCGGGCTCCCGCGGCGGTGTCTTCAACGATGATGCCTGCTCGGGCCAGTTGATCGCGAATTGCGTCGGCCGCCGCGTAGTCCTTTCGCTCGCGCGCGGCGGTGCGCTGCTCGATCGCGAGCGCCACCAATGCATCGATCGCGCCGCGCATATCGCCGGCGCCCCCAGCGATAGAACCGTCACCGATTGGGTCAAGCCCAAGCACTGACAGCATCGCGACGACATGCCGCAGATGCGCACCGACGCGCAGCTTGTCGCCGTCCGCTAGAGCAGCGTTGCCTTCGCGAACGGTGTTGTGCAGCACCGCCAAACCCTGCGGTACGCCGAAGTCGTCATTCATCGCATCGACGAAGGCGGGAGGGAACGAGGCCAACGTCAAGGGGGAGGGAATTCCCACGCCTGCAAGCTCAACCGCCCTAGTGACGAAGCCTTCGACCCGGCGATATGCGGTGGCCGCTTCGTCGAGTGATGCCGCGGTGAAGTCGACACTCGATCGGTAATGCGGCGCGGCCAGGTAGTAGCGCAGCTCTGCCGGGCGTACCTGCTCGAGCAAGTTCTCGACCGACAACGTGTTGCCGAGTGACTTGCTCATTTTGTCGCCGCCGAGAGTCACGAGGCCGTTGTGCATCCAGAAGTTAGCGAACCTGTCGCCCACCGACCGCGACTGCGCTTGCTCGTTCTCGTGGTGCGGGAACACCAGCTCGAGGCCGCCGCCGTGAATGTCGAAGCGCGATCCCAGATATTTGGTGGCCATCGCCGAGCATTCGAGATGCCAACCAGGTCGACCGTTGCCCCACGGCGTCTCCCAGTACGGCTCCCCGGGCTTTGCCCGCTTCCACAGCGCGAAGTCGACCGGGTCGCGTTTCGAATCGACGTCCGACTCGCCCTGTTGGAGGTTGCGTGGATCCTGGCCAGAAAGTGCGCCATACGCGGGAAATGACTGCACCGAGAAATATACGTCACCATCGACCGCGTAGGCGTGCCCTGACTCGATGAGCCGGCGCATCAGCACGATCATCTCGGGCACGTGCCCCGTCGCGCGGGGCTCGACCGTCGGCGGCAGGCATCCGATAGCGGCGTATGCGTCGGCGAACATCCGCTGATGCCGTTCGGAGATCTCCCACCACGGCACACCAGACGTCGCCGCAACAGCCAGGATCTTGTCGTCAATGTCCGTCACGTTGCGGCACAACGTGACGCGATACCCGCTCGCAGAAAGCCATCGAGACGCGACGTCGAAAGCAACCGCCGATCGGACATGACCGATGTGCGGCGGTGCCTGCACAGTCGCGCCGCACAGGTAGAGCGAGACGCGACCGGGCTCGATCGATTCGAACTCGCGCGTCTGGCGGCTGGCGGTGTCGTAAAGGCGCAACGTCACGTGGCAAGACTAGGGCGAGCCGCGCGCGGATAGATCAATGCGGTGGCCATCGCGGCCAGTCCCTCGCCGCGACCGGTGAAGCCGAGGCGGTCGGTCGTCGTCGCCGACAGCGAGACCACGCCGCCAACGGCCGTCGAAAGCACATCTTGGGCAACGTCTCGACGCGGGCCTAGGCGAGGCACGTTACCGATCAACTGGACTGCGACGTTGCCGACCTCATAGCCGCGTTCGCGCACCCGCCGCACGGTCTCGCCGAGTAGTGCCGCACCGGATGCGCCTGCCCATGCTGGGTCATCGGTGCCGAACTGCGTGCCGAGATCGCCGAGCGCGGCCGCCGACAGCAGTGCGTTGCAGCACGCATGGGCGACGACGTCGGCGTCCGAGTGACCGGCGAGGCCGGTTTCGCCGGGCCAGTGCAAACCTGCGAGCCACATAGGACGACCGACCTCGAAAGCGTGGACGTCGGTACCGAGGCCGACACGCGGCATTCCGGCCCAACCGCTGCCGGTCTCAGCTGACACCGTGACCTCGCCGTTCGCGCAGTACCGCTTCGGCGATCAGCAGATCGATCGGGCGGGTGATCTTGAATGCGTCGGCGGACCCGGCGATCACCACAACGGGGAGTCCGAGTCGCTCGACCAGACCGGCATCGTCAGTCGCGGCGTCCTCCGCCGCCGCGTGTGCCTTCGTCAGCACCGCGCGATCGAACCCCTGGGGCGTTTGAATGCAGCGCAGGTCGCTTCGCGACACCGTCTCGAGCACCTGCTCGGCCGGCTGCCCCTCGCCGTCCGCCCCCGTCTCCGTGAGCGCCACGCGCTTGACCGTGTCGGTCATCGCGAGGCCCGGGACCACAGCGCCGTGACCGGCCAGCACCGCGCTCGCAACCGCGTCGACGAGCTCACTCGGCGCGAGGGGTCGGGCTGCGTCGTGGACCAGCACGACGTCGACCTCTGGTGGCAGCGCCTCGAGCGCCCGCCCCACCGAATCTTGCCGTTGCTCACCACCGGCCACGACCAGCACGGGCGACCCGAGGTCGTGCGAAGCCAGCAACGCCTCGACTTCGGCGACGCCGCCCGGAGGCGCGGCGACAACGACCAGCTCGATAAGATGCGCGCGAGCTAGTGCCTGCACGGCATAAACGAACATCGGGACGCCGTCGAGCGTGCGTAGTGCCTTGGGCTGACCGGGACCGAGCCGCTCGCCGCGACCGGCCGCCGGCACGATAGCCGCGACGGTCACAACGCTCGACCGAGCGGATGGCTCGGCGGGCCAGGTCGGGCCGCCTCCACCCGCAACGGATCGCCATCGTGCGGGGCGGAAGTGGTTCCGTTGGGACCCTGCGAAGTGGCCACCGGCTGGCCGAAGACCATCCGGCCGTTTGCGGTTGTCAGCACGCTCGTGACATGAATCGCGATCTCATCACCGATGTGATCACGAGAACGCTCGGCCACGACCATCGTGCCGTCGTCGAGGTACCCGACGGCCTGGCCAGCCTCCTTGCCAGGACGCAGTAGGTGGACGATGACGTCGTCCCCGGCGGACACCGGCGGACGCAGCGCGAGTGCGAGCCCGTGCAAGTTCATGACGTGGACGCCGGCCAGCGACGCGGCCTTCGCCAGGTTGGTGTCGAGCGTCAGCAACGGGACTCCGCGATCGAGGCAGATCCGGACGAGTTTGGCGTCGACCTCTGGCACCGCCGGGAGATCTTCGTCGAGTACCTCGAGGTTGACCCCCGGCTCACGCTTCAACGCTTCGAGATTCTGCAGTCCGCGGCGTCCCTTCGAGCGCCGCAGGTCGTCGCCCGCATCGGCCAGACCTTGGAGCTCAGCGAGCACCGGGCTCGAAACGAGGAACGTGCCATCGAGGAAGCCGGCACGCACGACGTCGAGGATCCGCCCGTCGATGGCCACCGACGTGTCGACGACGCGAGGAAGGTTCGAGGTCGACTGATGCCGAGGGCCCATACCCGCACGACCGGCAAACATCGAGAGCATTTCCTCGCGACGATTGCTGCCGAGGCGATACCCGAGGTAACCGATCACGAGGACGACGAATCCGAACAACGGAAACGCGAGAAATGGCTGCAGCAACAGGAATATCCACCATGCGACGCCCGCTCCGACGAGCACGCCGATGACCCCACCGAATGAGCCCGCGACGAGTTCTTCGGCAGACGTCTGGCGCAGGGTGTGTTCGGTGCGGCCGACCGCAGTCACAGTCGTGCGACCAAGCACCCCTCCCAGGACGTATCCCAGGCCCGAGCCGATGATGATGCCGACCATGACGCCGTTCAGCGGACCCAGTGCGAAGGCGCCCGAGCTGAAGCGCTTGGAGACCTCGTAGCCGAGCCCGGCGAAGAAGACGACGACGAGCAGGCGCAGCACGTCGACGACGCCACTAGGCGCGCGCTTCTTGATGGTCATGACCCTCCAGGGGTGGCCGGATGCCCGGCGCTACCCATGTTAGGAGGCGAGGACCTCGTCAAGGATCGCTTCGGCCTTGTCCTCGTTCGTGCCTTCGGCGAGGGCCAGTTCGCTCACCAGGATTTGCCGCGCCTTTGCGAGCATCCGCTTTTCGCCCGCAGACAGCCCGCGCTCGCGATCGCGGCGCCACAAGTCGCGAACAACCTCCGCCACCTTGTTGACGTCGCCAGACGCCAGCTTCTCGAGATTGGCCTTGTACCGGCGCGACCAGTTAGTGGGCTCTTCGGTGTGGGGCGCGCGAAGCACCTCGAACACCCGATCAAGGCCCTCTTGGCCCACGACGTCGCGGACACCGACAAACTCGGCGTTGTCGGCGGGAACCCGAACCGTGAGATCACCCTGAGCTACTTTAAGGACGAGGTAAATACGCTCCTCGCCATTGATCACACGACTCTCGATGGCTTCGATCAGCGCAGCCCCGTGGTGGGGGTAAACAACCGTCTCGCCGACGTTGAACGACATGAGGCACTAGTCCCTTCAGCTGACCCCATGCTACCACGCGAAACGGGCCCACGGGAACGTCGGTCTGCGCATCTGCGCAGGTCAGAGCCATGGTGACAGCCACAGCAAGATCAACAACCGCCGATTCAGGTCTTGACAAAACCGGGGTAGTTGTGCGCCGCAGAGGCTTTTCACCGGACCCCGACGGGCTCTCCACTAGGCCCTGGCGGGCTGTTCCCAACCTTTATCCACGCCCCATCTGCACACGGCCGGGCCGCGTGCTCATACTGGGTCCGTGGAGCCGGGTGTGGGCGGCAGCAGCAGCGAAGACAAACCGGGCGGAATACCGGCCGGCGCACACATCGTCGTCCCCGATGATGCCCGCGAGCTCGCCCGCGACATCGCCGCTTGGCGTCGCGAGGAGAGGTGGAAGCGTCGCCGCCGGGTCTTCGAGCGGATGTTGGGTGGCCGATCCAGTTCGACCCGCGCCCTGTCGGCGCCGATCATCATCACGCTCATGATTGCGGCCGCGTTGCTCGGCGCGACGCTCATTTTCCCCGGCCGTACCCCGGAGCATCCACCGACCGCGCCGGTGCCCCTCGTACTTGCCGCGCCGAGTGCGGCGCCGGGCACCGTCGGTGGTCTCGTCCCGGACGACGCGCTCATCGGGCAGACCGGCACGACCACCGCCCGCGCGCTGCGACCCGCGCTGTTGGCGGTAGCGCAGCATGAGTGCGCTTGCGGCGCCGCACTGACGCACCTCGCGGCGGAAGCAGCCGACAACGGGCTGACGATCTACCTCATCGGAAGCCAGCAGCAACAGTCAGAGTTGAACGCGCTCGCTGGTGACACGAGCGTCGCGGTGCGGGTTATGGCCGACAAGGATTCGGCAATCACGACCGCGTTCGCCAAAGGCACGCTGACGGTCGTGGCCGTTCACGCCGACGGGGTCATCGAACAGATCGTGAACGACTACACCCGCACGACATCGCTCGAGACAGTCCTCCCCGAGCTCAAGCAACCGGCACACGCCGGGGCGTGACGACCTGTCCTTCGGGGCTCGTTAGGCTACGGCGCAGACCGGCAGCCGAAGGGGACAGGTCGTGAGCAGCACCCAGGTCAGCACGAGGGTCCAGAGCATGACTCGCCGCCGCGTGCGCACGGCCCTCGTGATCGGAGTGTGCGCGCCGATCCTCGCCGCCTGTTCCGCCACCGGGTTCGGCTCACCGGTGCGCCATGCCGTGGCGAACTTGCAGGCAGCTACCGCAAAGATCGGCTCGAACCTCGAAGTCCAGGGTGTGATTATCGCGCTGCCGAACGGGGTCATCTCTCCCAAAGGCGGCCTCGCCTACCTGCAGTTCGACGCGATCAACCTCGCTACCCAGCCCGACGCACTCATCGACGTGTCGGTCGTGCCGGCGACGCCAGCCGGCACGAGTGCTACCGCATCGGCTACACCAGCTGCCGAACAGCTGCAGGCTGCCACAGGTGCATCCATCCCTGCCGCCACGGGAAGCGGTCCAGGAACCACGCGCATCAGCGTTTTGCTTCGCAACCTCACGGCACCCCTTCAACAGGGTGAATCGGTGATGGTAAGCCTGACGTTCGGGAACAGCGGCTCGGTTACGGGACTGCTAGTGCCTGTACAGAGCTCGGCAGTCGTCGGCACGTTCCTGCCGACCGCACCTCCGCCTCCGCCGTCCTCGCCGGTCGCCTCACCTGTTGCATCGCCGGCTGTCGGGTCGTCAGCGCCAGCCAGCGCACCTGCAAGCTCAGCGCCGGCGAGCGCACCCGCGTCGCCGTCCGCAGCCACCTCAAGCTAACGCCTTCGGATCGCGCATCTGCTGCCCCAGGAGGACAGTAAATGCGCAGGATTTCGGGTCAGCTGCCTTAGCGGCCTTGGTTCGCGACAGCGGCCGCGGCCTGAGCTGCAGCGTCGGCGTCGAGGTATTCGCCACCGCGCGCGATCGGGACGAGGTTGTCATCGAGGCTGTACACCAACGGGATTCCGGTCGGGATGTTCAGCGCGGCGATGTCATCGTCGGAGATCGCATCGAGGTGCTTCACCAGTGCGCGTAAGGAGTTTCCGTGCGCGACGACGAGCACGGTCTTGCCAACATGCAGATCCGGCACGATCGCGTCGTACCAGTACGGCAGCATCCGGTGCACGACGTCTTTCAAGCACTCGGTGTTCGGCCGAAGCTCGGGCGGCAACATGGCGTAGCGGGGGTTGGCGCTTTGTGAGTACTCGCTGTCAGCAGCGAGCGGCGGCGGTGCAACGTCGTACGAACGGCGCCACAACATGAACTGCTCTTCACCGAACTCGTCGAGTGTCGCCTTCTTGTCCTTGCCCTGCAGCGCGCCGTAGTGGCGTTCGTTCAATCGCCACGAACGCTGCACCGGGAGCCACGACAACTCGGCGGTATCGAGAGCGATGTTGGCGGTGCGGATCGCGCGGCGCAGCAGCGACGTGTGCACGACGTCCGGCGTCATGCCGCGCTCGGCCAGCAGTCGGCCGCCGTTGGCAGCTTCGGCCTCGCCCTTCGCGGACAAGTCGACGTCGACCCAGCCAGTAAAGAGATTCTTTGCGTTCCACTGGCTCTCGCCGTGGCGCAGGAGGACAAGTGTTCGCACAGACATACCGCTAGTTTCCCAGACCCCGCTTCGTCCGCGAGCAACGGGTCAAACTCCGCGGGTAGCCTGCCCGAGTGGCCCACTGACTCCGCACAGCTTCATGCTCACTCAGGCGCCATCGTGAGGTTCGCTACCCGGCATGCGGCGCCGAGTCCGCAGAGAAACTGATCATCATCACTGGCGGTGATCTGTTTATCTGCGGGGTCGCGGGGTCAGCGCGTTCGCAGCGGCGACGGTCGGGTCGCTCACTCGCGTTAGGTCGTCGCGCGCCGATGCCGCCCGTGCCCACCAACCGCTGGATCGTGCCCACCACTAACCGCTGGATCAGCAAAACGCGCGAACGCGCGCAGGTTCTCGACTGACTCGTTGCGCGACGCCCGCCACTCCCACTCACGACGGATGCTCTCCGCGAACCCGATCTGCAGCGCAGCATCGAACGTCTCGTCGGAGTATGTGAGCACGCACCCGAGTAGCCGGTCGATCTCGTCCGGTGTGACCGCAAGTAAGGGCAGCCGACCCATCAAGTAGACGTCGCCCTTCGCGTCGATGGCGAAATGGACGCCGTACATGTGGCCGTTTCTCTCTAGCAGGAAGCGATAAAGCTCCTGCGCGTTCTCATCAGGACGCCGTACGAAGAATGCCTCGATGAGCAGGCTCTGATCGCCGACGACAAGACGCGCGGCGGTCACCAAGCGATGGGTTCCCATGAGCCGGACAACAAACGCCGACTCGCCGACTTGGTCGAAAAGGATCTCGCGTTCTTCGAGCGTCGCCCTGATGACGGCATCGATTTCGGCGCGCGCAAGCCAGCTCACGGGGCACTCACCGCCAGACGGCGACGGGCAGCCCTTCGACGTTGCGGCCCGCGACGCCACGCAGTGCGTCGGCATAGACATCGATCACGCCATCGACAGTGCGATCCCAGTCGAAGCCGGCGGCATGGGCGATCGCGCCCGTCGCCAAGGAGCGCCGCAACTCGGCGTCCGATAAAAGCTTGGTCAGTACGTCTGCGTACGACGTCGGCTCGTGTCCGTCGACGAGCAACCCGGACACACAGTCGCTGACAGTGGTGACGAGGCCGCCGACACGCGCGGCGACGACTGGCGTTCCGCACGCCTGCGACTCGAGTGCGACGAGACCAAACGACTCGCTGTATGACGGAACAACGGTGACACTTGCGGCCCGGTAGAAGTCGGCGAGACGATCGCTGACGGCAGGCGGTTCGAAGCGCACCAAATCGACGACCCCGAGTTGGTCGGCGAGCCGTGCCAGGTGGTCGGGCTCCGCGACACCAGATCCACTGACACCGCCGACGATCACGGCCATCAGCCGATCGCGCAACGACGGAGTGCGATCGACCATGACGGCGAGCGCGCGAATCAACAGGTCAGGTGCCTTGAGCGGCTGGATCCGGCCAACAAACAGGAGCACATCACGGTTCGCCGGTAGGCCGAGTCGCGCGCGAGCGGCGGCACGTGATCCGGGCCGGTACAGGGAAAGATCGACACCAGGCGGGACGACGGAAACTGCGGCTGGGTCGGCGTCGTACAGGTCGATGAGTTGACGTGCCTCAGCCGCGGTGTTCGCGATCAGTCGGTCAGTCGCGTCGACTACCTGCGCCTCACCGATCGCACGCATCGACGGCTCCGGCGCATCGCCTTCCGCGAGCGCCGCGTTCTTGACGCGCGCAAGGGTGTGCATGCTGTGCACGAGCGGAACGCCCCATCGCTCCTTGGCGAGCCAGCCCACCTGGCCCGACAGCCAGTAGTGAGAGTGGATCAGGTCGTACCAACCGGGTTCTCTCGCTGCCTCGGCCCGCAGGACTGCGGCCGTGAACGCACACAGCTGGGAAGGCAGATCCGCTTTCGGCAGCGGATCGAGCGGGCCGGCAACGACGTTGCGGACGATGAAGCCGGGCTCGATGTGCTCGATCGGAGGCACCTCGCCGGACGTGGCGCGGGTGAAGACCTCGACCTCAACGCCCTGAGCGGCCAGCCTGCGGGACAACTCCATGATGTAGACGTTCATCCCGCCGGCGTCGCCCACGCCGGGCTGTTCGACGGGCGACGTGTGCAGGCTCAACATCGCCAGCCGCCTGAGAGGAGGGCGCCCGCCCGGGAGCAGGGTCACCGGCGGTCTAGGCGCGGTGCCTCGGGGTGCGCTTACTCGGGAGGTTGCGAGTCGGGAAGGGCGCCGACGCAGTTTCGCGACGGTCTGGAGTTCGTCCGACAAGCTTCCTCCTCACGCTCGCTCGGTCATCCCAACGTACGCCGAGGGCTGCCGCCGCGCGCCTGCGGCCAGACGGCACCTCGCTGCGCAACGTTTGACCGTCGCCGCCCATTCCCGCTCGAGACACCTTTACGGCTCACGAGACTGGATCGCACAGATGTACCTGCCCTGGCTGCCCAGTAGTGAACCAGACACTGCCAAGATTCCCTCATGAGCGCAGGCCCAACCACGACCCCATCGATCAGGCCGGTCGCGGTCGTCACCGGTGCCAGCAGCGGAATCGGAGCGGCCACCGCCCGCAGGCTTGCGCGAGAAGGCTTCGATGTTGTGTGCGCGGCCCGTAGAGCCGATCGGATCGCAGCCGTCGCTGCTGAGATCGGCGGTCGTGCACTGGTCGTCGATGTCACGGACTCCACGTCTGTGACCGCACTCGCGAACGCAGTGCCGTCATGCTCGCTGCTCGTCAACGTGGCCGGCGGCGCGATCGGAGCGGAGCCCATCTCGGCAGCGGATCCGGCCGACTGGCAGGCCATGTATGACACCAACGTGCTCGGAGTCTTGCGCGTCACTCAGGCGTTGCTGCCGGCGCTCATTGCCTCCGGAGCCGGTCACGTCATAGTCGTCGGCTCGACCGCCGGCCGGATTGTCTACGAAGGTGGCGGGGGGTACACGGCGGCGAAACACGGCACAGCTGCGCTCACCGAAACCCTGCGTCTCGAACTGAACGGTCAACCTGTTCGGGTGACCGAGGTTGCCCCAGGGATGGTGCGCACCGAAGAGTTCAGCCTGAACAGAAACAGGGGGGACGTCGAGAAGGCTGCAGCGGTGTACAGGGGCGTCGCAGAACCACTTACTGCGGAAGACATCGCCGACTGCATCAGCTGGTGCGCAACGCGGCCGCCACATGTCAACGTCGACCTACTCGTCGTCAAGCCTCTCGCCCAAGCCGCTCAATACAAGGTGCACAGAACCTCATGACACAACCCGACCTCACATCAGGTGCCGGCGGTCACGTGCACACCGTCAACAACGGCAAGCGCGATCTCACGCTCGACCAACTGGCAGCTACGCAACCGGGCTTGGATCGCCTGATGGCTGAGCTAGGTCCGCGCATGCATAGGCTGTATTTCGCAGGCAGGGCCGGGAATTGGCGGCTCGCGGACTACTTCTTCCGTTCGGTGGTGAAGCAGCTCAGCCTGTGTGCGTTCTCACGACCAAAGTACGAGGAGTCCATCAACAAGTACCTAGCCGAGGACTGCGAGCCGGTACGCGCTGCGATCAAGGCCGGGGACGCTGGGAGGTTCGAAGCCGCTTACAGCGCGATGGTGCGAAGGGCCAACCACTACCACGACGAGTTCGCCAAACCCTGGCTGCATTGGGTTTGCCCTACAACGCCACCTGAAGACCTCGACTTCACGGCCGGGTTGAGCTAACGGCCGCGAACTCGCCTCAAGGCCGGCCGGACGTCGACGAAGTACACGATGGTGGCAATGATCGCCGCCAGGCCCAGCGGGCCGAACCATCCGCTCAGCAATACGACCAGCACGGCCACGGCGAGGATCGCCAGCCAGGCCTGCTTGGTCAGTTTCCCAGCCGCAATATAGGCCGCCGCAGGGGCGAGCGCGGCGTCAACCAGCGCATAGAGCTGCAGGACTAACGCAGCAAGCAGAACAACGGTGATCAGCGACGCGGAGAGGTGCAACACAGCAACCACGGTACTGCGTTTCGGGACGGCCCGACTGCTTCACGACGAGCGCGCGGCGCCCGTGATCTGGTCGAGCTCCGCCAGATCGACGGATGCCGGCTCCCAGGCGACCGCCTGGGCATTCGCGAGCACCTGCTCAGGTTTGGTAGCACCGACAATGATGGTGCTGACACCGGGCTGCGCCGCGAGCCCACCGATAGCGACCTCGAGCATGCTGAGACCGCGCGCACTCGCGAAGTTCTGCAGCGCCTCGATCACGTCCCAGGGGGCGCGCTCGAGGAGTTCTGCATCCCCGGCCAGCCGAGTGCCTTCGGGGGCAGCGTGGCCACGCGTGTATTTGCCAGTGAGCAGGCCACGTGCCAGTGGATAGAACGGAATGAAGCCCACGCCGACGTGCTCTGCGGCGGGCAGCAGTTCGTTCTCGGCGCCACGTTCCAGGAGGCTGCACTGGTTCTGCGTGCTGACGAAACGTGCGCCGCCGTTGGCACGGGCCGCCCAGTCGGCGTCGATGACCTGCCAGCCATCGAACTGCGACGACCCGATGTAGCGAACCTTGCCTTCACGCACGAGTTCGTCCAGTGCAGCAAGGGTTTCTTCTATGGGTGTCAGGCTGTCTGGCCGGTGTAGCTGGTACAGGTCTATGTAGTCCGTACGCAGTCTCCGAAGCGATCCTTCGATCGACGCTCTGATGTAACGACGCGACCCACGAGCCTCATGCGCCGGCAACGTCATCCCGCCCGTGGGCAGGCCGAACTTGGTGGCAAGGATGATGCGGTCACGACGACCCTCGAGCGCCTGGCCAAGAAGGTCCTCACACACCCCCGGCGAACTGCCGTAGACGTCAGCAGCGTCGAAGAACGTGATGCCCGCGTCAAAGGTTGCATCGACGACCGCGCGAGTGCCCGCTAGGTCGAGGCGGCGCCCGATCTGATTGCAACCAAGGCCGACGGTCGACACGGTCAGGCCGGAGTCACCAAGCTGGCGGTACGTCATGTCACCCATCCGCCCACCCTACGAAACGCACCCTCGCCGTCGCGCGGCGGCGGCACCAGGAGCGACCGATCCGACTTCGCATCCCGTGTGGTTGTAAAAACGGCCGGTTTCGTGCTTATTCACGACCACAGGGGATGCGAGGTAGAGAGTGAAGTAGAGGATGTCGCCGAGGTAGAGGGTGTTGCCTTAGCTGGCGCGGGTCGCCTTCGTGGCTGCGGCCTTCTTGGCTGCGGCCTTCTTGGCTGCGGCCTTCTTGGCTGGC
>Ga0208717_1000560_pt1 | contig 12338 bp, 12 predicted proteins | sample NGESurF53shallow_FD_184489 | JGI IMG/M metagenome (GOLD analysis project Ga0208717, IMG submission 184489) | Arctic peat soil microbial communities from Barrow, Alaska - NGEE Surface sample F53-3 shallow (SPAdes) | ecosystem: Environmental > Terrestrial > Soil > Wetlands > Peat ... | reverse complement strand
TTGGAATCCCCGTCCGGCTTGGATCGGAATCACTGGACGGCTTCATCCGGAATCGCCGTCCGCCATCCTCGGAATCCGCACCGTCGTTGGCACGGTGATCGGCCGAACGAAGCTGCCAGTTCCCGGCCGACATGTCGGTTCGCGTGCCAGCGAAATGCCGGCACAATCGGGAAGTTGGCGTGTTCCAGGTTCATGAGACCGCCGCCCGGACGATGCGACTCCGGTTCCAGATCGTTCGACGCTGCCTCGATGATGAGGTGACGGCGCGGGTAACGGAATGAGTCGTTGCCGCAATGCAGCCAAGGCCACCGGCCCGGACGCTGGTCGCTCGCGGCACCGCTATCCGTGCGCCTGCGCCACCGGTTCCGGTGCCCGGGCGGAGGCCGCAAAGGGTCCGCCAACGTTGGCTGATGGAAAGCCGCCGGCGGGAACGACGGGCGTGACGACGATTGCCCGGAACGCCGCATCCTGGCTGAGCGCGAGTTCCGCCCGGCGGGCAAGTTCGAGCGCCGCCATGAAGGTGCTGGCCACCGCCGAGCGGGCGAGTAGCTCGCGGTTCGCGGTGGTTCGCGGCATCAGCGGCAGGAAGGCGTCCAACAGTTCCGCTCGGGCGATCCCGGCGAGCTTGGCCCGGATGCGGACGAGGGCACCGGGGACGCGGAACAGGTCCGGGATCGGCGGCCGATAGATTGCCGCCCCGTCCGTCTCCCCTTCCCTGCCCCGCAGCACGGTCAGGCAGGCCTCCAGCAGCGCCATGTATGACGCCGCGCGCGGGTCCGGACCGCGTGGGCGCGCAAACACGTCGTGGCCGAGCTGCGGGCGGCCCTGCAGCCACGCCGCCGCCGCTCGCACGAACCGCAAGGAGTCCAGCCGTTCGATCTCGCTTGCGGCCGCGCGCGCGGCCTCGGCGGCCGCCTCCGGACTGGCCGGGAACAGCAGCTTCGAACGGAGCAGCACCAGGCGCGTCGCCACCACGACCCAGTCGGCGCGGCGCTCGACCGGAACCCCTGCGAGGCGATCCATGGCGGCGACGAACTGCTCGACGAGGGCGAGGATCGAGATGCGGCCGAGGTCGATGCGCTGCCGCTCGGCGAGGTCGAGCAGCAAATCCATCGGTCCATCGAAGCCGTCCAGGTGCAGCACCGGGATCGCGGGCGCGCGCGGCGGCTGGTCCCAGTCGTCCCATAGTCTATTGTCCGCGTGCGGCCCGGCTGGGCTTGCGGGCAGCCGTGGCGCCGCCACGGCACTGCTGGCGACGGCGCCGTCGTGGTCAGGCATCGGCCGGGCCGCCGGCAGCGGCCGGGACGCCGTCGTCGTAGTGCGGGCACACGGCGAAGATCAGTCTCGGCCAGTCCTGGCGCAGACGGATGATGGCCTGCCAGGGCGTCCAGTCGGCGGAGCGAAACTCGAAGACGATCCTGGCCGAGCGGCGCAAGCGGCGATCTGGCTGGTCGTCGGCCACCCGGACCTGGCGCAGCGGCTGCGGCGTGCCCCAGTGCGCCCAGAGCCAGCGTCTGGCGGCGGGTGCGTCCTCGCCAAGCTGGAGAACAGGGTCGGGCACCGGGATCAGGCGGTGCAGGTCGAGCGGGCAGCGCCCCCGCTGCGACCACAGCGCCAGAACCCGCTCGTGCCGGGCGGCGATCACCTCGCGCAGCTCGCGCGCCAGCAGCCGCGCCTCGATCCCGGCCGCGGCCATGGGGGCGAGCAGCCGCGCCTCCTCATGGTCGAGATCGAGGTGCCAGGGGATCGCGCCGGTGCCGCGCGCGGCTTGACGGAACCGCGCCACGCCGGCGGCCGGGCCGCTCACGGTCAGGACGGTGCGTAGCCAGTCCGGGCCGGCTAGGGCGAGCGTCTCGCCATCCCCCTCCCCTGCACCGGGCGAGCGGCCAGCCGGGGGGGCGGTCGGGCGATCGGGGCGAAGCGCGCGCATCGGTTCACAAATCGAGCAGGCGGGCCGGGTTGTCGGCGGTGATGCGGGCGCGCCTGCGGTAGCCGCGCATGGTGGCCAGATCGGCGTGCCGCGTGTGCTGCATCACCTGCTCGTCCGGAGCACCCGCCAGGTAGGCCTCGGTGATCAGGCCGGCGCGCAGCCCGTGCGGCGACAGCCGCTCGCTCGGATGCACCGTCAGCTTGGCCAGCGCGGCGCGGCGCAGCAGGATCTTGCGCACGCCATCGGCGCTGAGGCGGCCTTCGATCGTGCCGTGCGCGGTGATGCCGCGGAACACCGCGCCGCGGCTGATCTTGGCGCGCTGCAGCCAGCGCTCGAGGGCGCGCACCGGGCAGGTGCCGCTTACCGCGCCCGCGCCGCCCACCGCGCCGGTGTCGCCCACCGCGTCGGTGTCGCTCGCCGCGCCGGCGGCGGCGGCGCGCATGCGCGGCAGGGTGACGTCGGCTCCCTTGCCTTCCTGGTCGCCCTTGCTGCGCGGGATGTGGATGACCACGCAATCCGCCTCGAACCGCAGGTGGGCGTGGTCGATCGCGACCAGCTCCGAGCGACGCAGCGCGCCGGCGAAGCCGACCAGGAACAGTGCCCGGTCGCGCAGGCCTGCGAGGCCGGCGGGGCTTGCGAGGCCGGCGGGGCCGGGCAGGTCCGCGCAGCTGGCGATGAGCCGCTTGACCTCGACCGAGGTCAGCGCCGCCGCCGGCCGGACCGGCTTGCCGTGGTGGCGGGCGATGCCGATCAGGGTTTCGCGGATCGCCACGTGTTGCGACGACCAGACCAGGCCGCGCCGGCGATGATGATAGACGATCGCGGCGACCCGGCGGCGCAGCGCGCTGCGGCCGACTTTCCCCGCCAGTCCGGCGAGATAGGCGGCGACCAGCACCGGGTGGATCGGCAGCACCGTCGGATCGGCGTGCTGCGCGCGGCACCACGCAGCGAATTCCAACCAGTCTCCGAGATATGCCGCCCGGGTCGCCGCGGCGATGGCGTCGCCGGCATAGTCGGCGGCGACCGCGACGGCGTCGGCCAGCGTACCGTCCATGACGGCGAGCAGTTCCGCGGGCAGATGCTCGGTGCGGGCGAGGCGCCGGACGATGGCGAGGGCGTTGTCCGCCGGCACCGCCTCGGCGGGAGCCGCTTCCGTGCGGGCATCCGGGGGAAGAACTTCGCCGGTCGCCGCGCCGGGCGCGGGCACGCCGGGCGGATCGGCGTTGTCGAGACGATCACCCATGCGCGCGATCCTTCCCGGCGGCCCTCTGGATGCTTATGATCACGCTATGGACACCGTGACCCTGCCCGCCGAGTTGGCGCGCTTTGCCGCCGAGGCGGTGGCGTCCGGCCGCTATCGCGATGTGTCCGACGTGGTCGCGGCCGGGGTAAGCCTGCTGCGGCGCCAGGAACAGGCCCGCGCCGAGCTCCTGGCCTCGGTGCTGGCTGCCAAGGCGGAGTCTGACCGGGACGGCTATCTGACCGGCGATGAGGTGGGCGAGCGGGTCCGGGCGACGATCGCGCGGAAAGCCAACGCGGCCGCGTGAGCCGCTTGCGGAATTTCTCACGGCAGGCCACCGCGGATCTCGATCATGCGGTCGGCTGGTTCCTCGACCACGGCGGAGCCGCCGGTGTCGCCGAACAGCTTCTGACGACCGTGCTGGATGCGAGCGAGCGGCTTGCCCACCGTCCCTTGCTTGGCCCACGCCGACCAGACCTGCTGGCTGAGCCCTACCGGTTCTGGTCGATCCCTCGGTATCGGCTGCTGCTGGTGTATGATCCGACGACCAACCCCCCCACCATTCTGCGGGTGCTGAACACCGCCCAGGACTTGCCTCCGTTGCTCGCCGAATGGCGCGATTTGTCGGAGCCGCCGGAGGGATAGCGCGGCCATCGGCACGCGTGGCGAGCCAAGTGGTGACCGGCATCGGCGCCTCCGAGAGGGTGTCCTGAGCTAGGATCTCGCCGTCGGGCGCGGGCGAGCCGGGCGGGTCGGCGTCGTCGCGACGATCACCCATGCGCGCGATCCTTCCCGGAGGCCCGCTGAACGCTTATGATCATCCCATGGATCACGTGACCCTGCCCGCCGAGCTGGAGCGCTTTGCCGCCGAGGCGGTGGCGTCCGGTCGCTATCGCGATGTGTCTGACGTGGTCGCGGCGGGCGTGAGCCTGCTGCAGCAGGCCGAGGTGGAGGTGGCTGAGTTCGTAAGGTCGCTCGAGCAGGCCAAGGATGAGGCTGATCGGGAGGGCTGGGTCAGTCTCGACGATATGCTGATGGAGATGGACCAGATCATTCGCGAGAAGGCGGACCCGGCCGCTTGAGCCGCCCGGCCCGGTTCTCGCAGCGAGCGCGTCGGGACATCGCCAAGGCGCTTCGCGAGATGGAGCACGAGGCCGCGCGACAGTCGTTGCGCGTCGCCCTGGAAACCGCAGTTCGCCGACTCGGGGAAAACCCGTATCTCGGCCGGCGCGCGCCGTCGCCCGTCCCGGCGCCCTACCGGTTCTGGTCCCTGACCCGCTTCGGCTATGTCCTGGTCTACGATCCGCAGACTGATCCCGTCGAAATTCTCCGGTTCGTGCACCCGAAACGCGACCTGCCGCGGATGCTGGCAGATCTGCGCGATCCGCCGGAGCCATAAAGCCGGCGCCCATGCTCCGGATCGGGCGAACGTAATGTCCGGGCGCGCGCCGAGCTCGCCCTACGCCATTGTTTGCACAAGGTTCCTTGTCACCTCCCCTCCCTCCGCTGGCTTTCCATCGACCGGCGCCGATGGAACCTTTGCCAGCTCCGCCCTGCGCCGCGCGTTCCCCCGCCATTCCGACCACTCCGGTTGCCCGGACCGAGCCTGCCAGAGCGCCTCGAATTATGGCAACCCTTGGTTTGCGCACCACAAGGCGCGAAAAGGGGGATTTTCGCGCCTCACGAGAACGTGATAACGGCGTCAGAGCGGCGGACATGCCCCCGGCTGTCCTGCGTGGACGCCGTCCGCCCCCTCCCCCGCCCACCGCGTTCACCGCTGGCCTGCCGCCGTCCGCCAGGCGGAATTCGCCCACCGCGTCGGCGCCACCGCCCGCCCCGGTCAACGACCGCCGCAGCCGGCCGCGGCGCCGAAATGGGAAGGCGGCCACGGTTCCGGCGCGCGCCGTGGGGGAAAGCCGGCGAGCACATGCCGTCCGGCCGCCGGATCAGCCGCCCGCGGCACTCGAATGATGCCCCGGGAGGCGCCGCCGACCGCGCTGGCCGCTGCGCCGGCGCCCCTGAAAACGCCCTAGGCTGGAGCGCCCCCGCTCCGGCCGGTCGGTTTACCGCCTGGCGCCCGGGCAGGCCACCCGTCCCATCCCGGCCGAGTGAGCCCCTCGCTGAACCGCCACAGGAGCCGTCGGAACCCGCAAAGGAAGATCGCCACCGCCGATGCCTTGGTTCCCGGCCATAATGGCACGCTCGACACCGCCCGCCGCCGCCTACGCCAATGCCCGCCGGGCGAAGGCCGACAATACCCGCCGCGCCGATCGCGCCGGTGTGCGCGCCTGGTGCGACGGCCACACCCTGCCCCGCCTGCCGGCCCGCGCCGACGATGTGATCGCCTGCCCGCCACCGAGCGCGGTCCTGGCGTGACCGTCTGCACCGTCGCAGCTGTGCCGCGCCGCCAGGCGCTCCCTGCATTTCCTTGCCGGTTGCCCGGTGCCGACCACCGAAGCGCACGTCGCGGAGATCATGGCCGGTATCCATCGCGCCGCCGCCGCCGCCGGTGCGCCGCCCGCCGAGAAGCCCGCGGCGACCGCCGACATTCCGCGCCAGATCCTCGGGCCGATCCCGCACGACATGGTCGGTCTGCGATCGCGCGCTGCTGTTGGTCGGCATCCGGGTCGCGCGCCGCGGGACCCCGCGAGCGCGGCCTGCGTCTCAACCCTGTTGCGCTCCAAGGGCGAGCCCGCCGGACGCGGCGTCACCGTGGCGCTCCGATACGGTTCCGCCTCCCCGCGATCGCGCGACCCCGCAAGAGCCGACAAAGCGACGCGCTGTTCGTCGCTCGCCACAACCGGAGACTTTCCGCCCATGCCGCACCCATCCGAATCGGTGCCGACAGCGGATCGCAAAACTTCCCCGTTGGTCAACCAATCGGAATCTGCCTAGGTGAAGGCCGGCCGACCGGCCGGTTCTTCTTCGCGCTTACGCCCCAGCACGGTTCCTGGAGCAATCTCCTCAGTGGCTTCGTCTCGAAAATGGCCGGTCGGTTCTTCGCGCCATCCGCGTCGCACCAAGGCCGGCCTCCCAGCCAGAAACCTCGCCCATCTCAAGGACATCGGCCGAGACCCTCATCCATAACTGGATCTGCGACGTTGCCGCAGCCGCCTAATGGGCGTCGGTCCCTATGGACATGCGGCGCTCGTTCCATGTCCAAGCGAGGGTGCGCGTGACGTTGCACACCGAATTCGCCGCTCTGCTGGCCCGCGTCGATGTCTGTCAAGTCGCCCTGGCTCACCGGCATCCACCGCGGGCCGCGGTGCCACACCGGGCCGCCACCCGCGTCGCCGCCGGGAGAGCGCCCGCAGAGGGCGTTGAGACGCTGGTCGAAGAGGCAGATTCCGGCCGGACCGGACGCTCGACCCGCCCCCGACTAGCCGACGCCCATGGGGACCCGCGCCGGCTTGGCGATTCACCGCCTGACGGAAAGCCGTCTTGTTCCTAGCCAACCGACGCCTTTCACTGAAACGCGAGAGATCAACAGATCAACTGAATCGCAGAAGGAGGCGTACCCCGCCAGTTGCAAGCGCGCTGCGCCCGGCAGCCACCGGCTCAAGCGCGTCACTCGCCGACGGGCATGGATCGCGGCGCGCGCCTCGACTCGCCCCCAGCAGTTCGGCCGAATATCGGCTGCGATGCTGGACGAGTCCCTCGGGCTTAGCGTCCCGTTGGACCGACATCCGCCTCGTGCGTATTCTGACCAAGCAGCGGGCAGATGCCACCGGGGCCGACGGACGTTTTGAATATCCGCCACAACCATCTGTCCGGGCGCGAAATCAGGATCAAGTGGCGTCACCACGAGGCTCGGAAACGGCGGATAATTTAGCGCCATGCGCTCGAGTTGCAGGTCTGCAACCGGGCGCCAGGCGCCGCCAGTCCGATGAGGTCGGTACGGGCCCTGCTCACAGATGAGGTGGGTACGGTCGCGCGCTGACAAGGGTACAGGGAAGCCGAGTCGGACCGATGGCACGGGTACAAGACTCGGCCAGTTGACCGATGCGAAGGGTACTAACCCTAAAGAGTTCTTCCTGAAGAAAGACTCCGAAGGCCGCTGCCGGCAGGCCCACGACTCGATGTACGCTTCTCATCGGTGCTCTTGCGATTGTGGGCGGCTCAAGCTGGGATTTGCGCAAATTGACTCCCCGGCCACGCCTCGTTGTGCTAGCGATCGCGCGAAGCGACGCGCTCCGAGTCGCGGTGGAGACCCACGTGACCCCTCGCCCGCCCCTTGGCCAACAAGTTCACCTGGCGCTCGTCCACGGGGGACCGGAGGCAGCCGTCACCATTGCGCGCGAGGCCGGGCAACCAGACCTCTTCGACCGCGTCAGCGCCGTCGCTGGCGGGGCCCCCTCCCCCAGTTTTCTTCACTCAGCTTTGTGCGCGATGTCGCTTCCTGTCCGGCGACCGATGGACGAACACGTGCCCATTATCCGCCAGGACGGCCAGTACACGCTTGTCATCAACCCCAAGCCTATCGTCGAGACGGTCGACGGGCAGCAACGATTGCAAAGTCTCGGCGTACCGTACGGCTCGCTGCCGCGTCTGGTGCTGATCCACATCATGACCGAGGCCGTGCGGACCAAGTCGCGCCATATCGTGCTCGGGACGACCTTTACTGATTGGATGCGGCGGATGGGTTTCCGGACCATCAGCTATGGTCCACGCGGTTCGGCCACGCTGATAAGAGCACAACTCGACCGGCTCTTGGCGTGTGAATGGATGATCCGCTGGGACGGCGCGGCCGAGCGAGGCGGGCGAGAGTTCGGGATCAAGGAGATCAAGCTCACAAACGAATACATCGGCGTCAACCGCAAGAACGGCGCATTCGTGCGCGAAATACGCATGACGGAGGGCTTCTTTGATCACCTCCGGGAGCATGCAGTACCACTCAACGAGACGGCGATCCGTCAAATCCGTGACTCAGCGACGGCGCTCGATTTGTATACGTGGCTCGCATACCGGCTGCCCCGGATCAACCCCAAACGGCCGGCGGCGATCAGCTGGCAGCAGCTCGCCGTGCACTTTGGCAACGACGGCAAGAATGTTCGCAAGTTTCGCCAAACCGTTCGCGACGCTTGGGAGCGGCAGGTCTCGGCAGTCTATCCTGAGGCCAAGGCCGACTTCGGCACGACTCTCATCCGGCTCTATGCATCCCCTGCCCCGCTTCAGCAAAAGCTGATCGCCGGCGTCCGTCTGAAGCTGCCGACCGATGATAAGGGTACGGGCCTCGCATCGTCGTTGCCTCCCCCACCGATATCCTCCGACCAGACCGACGTGAGGAGCAAGTTCATGGTAGCGCTGGCCCAGGCGCTCGGCGCCGCGGAGGCCCGGGCCTGGCTCAAGGATGTCACCTTGGAGGAGGTAGGCGGCGCGCTGGTTCTGTTTACCGCCACGCGCTTCGTCGCGCAATGGATATCCACGCAATTTGACCAAGCCTTGCGTCGGGCGGCGGTGGTGGCGGAGCTGGGAGGACCGCCTGCTGTGAGGGCGCGTCAGTCCAAGCTTGAAGCCGTTTAGGTCAGGAGACACGATGGACGTCGCTGCGTCGACCACCACGATTGCCGATCTCTACACCCGATCTTTAAGCGTTCTCGAGTCCTTGCGGGGGGAGGGGAGCGGCGGCAGGATGGCCCGGCAGGCACCGCGCGTTCCCATTACACGAGTTGCTGATCTGGTCGGGCGCACCAGCGCCGCCATTCGCGAGGCCGAAAAGGATGGCCGGCTCCCGGCGGTCGAGCGAACCGTTTCCGGGCGGCGGGTGGGCTATACCCTCGCCGAAGTCAACCAGATGCGCGCGGTTTTCGGGACGCGGCCTTGGCGGACCGCCGACGACCCCCTTTCAATCATCGCGGTGCAGAACTTCAAGGGCGGAGTGGGCAAGTCGACTGTCTCTGCCCACCTTGCGCAGTATTTGGCGATCAAGGGCTACCGGGTCTGCCTGATCGATTGCGACAGCCAAGGATCCAGCACAGCACTGTTCGGCTACGTACCCGATCTCGACATCAAAGAAGACGACACGCTCTACCCGTTCTTCCGGAACGCGGAGATGGCGAGCCTTGTTTATGCCGTGCGGGAGACGCATTGGGACGGGCTGTATCTCCTGCCGGCCAATCTCAAGCTCTATTCGTCAGAGTACGAGCTGGCCGCGCGAGTCGCGCGCACCGGGCCGAATTTACTGAACCGGCTAGCCGAAGGCATCGCCTCGATTGGCGATCACTTCGACGTGGTCATCCTCGATCCGCCGCCGGCGCTCGGCACGATCTCGCTCTCCGTCATGCGGGCGGCTAATGCGCTGCTCGTGCCCATTCCGCCAACGGTGGTAGACTTCACCTCGACCGCCTCTTTTTTGGCAATGCTCTACGAGACGATGCTGACGCTGGAAGAACGCCACATGCCGATCGATCTTCGATGGATGCGTCTCGTCGCCACGCGCGCGGACGAACAGAAATCCATGCAACGGGAGTTGCTCGGGCTTATGCGGAACCTCTTTGGCGACACCCTTCTTCGCACGGTGTTGAAGGACAGTGCGGAGATCGATAACGCCTCGGCCCGGCTCATGACGGTCTATGAGTTGGAGCATCCCGTCACCTCGCGCGAAACATACCAGCGTTGCATGACCTATCTGAATGGTGTCAATGCCGAGGTGGAAACACAGATTCGCCTGACCTGGCCGAGCCATGTCGAGCGTCTGCGCGCGGAAGGCGTCCTGTAAGAGAGAGTTGCAAGTCTGCAACTCCTGGCTAACAAATTGAAATATAAAGGAGTTTGGAATTTATGGCGCAAGGCAACCGGAGCTTCGTCCAAGGGCTGACGGAGTCCGTACCCGCTCCGGCAACTGGTTCGCGCCTTCCTCCGCGTACCGGCATTCTCGGCGCCCGCGACAACCGCCTCGCGGAGCTGGTCGCCGGGACCTCGGTCACCCGGATTCAGGAACTTGTTGACCCGGCGCGATGTCGGATCTGGGAGGCGCACAACCGCGACTACGCGTCCCTGAATGCCGTGACCTGCGCCGACCTCATCGAGAGCTTCGGGGCGCAAGGCCGCCAGGAGGTGCCGGCGATCGTTCGTCGGGTTTCGAGCGACTCCGAGCATACCTATGAGGTGATTTGCGGCGCCCGGCGCCACTGGACGGTGTCGTGGATGCGGGCGCACGACCACCCGGACTTGAAATTCCTCATCGAGCCGCGCGAGCTCACCGACGAGGAAGCATTCCGGATTGCCGATCTCGAGAACCGGAGCAGGCGCGACCTCTCCGACTACGAGCGGGCCTGTGACTATGCGCGCGCAGTCGAGCGCTTCTACGGCGGCAGTCAGCAGCGGATGGCCGAGCGTCTCGAAGTCACCAAGAGTTGGCTCAGTCGGTATCTGGAACTCGCGAGGCTGCCGCCCGACGTCATCGCGTCGTTCGGCTCATCGCAGGTCATCGGCATCAGTCATGGCGCGGTGCTCGCGCCGCTATTCCGCGCGGCAGGTCAGCGAGAGCGCCTCCTCGCCGAAGCCCGGCTCCTCAGCGCCGAGCAGGTCGAACTCGTTAGCCGCGCCGCGCCGGCAATTCTCCCAGCGGCCGTGATACAGCGGCTGGTCGGGGCGGCGAAGGGCTCGGCATCACCACGTCTAGTTAGTCGTACGAAGGATTACGTCGTTCGCACGCCAGGGGGTACGATCCTGGCCCGCGGCCGGAAGGCAGACAAGGGAGGGGCGGTGGCGATCAGCTTTCCCGCGCCGTCCAAGTATGAGCGAGCGGTTCTCTTGCGGGCATTGGAAGAGGTTCTCGATCACATCACCGTTCCGCTCGCAGAGCAGGGGCCGTCGACCGATGATAAGCGTACGCATGATGCGCGTAATGAGTGAGCCCCATCCACGATCTGCAGGGGCTTCCTGCAGCGGTCGCGTGAACATCCTTTGTTCGTAGCCATTCCCACAGCCGGCTTGTCACCAGCATGGCCTCGATCGTGTGTGGCGCCTTGGGGGCCGCGCTGTCGCTGATGCCGCGGCAGGGAGGCGAGGGCAGGGAGGGACCAGCAAGCGCGGTGATGAACGTCTCGCCGCTCCAGTTCGGGCTGCTGGGCGCCGCCGCCGTCGTGGTCGGTGGCTCGTTCGCCACCCCGACTCGAAGCCGTCTCGGGCCTTATTCTGTTTCCCGGACGGAAGGAAATAGCCGCGCGCCACTCTCGGCGTGCCGTCGTCGCCTATGCTGATCGCCGCCCCGGCCCGCGCGATGTCGTCCGGACGATAGACCCCCTCCTTCACGCCGATCGCGTCCAGCTCCTGCTCGACCGCCGCCAACTCGGTCTCGGTCTCGTCGGGCACGTCGGCGTCGTCCTCATGCTGCTCGGCCAACGCGTCGTAGCGCGCCGTCAGTTCAAGCTGGCGGGCGGCGTCGGTGCCGGACAACGGCACCTCGTGCGCCATGATCCGCCGCATCCGCCGCATCCGCCAGCGCGCCTCCGGGGCCTGCAAGCCGACCTCAACCTATTTCCAGCCCTCGGCCCGGATTGCCTCGGCCGTTCGCTCTATGTGCTCGGCAACCAGCTGCTGCAGCAGCGCCGCGTCGGTGATCCAGCCGCCCCGGTCACGGCGAAGGCCATCACTTGGTCCAGGGTCAATACCCCGTCCCGGTAGGCTTGCAGAAGGCGAGGGGAGACGGTGGACAGCCGAAGCCGCTGGCGGACGGTGTGGGCGGAGACGCCGAACCGGGCCGCGATGTCCTCGATGCCCAACCCCTGTCCGTCCTGGTGCAAGCGGGCGAACGCCTCGAACTGGTCCGCCGGGTGCATGTCCAACCGCACCACGTTCTCGGCAAGGCTGGCCTCCCCGGCATCCTCTCCGTCCAGCACGCGACGGGGGACCGGCACGGCCTTCCCGAACGCCCTGCGCTTGGCCAGCAGCTTTAAGGCGGTGAACCTGCGGCCGCCGGCGACGACCTCGTATCGGCCGACCGGCTCGCCGCTACCGTCCAGCTTCGGGCGGACGACAAGAGATTGTAGCAGCCCATGGGCTGCGATGGAGGCGGCCAGCTCCTCGATGCCGTTGCCTCGGCCGGTGCGCCGCACGTTGGCCTCGGCGATGTCGAGCTTGTTCAGGGCGATTTCGGTGACGGTGAAGGTGGTGGTCATGTGGTCCTTCCTTTCGGTGTCGAGCGCAGCGCCGCGCTGCGCTCCT
>Ga0208717_1000559_pt1 | contig 12343 bp, 9 predicted proteins | sample NGESurF53shallow_FD_184489 | JGI IMG/M metagenome (GOLD analysis project Ga0208717, IMG submission 184489) | Arctic peat soil microbial communities from Barrow, Alaska - NGEE Surface sample F53-3 shallow (SPAdes) | ecosystem: Environmental > Terrestrial > Soil > Wetlands > Peat ... | reverse complement strand
CATCGCCAGGCTGCACGCGATGATCGGCGGGCAGCTCGGCGAAGCCGCTGAGGAGGAAGACGCCGGGCAGGTCGCGGTCGGTATCGAGACGGACCGGGGCCCATGGGTGCAGGCGCTGATCGCGGCTGGGTACACGGTGTATGCGATCAACCCGCTGCAGGCCGCGCGGTACCGGGAACGCCACGGCGTGTCCGGCGCGAAAAGCGACGCGGGGGACGCTCATGTCCTGGCGGACATGGTGCGCACCGATTCCCGCCAGCTGCGGCCGGTGGCCGGGGACAGCGCGCAGGCCGCAGCGGTCAAGGTGGTGACCCGGACGCATAAGACGCTGATCTGGGAACGCACCCGGCACACCCAGCGGCTGCGGCACGCGCTGCGGGACTACTTCCCCGCCGCGCTGGAAGCCTACGAGGACCTGGACGCCCCTGACACCCTGGAACTGCTGGCCAGGGCCCCCGACCCGGCGTCGGCGGCCAGGCTGACGACCGCGCAGATCAGCGCCGCCCTCAAGCGCGCCCACCGCCGCGGCATCGCTGGGAAAGCGGAACGGATCCAGGCCGTGCTGCGCGCCGCGCACCTGGGCCAGCCCGCCATCGTGACGGCCGCCTACGCCGCGTCCGTCCGGGCCCTGATCGCGGTCCTGGGCACGCTGAACGAGCAGGTCACCACCTTGGAAGGGCAGGTTGAGGCCTATTTTGGGCAGCACCCGGACGCTGAGATCATCACCTCCCAGCCCGGGCTGGGGCCGGTCCTCGGCGCCCGGGTGCTCGCCGAATCGGGCGACGACCCCGCCCGGTACGCCTCCGCGAAGGCCCGCAAGAACTACGCCGCCACCAGCCCCATCACCCGCGCCTCCGGCAAGAAGAAGACGGTCATGGCCCGGTACGTGCACAACGACCGGCTCACCGACGCCCTCATGAGCCAGGCCTTCTCCGCCCTCCAGGCATCGCCAGGAGCCCGCGCCTATTACGACCACCAGCGCGCCCGCGGATCCGGGCACAACCCCGCCCTGCGCCAGCTCGCCAACCGGCTCACCGGCATCCTGCACGGCTGCCTCAAAACCCGCACCCTCTACGACGAGACCACCGCCTGGCCGCAGTACGCGGCGAAGACGGAGCAGGCAGCGGCTTGACATTTAAGCTCCTGGGATGTCTTTCAGCCCATCGCCTTGGCGAGGTTCTCGCTCAGCGCCATGAGGAACTCCTCGGTGGTCAGGAACGGGGTGTCCTCGCCCACCAGCAGCGCCAGGTCCTTGGTCATCTTGCCTTCCTCGACGGTCTCCACGCACACCCGCTCGAGGGTCCGGGCGAACTGGGTCACCTCGGGGGTGCCATCCATATCGCCGCGGTGCGCAAGCCCCTGCGTCCAGGCGAAGATGGAGGCGATGGGGTTCGTCGAGGTCGGCTTGCCCTGCTGGTGCTGCCGGTAGTGCCGGGTGACGGTACCGTGCGCGGCCTCGGCCTCGACGGTCTTGCCGTCCGGGGTCATCAGCACACTGGTCATCAGCCCGAGCGAGCCGTATCCCTGGGCGACGATGTCGGACTCCACGTCGCCGTCGTAGTTCTTGCACGCCCAGACGACGCCGCCGTGGCCCTTGATCACCTGGGCGACCATGTCGTCGATCAGCCGGTGCTCGTACCAGATGCCCTCGGCCTCGAAGTCGGCCTTGAACTCGGCCTCGTAGATCTCCTGGAACAGGTCCTTGAAGCGGCCGTCATAGGCCTTGAGGATCGTGTTCTTGGTGGACAGGTACAGCGGGTAGCGGCGGCCCAGCGCGTACCGCATGGTGGCCCGGGCGAAATCACGGATCGAGTCGTCGTAGTTGTACATGGCCATGGCCACGCCGCCGCCGGGGAAGTTGGACACCTCCAGGTCGATCGGCTCGCCCTGGTCGCCGCTCGGCTGGTAGGAGATGCGCACCGTGCCGGGGCCAGGGACCACGAAGTCCGTGGCCCGGTACTGGTCGCCGTGCGCGTGGCGGCCGATGATGATCGGCTCGGTCCAGCCCGGCACGAAGCGCGGCACGCTGGAGATCACGATGGGCTCGCGGAACACGACGCCACCCAGGATGTTCCGGATGGTCCCGTTGGGCGACCGCCACATCTTCTTCAGGCCGAACTCTTCGACCCGGCCCTCGTCGGGGGTGATGGTGGCGCACTTGACCCCGACCCCGTACTGCTTGATCGCGTTCGCCGCGTCCACCGTGACCTGGTCGTCGGTGGCGTCCCGGTTCTCGACGGACAGGTCGTAATACTTCAGGTCGATATCCAGGTACGGCAGGATCAGCCGGTCCTTGATGAACTGCCAGATGATCCTGGTCATCTCGTCGCCGTCTAGCTCGACGACAGGATTGGCTACCTTGATCTTGGGCATGCCGCAGACTTCCCTTCCCTACTGCGCTCTGCTCTTGCCCGCCGGGCTGTTATCCCTGGGGCATGGTTACGACGGGGTCGGCAGCACCAGGCCAGCGACCAGCAGGCCGATAGCCAGGATGGCCAGCACCGTCACGTCGATATAGCGCCGCCTGCTGGCGAGCATGCCCGCCCGCCGCTCCGGCAGCGCAAGCCTGGCCGCGACAGCAACGAAAAGGGCACCCGCCAGGATAAACGTACCTGCCCGGACAGAGTGCGGCCCCTGCCAGATATAAGCCAGCCCGGCGGCCAGGCCGACCAGCACGATCGCGTACGGCATCTGGGCTCCCCGCACAGGCCCGGACCGCCGGGGACGGGAGCTGCGCGGCGTGCCGGCCGGCCTACGGGGGGCCGGCTCATGCTGATGATGCACCGCAGGGTCGGCGTAGGCCGGGGGGCCGGGATACTCGGGCCGGGGGGCCGCGGAGCGCGGCGGGTGGCTGGGTGAATCCAGCGGCGAAGGACGCTGCCGACGGCCGCGCTCCGGCGGGGGCCAGGCACCCTGGCCGGTCCCGGCCATGCTGGCCAGCCCGTAGGCCGCCACGCCTCCAGGCCCGGTCGGCGGTGTGATCCCCGTCAGATCGTCGGTCACTACCGCCCGCTCAGTGCTCTTGTGAGCATCGCTACCGCTCGCTCGCTGCTTTTTGTGTCTGCGTCAGCCACGCTACCGCTCGCCAGGTGCCGTCACCGGGCATCGCTGCCGCTCGGCCACTGTCTGATTCACCACTACCGCTCGCTCAAAGCGACCCAGTTGAGGTCGCGCTCACCGATGTACTCACTATCCGGCCGGATCAGCCGGTTGTCCGCGTGCTGCTCCATCACGTGCGCGGTCCAGCCCGCCATCCGGCTGACCGAGAACACCGGGGTGAATAGGTCAGTGGGAATGCCCAGGTAGTGGTAGACGGTGGCGGCATAAAAGTCAACGTTGGGATAGAGGCCTTTCTCCGCGAACACGGCCTCCTCCATCTGCCGGGACATCTGGTAGTAGGTGTCGTCCCCCGACACCGCGGCCAGTTCGCCGGACATCTGGCGCAGGTGGGTGGCACGCGGGTCCTCGGTCTTGTAGACCCGGTGCCCGAAGCCCATGATCTTCTCCCCGGCGCCCAGCCGTTCGCGGACCACTGGACCGACCGCGGCGACCGGGTCGGGGCCGGCCGTGGACCGGATGGCCTCCAGTCCCCGCATCACCTGCTCGTTAGCTCCGCCGTGCAGCGGGCCCTTCAGCGTGCCCAGGGCCGCGACCACCGCCGAGTGCATATCGGACAGGGTCGCCGCGCACACCCGCGCGGCGAAGGTGGAGGCGTTCATCGTGTGGTCCGCGTGCAGCACCAGGCAGGTGTCCAGGATCTCGGCGGCCCGCGGGGACGGGGCAGTGCCACGCAGCTGGAGCAGGAAGTTGGCCGCGAGGCTGAGACCGGGATCGGCGGGCACGCACTCACGGCCCTCGCGGGCGGCGTGGTAGGCCGCGACCAGGATGGGCTGCTGCGCGGTAAGCCGGGCGGCCTTCCGCTCGTTGGCCGGCGCGGCGTTGGAGCTCTCGTCTGGATCGTCGGCGCTGCCCAGGGAGACCAGGCTGCGCATCGCCTCCATCGGGCCCTGGCTGGCCGCGATCTGCGGGAGCGTGGAGGTGGCCAGCGCGCCCAGGGTCCGCCCGGCGGCGAGCTCGGCACGGTAGCCGTTCAGCTCGCCCGCGCTCGGCGCCGACCCGCGCTGCAGCAGGTAGGCAACTTCCTCGAAGGTCGAGGCCCCGGCGAGCTGGTGGATGTCGTAGCCGCGGTAGAACAGCCGGCCAGCCTGGCCGTCGATGTCGCTCAGCGCGGTGGACGCGGCGACGACGTCCGCCAGGCCCTTGGACGGCTTGTCCGCCATTCTTCCTCCCAAAGACTCGCTCGGCAGTGTACGTCTGCAGCCTGCGGGTGCCCTCTGCCGGCCGGCCGGTGATCACAAACCGGGTAGCCGGGCAGCACGCAAAGCCAAACCACATAAGGAAAAGGGGGTACGAGTCTGTCCGGAAAGGGTAACTGCAGGGAGAGAGATCCGTGACTGCTGGACAAGCGGGAGGAACGGCCGTGGAAGGGCCCTACATACGCATCGAGGACAGCGGCGAGGTGATACCGCTGGCCGAGTCGGTGACGACGGTTGGGCGCGGCGCTGGGGTCGACATCCGCCTCAGCGATCTGAGTGTGTCCCGGCTGCACGCCGAGATCATCCGGCGCGGGCCGTACGCCTACGTCACCGACCTGGGGTTATCGCGTAACGGCACCCGGGTCAACGGACGGCTCGTGGCCCGGCGCGTCCTGGAGGACGGGGACGTGCTGACGTTCGGGAACGCCCGCTGCCGGATCGGCGGTCTCCCCGCTGAGGACCTGACCGCCGAGATCGAGCTGCGGCGCTCGCCCAGCCCCGAGCTGACCAGGCGCGAACTTGACGTGCTCACGTCCCTCTGCCGCCCGGCCTTGTCCGATGAGGCGTTCGTCGCCCCGGCGACCGCCCGTGAGATCGCGGGCGACCTCGTAGTGACGGAGGCGGCGGTCAAGCAGCATCTCCTCCGGCTCTACCAGAAGTTCCGCATCCCCGAGGGCATCAACCGGCGGGTCAGGCTCGCCAACGAGGTGGTCTCCCTCGGCCTTGTCCGGCCGCTGCCTCCCGCCGGCCGCGAAAAGTCACCACCGCCGCAACCGCAGCCGTCCCGGTCCGCACCGGACCGGCCGGCGGGCCCTCCGGTTCCCGCTGGGGCAGGGCGCGTCCCGGCGGGGAGCGGCCTCCCTGAGCGGCGCGCCAGCTAGCCCACAGCCTGCGGGTCCGCGGGTAGGTGGGTGGGCACCGCCCCGGCAATGCCGCGGGCGTCCCGCGGTGGGCTCAGAACCAGAAACGGATGCGCCGGGGTCCCAGGTGCCCGAAGGGGCCCGGCAACGTCGGCAGGTGCACCACCGTGCCGTTGGGCGCGCCCAGCGGCCAGAAGGCGGCCGCCGCCGTGACCGCGGCGGCAACCGCGGCGAGCGCGAGTGCGCACATCCCGAACAGCGCCACGGCCTGCAGGCCGGGGCTGCGGACCACTCCGGACCAGACCCGGTTGAGCTGGCGGCGTGCCTTGCCCGACCCCGGACCGTAGGCGTAGAACGCCACCAGCGCGCCCGCCCCGTAGGACAGCGCGTGCAGGCCCGGGCTGGACGGCATGGCCAGGAGGGTGAGCCCGGCCGCGGCCACAGCCACGATGAGCGCCAGCGGCGCCAGGACCACGGTGGACACCAGCGAACGGACCACGAAGAAGGGGAACGAGGCGGCGGTCATGAAGGCACCCCGCTGGTCCGAGCCGCGGTGGGACAGGTCACCGGCCCGCAGCAGCATCAGGACAGCTAGGGCGATCAGGGTGCCGGCCACCGGCAGCAGGACCGCCAGGCACACCGCGATCACCAGCGTGGCCAGGACCAGGATCGGCTGCCTGCGCGGCGGCGTCCAGCGGTCCGCCGTGTCCCGGTCCTCCCCGGGCGCGGGGGGCCGCCCGTCCCGGGCCGCCCGCTCGGGGGACCCGGGGCGGCCGAAGCTGTCATCCGCGCCAGGATGGCCGCCGCCGCGGCCGCCCGGCCGGCCCGGCGGGTAGGCCACCGGCGGGAGGATGTCGGCGAAGTCGTCCGCGCGGACCGGCCCGGCGGCGATGGGATGGGTCCCGTGCAGCATGCCGCCCGCGGCGGGCGGCGGGTATGTGGTCGCGCCCTGGCCGGGCCCGGAGACCATGGTCCCACCCGGCCCGCCGTACCCGCCGAACCCGTCCAGCGCCGTGGGGCGCAGCGGAGTCCCGTCGGCGCGGGTCCCCGGGCCACCCAGCCCCATGCCCTGCAGGCCACCCGCAGGCACCGCCAGAGGCTGCAGGGCGGCCGGGTCCAGCGCGGCCGCCCGGCTGCGCAGCTGGATGGCAGCGGGCCGCTGGGCCGGGTCCCGGCGCAGCGAGGCGGCCAGCAGTTCCGCCATCGGCGCCGGCACCCCGGTCAGGTCCGGCTTGCCGTTCACGATCCGGTAGAAGATCGTCTCGTACGAGCCGGTGCCGAACGGGGGGCGGCCGGTCGCAGCGAAGGCCACGGTGGCTCCCCAGGCGTGCACGTCCGAGAACGAGGTGCTGTTCTGCCCCTCGATCACTTCCGGGGACAGGTAGCCGGGTGTGCCCATGAACATCCCGGTCATGGTGAGCCGGGTGGAGTCCAGGGCCTGGGCGATACCGAAGTCGATCACGACCGGGTCGCCGTTCATCAGCATCACGTTGCCCGGCTTGAGGTCGCGGTGCACCACGCCCGCCGCATGGATCGCGGCCAGGGCGTCCGCGAGCCCGGCGGCTACCCGGATCAGCCGGGCCCCGCTGAGCGGGCCCTCCTGGGTCACGACCTCGTCCAGCGTGCGGCCCGGCACGTAGCGGGTCACGATGTAGGGCGTCTCGCAAGTCACGTCGGTGTCGAGGACCTCGGCCACGAACGGGCTGCGGACCCGGCGCATGGTCTCGACCTCACGGGCCAGCCGGCGCCGCGCGTTCGGGTCGCCGGCCACTGCCGGGCGCAGGATCTTCACCGCGACCGAACGCTGCTCCGGGTCACGGGCAAGGTAGACCACGCCCATGCCACCCTCGCCGATCCGGTCGAGCAACCGGTAGGGGCCGAGCCGGTCTGGCGTGTGCTCTGCTGGTGTCATCGCTCTCCCAGCCTACGAACTACCCTCGCGCTAGCCCATCCAGACCGAACAGAACGCAGGTCGGAGCGCTCGCGCCAGCCTGGGAACCAACCCGGCGGTGACACGCCGCCTGCCGTTAGCCGCCGGTGACCAGCCGGCGCAGGGCCTCCGCCGTCCTGGCGTTCTGCTCGGCGTACCCGACCAGGGCCCGGGCCAGCTCGGCGGCCCACTCTTGTATTGCGACCGGCTGGCGGGACAGCACCACTCCGCGCACCTCGCGGGAGATTTCCGCGCTGGGCTGCCCGGCCCGCACCGCCAGCGACATAACCCGCTCCCCCAGCCGGACGGTGATTTTCGACACCGTGCCGGGTCGGCCGTGCATCCGGTCGGACACGGACCGGTCTCGTTCCACGGTCACGCATCCGGGTGGCAGGGACTCGCCGAGGGATTCGGTGAGCACGCGGGCGTAGATCGCCGCGTCGGCGCTGTCCGCCCGCAGCGCGGCGGTCACCAGCTCAAGGTCGGGGCTCTCATCCGGCTGCGTCATGGCCGGCCCGGTCCGTGGTGCGCAGTGAGCCCGTGGTACGCAGAGAGCCCGTGGCGCGCAGTGCGGTGGTGCGGAGTGATCAGGTGGCGCATGGCCTTGGCTGCTTCCTCGGGGACGGGCTCGCGGGCGTGCCCGTACGGTACGTCAATTGTCCGTCATGCGGGGCCGCCAGAGCCATGGCGGGGCGGGACGTGTCACCGCCCGGCGAAATTGGCCTTACCCGGCCCGTTCTCGACGAAGCTGCGCATCCCGGTGCGCTGGTCCTCGGTGGCGAACAGCCCGGCGAACTGCAGCCGCTCGATCTCCAGGCCGGTGCCCAGGTCGGTCTCCAGGCCGTCGTCGATGGCCTGCTTGGCGGCCCGCAGGGCGAGCGCGGGGCCGGTGGCGTACCGGGCCACCCGGGCGCGGGCCGCGTCGTAAACCTCCGCGTCCGGCACCACCTGGTCCACTAGGCCGATGGCATGGGCCTCGGCCGCGTCCACGAAGCGCCCGGTGAACACGATGTCCTTAGCCCGGGCCGGGCCGACCAGCCGGGGCAGCCGCTGGGTCCCGCCCGCACCGGGGATGACCCCGAGCAGGATCTCCGGCTGGCCTACCTTGGCTCCCTGCCCGGCCACCCGGAAGTCCGCGCAGAGCGCCAGCTCGAGGCCGCCGCCGAGCGCGTACCCGGTCACCGCGGCCACCACCGGCTTGGGGATCTTGGCCACCGCGGTGAAGCTGGCCTGCAGGCGCCTGGAGTCCGCGGCCATCGCCGCGTAGCTGGCGTCCGCCATCTCCTTGATGTCCGCGCCCGCGGCGAAGACCTTCGGGCCGCCGTAGAGCACGACGGCGCGGACGCTGCTATCCGCGGACACCTCAGCGGCGGCCGCGGCGATCTCGTCCTGGACCTGGGCGTTCAGCGCGTTCATAGGTGGCCGGTCGAGCCGGATCGTGGCGATGGCCTGGTCGATCTCGACCCGTACGAACTCCCCCATGAAGCACCTCCTGCTGGCCCGCGTTCCCGCTCAGGCTGGCACGCTGCCCGCCCAGGGCCCAGGGTGGAGAGTACTACTGCTGTTTAGTCCTCAGCTGACCGCGGCCGCGGCACTCCCTGCGAGTCCTGCAGGAAGGCCTGGATCTCCGCCTCGCTGTAGCGGCGGTGGCCGCCGAGCGTGCGGATGGACCGCAGCTTGCCCTGCTGGGCCCACCGGGTCACGGTCTTCGGGTCGACCCGGAACAACGCGGCGACCTCTGACGGCGTCAGGAGACGGTCCTCAGTGCGATTGTCATGCTTCATGACGTCAGTGCCCTTTCACGTGTGGAGACGACTTCGGTAACGGAAAGTGACACGAGGGCGTCATGCTGCTCGCATAACGTGTAGCTCGTACTCATGGCCCCCCCGGGCTTCCCTGCTGGCACGCTGGTGCCTGTCTGGTGTAACCACCCGCGGGACCGGCACACGAAGAACCCGCGAGCATGTTGCATAAAGTAGACGCAGTGCCACGCACGGCGGTTTACGTGCGGAACGTGATACGACCACCACTTTCCGCGAGTTCTTGGTGGCGGGGGCTCCCCGCGGCCGCCCGCCGCGCCCTCAGGGGCCATCCGCCGCGCCCTCGGGGGCGCCCCCGGCGGGCCCTCCGGGGGCGCCCGACGGAGAGGGCCGACAGACCCCCGGAGGCAGCAGAGCCCCGGCCGGCGAGCCAAGAGCCCCCCGTCGGCAAGCCGAGAGCCCCGGCCGCCAGGCCAGCAGGCTCCGGCCGGTCGGCAGGTTCGGGCGAGGGTGGGTCGCCTAGCGCAGGTCGCCGGTGGTCAGCCCGGCGGGCGCCTCCGGCAGTGTGACCAGGCCCATCTCCGCGGCACTGGCCAGCAGGGGATGACGGGGCACGACGCGGAGCGTGTAGCCGAACGGCCCCGGGCGGCCCAGCTCGGCCTTGCCCACGAAGCGCGCTACGCCGTCCTCGGGACCGTCCTCGAGGGTCAGCGAGCTGACCGCGGGGTTGAGGATCTCGTCCGCGTCGCCGACCCGGCCGTAGACCACCTCGACGCTCACGTCGTCGGCGGAAAGCCCGCCGAGGGCCACCGTGGCCCGGACGACCAGGCTGCCGCCGGGCCCCTGGCCGCCGTCCTCGCCCTCGACATGCTCGATGCGGACCCCGCCCCAGGCCCGTGTCACCCGGCGCTTCCAGGCCGCCAGCTCCCGGGCGGCCGCGAACGGCTCCGGCCGTCCCATGCCACCAGATCCCGCAGCAGCGGTCACCCCGTCGCTGAGCGTACGGACCGCCTGGGCCGCGGGGATGTACAGCTCCTCCACGTACTCCCGGACCATCCGGGAGGCCTGGACCCGCGGGCCGAGGGCACGCAGCGTGTGCCCGACCATCTCGAGCCAGCGGCGGGGCAGCCCATCCGCGCCGGTGTCGTAGAAGCGCGGCGCCACCGTCTGGCTGAGCAGCTCGTACAGCGCGTGGGACTCGAGCTCGTCACGCCGCTCCGGGTCCTCCACGCCGTCCGCGGACGGGATCGCCCAGCCGTCGGCGCCGTCGTACCACTCGTCCCACCAGCCGTCCCGGATGGACAGGTTCAGGCCGCCGTTGAGCGCGGACTTCATGCCCGACGTGCCGCATGCCTCCAGCGGGCGCAGCGGGTTGTTGAGCCACACGTCGCAGCCCTGGACCAGGGCACTGGCCATGGCCATGTCGTAATCGGGGAGGAAAACGATGCGGTGGCGCACGCGGGGATCGTCGGCAAACTGCACCATCTGCTGGATCAGCCGCTTGCCGCCGTCGTCGGCGGGGTGTGCCTTGCCGGCGATGACGAGCTGCACCGGCCGGTCCGGGTCAAGCAGCAGCGCGGTCAGCCGGGCCGGGTCGTGCAGCATCAGGGTCAGCCGCTTGTAGGAGGGCACCCGGCGGGCGAAGCCGATGGTCAGCACGCCGTCGTCGAGGACCTCGTCGGTCCAGCCCAGTTCCGCCTCGCTGGCCCCGCGCTGCTGCCACGAGGCCCGCAGCCGCTGCCGGGCCAGGGTGACCAGCCGGGACCGCAGCGCCCGGCGGATCTCCCAGAGCCGGGCCGGGTTGGTGTGCGCGACACGTTCCCAGGCGTGGCCGTCCTCGGGCAGCTGCTGCGCCACGGCGGAGTCCTCCGGAGGCCCGCTGGCCAGGTCGAGGACTTCCTGGGCGACCCAGGTGGGGGCGTGCACGCCGTTGGTGATCGAGCCGATCGGCACCTGGGCGGTGTCGAACCCGGGCCACAGGCCGGCGAACATCTCCCGGCTGACCTCGCCGTGCAGCTGGCTGACGCCGTTCACCCGCTGGGCCAGGCGCATGCCCATCACGGCCATGTTGAACATGGCCGGGTCGCCGCCGGGGAACGTCTCCGCCCCCAGCGCCAGCACCCGGTCGGTGGGCAGCGCCGGGTCGGCGGCCGGCCCGCTGAAGTGCCGCTCCAGCAGGTCCCGGCTGAACCGGTCGATCCCGGCGGGCACGGGGGTGTGCGTGGTGAACACCGTGCCGGCCCGGCACAGCTCGATGGCTTCCTCGAAGCTGAGGCCCTGCTCGGCGTACTCGCGGATGCGTTCCACGCCGAGGAAGCCGGCGTGCCCTTCATTGGTGTGGAAGACCTCCGGCTGGGGGTGGCGGGTCAGCGCGCAGAACGCCCGGACGGCGCGGACCCCGCCCATACCCAGCAGCAGCTCCTGGCGGAGCCGGTGATCGCCGCCGCCGCCGTACAGCCGGTCGGTGACCTCGCGCAGCGTGGGCTCGTTCTCTTCCACGTAGGAGTCGAGCAGGAGCAGCGGCACCCGGCCGGCCTGGGCTACCCAGATCTGCGCGGACAGCAGCTTCCCCTCGGCCAGCGCCACGCTGACCCGCACGGCGGTCCCGTCGGGGGCGCGGAGCAAGGTGAGCGGCAGCCCGTTCGGGTCACCGGCCGGGTACCGCTCCATCTGCCAGCCCTCAGGCGACAGGGACTGGGTGAAGTACCCGTGCCGGTACAGCAGGCCCACCCCGATGAGCGGCACCCCCAGGTCGCTGCTGGCCTTGAGATGATCACCGGCCAGGATGCCCAGGCCACCGGAATACTGCGGCAGCGCCTGGGTGATCCCGTACTCCGGCGAGAAGTAGGCGATCGCGGCGGGCCGGCCGGCCGGCCCCTGGTCAGCGGCAGCGCTGCCGCCGTCGGCATGCCGCTGGTACCACCGCGGCCCGGACAGGTACTGGTCCAGGTCACGGGCCGCGTCGTCGAGCCGCCGCAGGAAGGCCTGGTCGTGCGCGAGGCTCTCGAGCTGGGCCGGGGCGACCTCCCCGAGCAGCGCGACCGGGTCGTGGCCGGATGCCTCCCAGCCCGCCGGGTCGATCGCCGCGAACAGGTCACGGGTCTCCGCGTGCCAGGACCAGCGGAGGTTTAGCGTCAGGTCACGCAGCGGGGCAAGGGGTTCCGGCAGCGCGGCACGGACAGTAAAGCGGCGGATGGCTCTCACGGGCAGTGACCCTAATCGCCCAGAGTGGATGCCGCGAACCGGGTGCCGGAATTGGGCCGGCGCGGTAACTGGGTGAATGGCCGCGGGACCGGCCCGCGGTGCGCCCCGCAGGCCACGCGGATGGCGGCTCAGAGCGGCCGCGCAGGGCGGCTCAGAGCGGCCGCGGGCCGCCCCTGGTGAAAGCCCTGGGTACGCACGGTCAACAGCGGGCAGGCCCCCTCGCGCACCACCAGGTCGACTAGGTAGCGTCTAGGGGTGATAGGACGCATTCCC
>Ga0208717_1000557_pt1 | contig 12351 bp, 7 predicted proteins | sample NGESurF53shallow_FD_184489 | JGI IMG/M metagenome (GOLD analysis project Ga0208717, IMG submission 184489) | Arctic peat soil microbial communities from Barrow, Alaska - NGEE Surface sample F53-3 shallow (SPAdes) | ecosystem: Environmental > Terrestrial > Soil > Wetlands > Peat ... | reverse complement strand
CCTTTAAGGCTTGCATGGGCAATTACCATTCATAAAAGCCAGGGACTCACATTTGAAAAAGTAATGATAGATGCAGGAGCCGCATTCAGCAGCGGGCAGGTGTATGTTGCATTAAGCAGGTGTACCAGTCTCGGTGGAATTGTATTATTATCAAAAATTCCTTCGGCTGCCATTTATAGTAATGATAATGTTATTAAAGGTCAGCAATCACTCACCCACAAAGGTTCACTGGCAGAAAGATTTAATGGTGCAAGACAAATTTTTACGCAACAATTATTGGAAGAAATTTTTTCTTTCGATGAAATAGTAACCATTGCGGATGTTTTATATTATCACATAAAGGAACATAAGGATCAATTAAATAATGAGGCGATTAATTGGATAGAAAATTTGAAAAATAATTTTTTAGCAGATAAAGCAATTGGGTTAAAATTTATGAGTAAAGTTGCTGAATTAATGAAACAAGAACCTATTATTGAAAGCAACGGGCTCTTGCAAAAAAGAATTAATGATGCCGCTTTATATTTTCAATCAAAAATTTCTTCGTACCAGTATTCTATCCAAAATCATCCTTTAATCACAGAGCATAAAGAAGCGGCTAATAGTATTAATGAGTATCTGAATCAACTGGTATTGGCTGTATATACCATTAATTATTGTTTGGAATATTGTAAACAGCCTTTTTCTGTAACTTCTTTTTTACAACATAAATTGAAATTTGCGCAGCCAAGATTTAATCTATCAATTTATGCAAGTGGTAAAAAGCAATCTTATGCTGATATTCCTCATAGTGAATTATATGATTTGCTCAGGCGATGGAGAGATGATGTTTGTGAAAAATCCAATATGCCAATTTACATGGTCGCCAACAAGGTAACCTTAACTGAAATTGTTACTTATCTTCCGTTGAATAAAAAAGATTTGTTGCAAATAAGTGGTTTTGGAAAAGCTAAGGTTGATAAATATGGCGATGATATTTTGGATCTTACGACAACATATTGCACAAAAAATAACATAGCTACCAATATGATTGCTAAAGAAGCAAATCCTAAAAGAGAACGAAAAGAAAAAAGCAACGAAATTAAAACAGACACTAAAACACTTTCTTTTAATTTATTTAAAGAAGGGAAATCCGTTGCTGAAATTGCTGTGGAAAGAAACATGGCAATTGTTACTATCGAAGGGCATTTATCCTGGTTTGTAGGTAATGGAGATATTGACATAAATAAATTAGTACCTATAGAAAAACAACTTCTTATTAAAGCTGCTGTAAAGTTGCATGGCATTGCAAGCCACAAAACATTGAAGGATAATTTACCTGAAAATATTTCTTACGGTGAAATAAAAATGGTAATTGCTTCTATCAAAAAAGAGGAGTAAAGCGACAGGATTTATTTTTTTAGCATGAAATTCAATATGGCTAATACAGAACCCACAATCGCTAAAAATTGGACAATGCCAACGATATAAATAGAACGCATTATATCTATCTTATCTTCTTTAATAAGAAAAGTATCCTTACGATTATTAAATTCAGATGTAACTTCAGATTTTACAAAATCAACCAATTGTTGAGCTTCAGCATCTCCCAACTTTGTTTTTAAAGCATTATATAATTGTATCTCAGAAATACTCATACAGTAAAGATAACAAAAGTTGCAGAAAAATTTTAGCATTTTGATTTTTTCCCCTTACCTTTGCCATCCCAAAAAAAGTTCTTTAGTAGAAATCATTCGTTGGGAGTCCCGAGCTAGTCGAAGGACGTTAACACCAAAAAATTAATTATGGCAAAAGAAATTACAGCCTATGTCAAGCTCCAATGCAAAGGAGGACAGGCTAATCCGGCACCTCCAATCGGTCCCGCACTTGGTTCAAAAGGTATTAACATCATGGAATTTTGCAAACAATTCAATGCAAGAACCCAGGATAAACAAGGGAAAGTTCTTCCCGTTCTCATTACAGTTTATGGAGATAAATCATTTGATTTTATCATCAAAACTCCACCAGCGGCAGTACAATTAAAAGATGCCGCCAAAATTCAAAGTGGCAGCAAAGAACCTAACCGCAATAAAGTTGGTAAAGTTTCCTGGTCTCAGGTTGAAGAGATTGCCAAAGATAAAATGTCAGACCTTAATGCATTTACTTTGGAAAGCGCCATGAAAATGGTTGCTGGTACAGCACGCAGCATGGGTTTAACGGTTGAAGGAGCTGCTCCATGGAGTAAAAATTAACTGCAATTTTTTGCCTTTAAGCAAATTTTAAATTTTTTCAAAAATGATTACTAAAAAAAGAAAAGAAGCCAACGCTAAGGTTGATCAAAATAAAACCTACTCCCTTAAAGAAGCTTCATCATTAATAAAAGATATTAATACAACTAAATTCGATAGTTCTGTTGATCTTCATATACGTTTAGGAGTTGATCCTAAAAAGGCAGACCAGGCTGTACGCGGTACTGTATCTCTTCCTCACGGAACAGGTAAAACAAAAAAAGTGTTAGTGCTTTGTACGCCCGATAAAGAACAAGCGGCAAAAGACGCAGGCGCTGATTTTGTTGGTTTGGATGAATTCATTACAAAAATTGAAGGTGGCTGGACAGATGTTGATGTAATTATTGCCACCCCATCTGTAATGCCTAAAATTGGTAGATTGGGTAAAGTGTTAGGGCCAAGAAACCTTATGCCAAATCCTAAAACCGGTACCGTTACCAACGATGTTGTTGCGGCAATCAGCGATGTAAAAGGCGGGAAAATTGCATTTAAAGTTGATAAAGTAGGAATAGTTCATGCTTCTATTGGCAGAGTTAGTTTCTCTTCAGATAAGATTGAAGCCAACAGCCAGGAATTAATAAATGCAATCATCAAATTAAAACCTTCAACATCCAAAGGTATTTATTTGAAAAGCCTTAGCATGGCGAGCACCATGAGCCCGGGCATTACTATAGATGCAAAATCTGTTCAGAATTAAATAATTATTATTTGCTTCAGTTGTAGGCTTACAATTAAAAGCAGCAAAACACATTGTATGAATAAAGAACAAAAGCAGGAAGTAATTGATACTTTGAAAAATAAATTTTCACAGTATGCTAACTTCTATATAACAGATACGCAGCAGCTTAGTGTAGCACAGATTAACAATCTTCGTCGTCATTGTTTTGATAAACAAGTGGAAATGAAAGTGGCTAAGAATACCCTTATTAAAAAAGCCCTTGAAAGTCTTGACAGTGATAAATATTCAGGTGTGTACGATTCATTGCACCAGGTAACGGCTTTAATGTTCAGCGAGAGTCCGAAAGAACCAGCTCTTATTATTAGCAGTTTCCGTAAATCGATTAATGGAGAAAAGCCAATATTGAAAGCAGCCTTTTTAAATGGGGATATTTTCGTGGGAGATAATCAATTGGTTGCTCTTACAAAAATTAAAACTAAGAATGAACTGATTGGCGAAGTGATTGGATTATTAATGTCGCCTATTCAAAGAGTGATAGGTGCTTTGCAAAACAGACCTGAAACCATTGAAAAGGTTGAGGTTAAGTCAGAAACGATCGAAGCTAAAACAGAAGTTACTCAACCAAAAGTCGAAGTAGCAGAAGCAAAAGTCGAAGTTGCTGAACCAAAAACTGAAACTGTTGAAGTAAAAGCAGAAACTACTCCTGAAACAGAAACAAAAGCAGAAGTTACAAAACCAGATACAGAAGCAACAGAACCACCTGTAGCCGAAGCTTAATTAACTTATTATTGAATTGACAAATAAGGTAATCATTTAAATAAACAATTTTTTTAAAACACTCCGTCGGACCTCATATTTATTGGGGAGAGAAGTCGGAAAAAATTAAATCAAACAAAATGGCAGACGTAAAAGTATTAGCTGAAAACTTAGTAAGCTTAACAGTAAAAGAAGTTCAGGAATTAGCTGAATTTTTAAAATCAGAATATGGTATTGAACCGGCAGCAGCTACAGTTGTAGCAAGTGCAGATGCAGGTGGTGGAGCAGCGGCAGTTGAAGAAAAAACATCTTTCAATGTAATTCTTAAAGCTCCCGGCGCTAACAAACTTGGCATCGTAAAAATTGTAAAGGAACTTACCGGCCTTGGCTTGAAAGAAGCGAAGGATCTTGTTGACGGCGCTCCTAAAGCAATTAAAGAAGGTGTTGATAAAGCTACTTCAGAAGAAATTAAGAACAAGCTTACAGAAGCCGGCGCTGATGTTGAAATACAATAACATTTTGTATTAAATAATTGCAATGGCTGGGTATAGACCTGGCCTTTGCTTACTTATAGCATTTTTGGTTCAAATGCCTGGATTTAAAATTTCCCTAAATTATTTTGGGTGAAACTCACTTTCTAAATATTTGGATAATAATGCTTACTTTTGCACTCCTTTATTTTCGGGTAAGTGACAAAATACCTGTAATTACCCTTGTAGAGGCGCTCTCACTTTAAAATATTTTAACTAAAATATGGCTCCAACTAAAGTAGCTCCAGATCAAAGAATCAGTTTTGGAAAAATTGAACATTTGGCGGAAACCCCTGATCTATTGGGGATACAGATACAATCTTTTAAAGATTTTTTTCAGTTAGAAACCACACCCGATAAACGTAATGTTGAGGGATTGTTTCGTGTGTTTAAGGAAAATTTTCCTATTACGGATACCCGTAACATTTTCATGCTGGAATTCCTGGATTATTTTGTAGATCCTCCACGTTATACAATTGAAGAGTGTATTGAGAGAGGCCTTACTTATGCGGTTCCTCTTAAAGCCAAGCTTCGTCTTAGCTGTAATGATGAAGAGCATGTTGATTTCCAAACTATCGTTCAGGATGTTTTTCTTGGAAACATTCCATACATGACTCCCCGTGGTACCTTTGTAATCAACGGTGCGGAGAGAGTTGTGGTAAGTCAATTACATCGTTCACCTGGTGTATTCTTTGGTCAGTCAGTTCATCCAAACGGAACGAAAATTTATTCTGCAAGAGTTATTCCTTTTAAAGGTGCCTGGATGGAATTTGCTACAGACATTAATAATGTAATGTATGCATACATTGATCGTAAGAAAAAATTCCCTGTAACAACTTTATTGCGTTCTATCGGCTATGAAACTGACAAAGATATTCTGGAACTTTTCGGAATGGCAGAAGAAGTAAAGGCTGATAAAAAAACGCTTCATGCTAATGTTGGAAAGCGCTTGGCAGCAAGAGTTTTGCGTACATGGGTTGAAGATTTCGTTGATGAAGATACCGGTGAAGTGGTGAGTCTTGAAAGAAATGAAATAGTGCTTGAAAGAGATACCATTTTAGACGACGACAATATCGCGATGATTTTGGAACTCGAAGTGAAAAGTGTTTTTATTCAGAAGGAAGAAGTGAGTGGGGATTATGCAATTATCTATAATACTTTAAATAAGGATACTTCTAATAGTGAAATTGAGGCCGTGCAGCACATTTATCGCCAGTTAAGAGGCGCTGATGCTCCGGATGATGAGACTGCCCGTGGTATTATTGATAAATTATTCTTTAGCGACAAGCGTTATGATCTCGGTGAAGTAGGTCGTTATAAAATCAATCGCAAACTTGGATTAAATTATCCTATTGAAAAGAAGGTTTTAACCAAAGAAGATATTATTGCCATAATAAAATATCTCGTTTTACTTACCAATGCAAAAAGCGAAATTGATGATATCGATCATTTGAGCAATCGTCGGGTACGTACAGTGGGAGAGCAGTTATATGCTCAGTTTGGTGTTGGTCTTGCCCGTATGGCCCGTACCATCCGTGAAAGAATGAATGTAAGAGACAATGAAGTATTTACTCCGGTAGATTTGATCAATGCAAGAACTTTATCTTCTGTTATCAATTCATTTTTTGGAACATCCCAGTTATCACAGTTTCTTGATCAAACAAATCCTTTAAGTGAAATAACACATAAGCGTCGTATTTCTGCACTCGGGCCCGGCGGTTTAAGCAGGGAGCGTGCAGGCTTTGAAGTACGTGACGTACATTATTCTCACTATGGTCGTCTTTGTACAATTGAAACTCCTGAGGGACCAAACATTGGTTTGATATCTACACTTTGTGTTCACGCAAAAATCAACGAGATGGGTTTCATTGAAACTCCTTATCGTAAGGTAAACAATGGTCATGTGGATATGAAAAAAGTATATTTCCTGAGCGCAGAAGAAGAGGATTCTGCAAAGATTGCACAGGCAAATGCACCTTTGGATGATCATTCAAACTTTTTAAATGATAAAGTTAAGTCAAGGGAAACCGGTGATTTTCCTATACTTGATAAAAACGAAGTAGAATATATGGATGTAGCACCCAACCAGATTGTTGGGTTAAGTGCTTCATTAATTCCTTTCCTTGAGCATGATGATGCCAACAGGGCTTTGATGGGTTCAAACATGCAACGTCAGGCAGTTCCATTAATTCTTCCGCAGGTGCCTATCGTTGGTACAGGTTTGGAAGGTAAAGCGGCTCGTGATGCGAGGATTCAGATTCATGCAGATGGAGATGGAGTGGTTGAGTATGTTGATGCAAACGAAATACACGTAAGATATAACAGGAACCAATCACAGAAATTAGTAAGCTTTGAAGAAGATCTTATAATTTATAGGCTTACTAAGTTCATAAAAACGAATCAAAGTACTTGTATCAATCTTCGTCCTGCAGTAAAGAAGGGTCAGACTGTAAAATCAGGTGACTTTTTAACCGAGGGATATGCTACAAAAGATGGTGAACTGGCGCTGGGCCGTAATTTGAAAGTGGCGTTTATGCCCTGGAAAGGTTACAACTTTGAGGATGCTATCGTTATCAGTGAAAAAGTGGTTAAAGAAGATCTGTTCACTTCAATACATATAGATGAATTTGAACTGGAAGTAAGAGACACCAAATTAGGTGAAGAAGAACTAACTCCTGATATTCCTAATGTTAGTGAAGAAGCTACAAAGGATCTCGATCAGCATGGTGTAATAAGAATTGGTGCTCAGGTTAAGGAAGGCGATATTCTAATTGGAAAAATTACTCCTAAAGGCGAAAGTGATCCTACTCCCGAAGAAAAATTGTTAAGAGCAATTTTTGGTGATAAAGCCGGTGATGCAAAAGATGCTTCACTGAAAGCTCCAAGTGGAACAGAAGGAGTTGTAATTGATAAGAAATTATTCCAGCGTGCAAAGAAAGATAAGAACGGTAAAGTAAAAGAAAAAGCTTCGCTTGAAAAGATTGATAAGACTCACGAGAAGAATGAAGCTGATCAGCTGGAATTGCTTATCAGTAAGCTTTTGGTTCTGTTGAAGGACAAAACCTCAGCAGGTGTAAGCAATAATTTTGGTGAAATGCTTATTGGTAAAGGTGCCAAATTCACACCGAAAAATCTTTCTAATATTGACTATCAGAATGTAAATCCTTTAGTTTGGACCGCAGAGGCAAAAACTGATGATCATATTAATACTTTGTTGCACAATTATAATATAAAGTACAACGAAGAATTGGGGAGATACAAGAGAGAAAAATTTAATATATCGATAGGCGATGAATTACCTGCAGGTGTATTGAAACTTGCTAAAGTTTACCTCGCTGTTAAACGTAAGTTGAAAGTAGGAGATAAAATGGCTGGCCGTCATGGTAATAAAGGAATTGTTGCAAAAATTGTTCGCCAGGAAGATATGCCTTTCCTTGAAGATGGAACTCCGGTTGATATTGTTTTGAATCCATTGGGTGTACCGAGTCGTATGAACCTTGGGCAGATATATGAAACTGTTCTCGGATGGGCTGGTGAAAAACTCGATAAGAGATATGCCACACCAATTTTTGATGGTGCATCAGTTGCTGAAATTGCAGAACAAATTAAAGAGGCTAACCTGCCGACTTTTGGACATACCTATTTATATGATGGTGAAACAGGAGATCGTTTCGATCAAAAGGCAACTGTCGGTATTATATATGTAATAAAGTTGCACCACATGGTTGATGATAAGATGCATGCACGTTCAATAGGGCCATACAGCTTAATTACGCAACAACCTTTGGGTGGTAAAGCACAGTTTGGTGGCCAGCGTTTTGGTGAAATGGAAGTGTGGGCATTGGAAGCTTACGGCGCATCGAACATACTTCAAGAATTACTCACATTGAAATCTGATGATATTATTGGAAGAGCCAAAACCTACGAGGCTATTGTGAAAGGTGACAATATCCCGAGACCAGGTGTTCCTGAATCATTCAACGTATTGGTTCATGAGTTAAGAGGTTTGGGATTGGATTTGCAATTTGAATAATGTCGACTGGAATTTTTGGATAATTAAAAGCTTTTAGGGATGTTTATTTGAATAAAAGCTATTAAGTTCTTTGATTAAATATCTGCATTATGAGTAAAGCAGTTAGTATAACAGAAACGCTGATAGGAAGTAAAATTTATCTTATCAGAGGACAAAAAGTAATGCTTGATTTCGATCTTGCAGAGATGTATGATGTTGCTAACAAAGCTTTGAAACAGGCAGTGAGAAGAAATATCGAAAGATTTCCTGAGGACTTTATGTTTGAAATGACAGAAGAAGAGCTTTCAAATTGGAGGTCACAATTTGTGACCTCCAATTCTCTGAAAATGGGACTTCGTTATAAATCATTTTGTTTCACCGAACATGGTGTATTAATGCTTTCAAGTGTGTTAAGAAGTGAAAGAGCCGTACAGGTGAACATACAAATTATGAGGGTTTATAGCAAGATGAAGGAATTGCTGCAAATGAATAAAGATATATTAATCAAGATGGAAAAATTGGAGAAGAATTCAGATAAACACGATAGAGAAATCAAATTAATTTTCGAAGCAATAAAAAAACTCATTGCACAGCCCATAGAAAGAACACAAAGAATTGGATTTAAAAAAGAATGGTAGGCGGCCATCAACTGCTAAACGAAGTTTTATTAAAGATGATGAGTAAAAGATGGTAAAAATTAGTAATAAATAATTAGAATTAAATATGATAAGAAAAGAAAATCGTCCGCGTCCAACGTTTTCTCAAATTACAATTGGCCTTACTTCTCCTGATTCTATTTTAGAAAGAAGCTATGGTGAAGTATTAAAGCCTGAAACAATTAACTACCGTACTTACAAGCCGGAAAGAGATGGTTTGTTTTGCGAGAGAATTTTTGGGCCGGTAAAGGATTATGAATGTGCATGTGGTAAGTACAAGCGTATCCGTTATAAGGGTATTGTTTGCGACCGCTGTGGTGTTGAGGTTACCGAAAAGAAAGTTCGTCGTGAAAGAATGGGACATATCAAATTAGTGGTTCCCGTTGTTCACATCTGGTATTTTAAATCCCTTCCAAATAAGATTGGGTACCTGCTGGGTATGAGTTCTAAGAAATTAGAAACTATTGTTTACTACGAAAGATTTGTTGTAATACAATCAGGTATCCGTGCTGATAAAGGGCAAAACTACAGTGATCTTTTAACTGAAGAAGAATACCTGGATATATTGGATACACTTCCAAAAGACAACCAGCATTTGCCTGATGAAGATCCTGATAAATTCATTGCTAAAATGGGTGCAGAAGCGGTTCATGATATGTTGCAAAGAATTGACCTTGACCAATTGTCTTTCGATCTTCGTAATGCCGCCGCTAATGAAACTTCTCAACAACGTAAGGCTGATGCATTAAAGCGTCTAAGCGTGGTAGAGAGTTTCCGTGATGCCAATACAAGAATCAATAATCGTCCTGAATGGATGGTTATGCAATACATCCCGGTTATTCCGCCTGAACTGCGTCCATTGGTACCGTTAGATGGTGGACGTTTTGCATCTTCTGACTTAAATGATTTGTATCGTCGCGTTATTATTCGTAACAATCGTTTAAAAAGATTACTGGAAATTAAAGCGCCTGAAGTTATTCTTCGAAATGAAAAAAGAATGCTGCAGGAAGCAATTGACTCATTATTTGATAACTCAAGGAAATCAAATGCTGTAAAAGCAGAAGGTGGTCGTGCATTAAAATCCTTAAGCGATGTGCTGAAAGGTAAACAAGGTCGTTTCCGTCAAAACCTTTTGGGAAAACGTGTTGATTATTCTGGCCGTTCTGTAATTGTTGTTGGTCCTGAATTGAAGATGCATGAATGTGGTTTGCCTAAAGATATGGCTGCGGAATTATTCAAGCCATTTATCATTCGTAAATTAATTGAAAGAGGAATTGTAAAAACTGTAAAGAGTGCCCGTAAACTTGTTGATAAAAAAGAAGCTATCATCTGGGATATTCTTGAAAATATATTGAAAGGACATCCTGTTATGTTAAACAGGGCTCCAACATTGCACCGTTTGTCAATACAGGCTTTCCAGCCAAAATTGATTGAAGGAAAAGCAATTCAATTGCATCCGTTAGTTACTACTGCATTCAACGCGGATTTCGATGGTGATCAGATGGCAGTTCACGTGCCTTTAAGTAACGCTGCAGTGTTAGAAGCGCAGATGTTGATGTTGTCTTCGCACAATATATTGAATCCTCAAAACGGAACGCCTATTACGTTGCCTTCGCAGGATATGGTTTTGGGCTTATACTATATAACTAAAGCCAAAAAATCTACAAAAGAAGTTGCGGTTAGAGGCGAAGGCAAATCGTATTACTCTCCGGAAGAAGTAATTATTGCTTATAACGAGCAAAAAATTGATTTGCACGCAACCATTAAGGTTAAAGTGGATGTTCGCAATGATGATGGAACATTTCAAAATAAATTAATTGATACTACGGTAGGTCGCGTAATTTTTAACCAACACGTACCAAAAGGAGCTGGTTATGTAAATGCGCTGCTTACTAAAAAAGCATTGCGTGAAATTATTGGCGATATAATTAAATGGACAAATATTCCGGCTACCGCAAAATTCCTGGATGATATAAAACAACTTGGTTTCCGCATGGCTTTCAGAGGTGGGTTGTCTTTTAATATCAATGATCTGATTATTCCTGATACCAAGCAGGAAATGATTGATAATGCAACAGGCGAGGTGGATGAAGTATGGGATAATTATAATGCTGGTCTTATCACCAACAATGAAAGATACAATGGTATTATTGATATCTGGAGCAGGGTAGATACGCGTCTAACTGAAACGCTTATACGCGAATTGGCCGCCGACAAACAAGGTTTCAATTCTGTTTATATGATGTTGGATTCAGGAGCAAGAGGCTCAAAGCAGCAAATTAAGCAGTTAGCCGGTATCAGGGGATTAATGGCGAAACCGCGTAAATCAGGCAGTACTGGAAGTGAAATTATTGAGAATCCAATTCTTTCTAATTTTAAAGATGGATTGAACGTATTGGAATACTTTATCTCAACGCATGGCGCACGTAAAGGTCTTGCAGATACAGCACTAAAAACTGCGGATGCAGGTTACTTAACAAGAAGGCTTGTTGACGTGGCACAGGATGTAGTTATAAATGAGGAAGATTGTGGAACATTAAGAGGTATTGCTACAACTGCGTTAAAAGATAATGAAGATATTATAGAACCATTATATGACAGGATTTTGGGCAGAACTTCTTTGCACAATGTGTACAATCCAGTTAACGAAGAATTACTCGTTGCGGCAGGTGGAAACATTACAGAGGAGATTGCACACAGTATAGATGAGGCAGGAGTTGAGAATGTTGAGATTCGTTCAGTACTTACTTGCGAGAGTCGTCGTGGTGTTTGTGTAAAGTGTTATGGTAAGAATCTTGCATCAGGATATACAGCACAAAAAGGCGATGCAGTCGGTATTATCGCTGCCCAATCTATTGGTGAACCCGGAACACAGCTTACATTGCGTACATTCCACGTTGGTGGTGTTGCAGGTTCTGCGTCAGTAGAATCTACTTTAAATGCCAAGTTTGACGGAACTATTCAATTCGATGGTTTACGTACAGTCGATGCCGTTAGTAACTCAGGAGAAAAAGCAAAAGTGGTAATTGGCCGTACCGGTGAAGTAAGAATAATGGATGTAAAGAATGATCGCTTGCTTATTACTAATAATGTTCCTTATGGTGCAACACTTAATGTAAAAGACGGACAGAAAGTAGCAAAGGGCGAAGTTATCTGTACATGGGATCCATTCAATAATGTAATTGTTTCTGAAATAGATGGCGCTATTAAATTTGAAAATATAGTTGAAGGTATAACTTACCGCGAAGAGGCTGATGAACAAACGGGACACAGAGAGAAAGTGGTAATTGAAACAAAAGATAAAGCCCGTATTCCATCATTAATTGTTGAAGGTAAAAAGGAATCTAAATCATATAACCTCCCTGTAGGATCGCACATTATTATGGATGAAGGTGAAGAATTAAGAGCAGGACAGGTGGTTGTAAAAATTCCACGTGTATTAGGAAAACTA
>Ga0208717_1000555_pt1 | contig 12357 bp, 12 predicted proteins | sample NGESurF53shallow_FD_184489 | JGI IMG/M metagenome (GOLD analysis project Ga0208717, IMG submission 184489) | Arctic peat soil microbial communities from Barrow, Alaska - NGEE Surface sample F53-3 shallow (SPAdes) | ecosystem: Environmental > Terrestrial > Soil > Wetlands > Peat ... | reverse complement strand
CGGTCAGGTTGTGGGCGACGACGTCATGCATCTCACGCGCGATCCGGGCGCGTTCGCCGGCCGTCGCGAGCTGGACCTCGTGCTCGTGCTCGTGCTGCAACCGGTCCGCGCGCTGGCGCAGTCCGGCGAGCGTCAGACGCCGATTGCGGACGTTGATCCCGAGCACGCCCGCCGCGGTGGCGAGACCCGACAGGCCGATGACGGCCTTCAGCCACGGCTCGGCACCGGACGCCACCTGGCTCACCGCGAGCACGATGCCGAGCTCCAGCGCCGCGCCGGCCCCCGCCGTCGTCCGCAGTCCGGACGTGACCGCGATCGTGTAGAACGCGACCAGGAGCGCGCTGTCGGCAAAGGCCGGTCCCACCGCCAGCGACTGCACCGCCGCCACCAGCCAGATGAGCGCGAACACCGGCACCGGCGCGCGCCGGCGCCACAGCAGCGGAGCCACCAGGGCGACATTGAGCACGATGGCCACCAGCCCCGCGTTGCGCGAGTGGGCGAGCGAGAGTGCCAGCAGCGCCAGCGCGATCACGCCGTCCACCCATGAGGGAAGACGCTCACCGGCCGTGGCCGGCCTCCGGAATGCGTCGGGCAGGCGCTGCCGCATCTCGGTCAACCTTAGTGGCCCGTTTCGAACCACTTAGACGCTGTCGAGACCTCGTCGGCTCAGGCGTCGCGCCGCCGGAGGCTGACCGCGGCCCCCGCCACCGCGAGCACCGTGTACCCGCAGAACAGCGCGAACCCGGCCCACACCGCCAGGTGATGCGAGTTGTCGAAGCTGTGCGACGCGACGGTGGTCGCCGCATTGAGCGGCAGATAGGGGGAGATCGAGTCGTTGACGCTGCTGGGCAGGATCGCGCTGATGCCGGGCAGCACGAACAGCAGCCCGACGAAGGTCGCGATCCCACCGGCGGTGTTGCGCAGAATGCCGCCGAGCCCGACGCACATGGCCCCGAGCACGGTCAGGAACAACGCGGCGCCGATGACGGTGCGCAGGGCTCCGGGATCGCCGATGCCGTGCTGGACATGGTGCTGGGTGACGATCGCCTGCACCGCGAAGAACGAGATCAGCGACGCGATCAGCATGAGCACGAACGTCACCACCGCGAACACCAGCAGCTTGGCCCACAGGACCGGCAGCCGGCGTGGCACGGCCATCATGCTCGAGCGGATCATGCCCGTCGAGTACTCCCCGGTGATGACGAGGACACCGAGGACGCCGATCGCCAGCTGAGCGAGGTGGTAGCCGCCGACCGCGGTGTTGATCGCGTCGTAGGTGGCGCGATCGTGGGGGTGGAGCTGGTTCCACCGCGACATCTGCACCGCCGCGACCAGCGGGCCGAGGCCCGCCATGGCGATGAACGACGCCAGCAGCGACCAGCGCGTCGAGCGCAATGACCACAGCTTGGTCCATTCCGAACGCAGGACGTTGGCCTGGGTGACCCGGCCGGCGGGCGAACCGACGCGGGTCGGCGTGGTCTGAGGTGACGCGACGGCGCTCATGCGGCCTCCGGGATCGAGTCGACGAGTTGCGGGTCAAGCGCTCCGGCGTGGTACTCGACCGCGCCGCCGGTCAGGCCCATGAAGGCCTCCTCCAGCGACGCATTTTGCGGGATGAGCTCGTGGAGCACGATCTGGTGCGCGGCCGCCGCAGCGCCGACCTCCGCGCTGGTCAGGCCATGCACCTCCAGCACCTCGCGCTCGGCGCTCTTGACCGTGACCCCGTCACCGACCAGGACGTCGCGCAGCTCCCCGGCCTGAGGGGTACGGACGATCACGGCCGCGTTCTGGGACGCCTGGGCGACGATCTCGGCCACGGTGGTGTCGGCGATCAGACGGCCGCGGCCGATGACCACCAGGTGCTCGGCGGTCTGCGCCATCTCCGCCATCAGGTGCGATGACAGGAAGACCGTGCGGCCCTCGGCGGCCAAGCCCTTTAGCAGATTGCGGATCCACAGGATGCCCTCGGGATCGAGGCCGTTCGCCGGTTCGTCGAGGATCAACGTCGCCGGATCGCCCAGCATCGCGGCGGCGATGCCGAGCCGCTGGCCCATGCCTAGGGAGAAGCCACCGGCGCGCTTGCGCGCCACCTCGGAGAGCCCGACCAGCTCGATCACCTCCTGCACCCGCGAGCGCCCGATGCCATGCGTTTGAGCCATGGCCACCAGGTGGTTGTATGCCGACCGCCCGGTGTGGATGGCCCGTGCCTCCAGCAGCGCGCCGACATCGTGCAGTGGCGCGGGGAGCTCGCTGTAGGGCTTGCCGTTGACGGTCGCGCTACCCGCCGTCGGTCGGTCAAGGCCCAGGATGACGCGCATCGTGGTCGACTTGCCCGCCCCGTTGGGGCCGAGAAAGCCGGTCACGATTCCCGGCTTGACGGTGAACGTCAGGTCGTCGACGGCAACCTTCTCGCCGTAGCGCTTGGTGACGTGGTCGATTTCGATCATGTTCAGATTGTCGACGCCCGGGCACCGGAGCACAATCCGGCGCAGGGATGAACTTCTCGGCTGGCCGCGTCGCCCGGAGGTCTCACGGCATCCACCCACAGACGGAGCCGGTCGGTACCGGCTCGCGATTGATAGCCGGCACCGGAAGCCGGGTAGCTTCACCCGGGCAGGGATGCCTCGCGCGTACCGTGCGCCCCCATTGGCACGCGCATTGGAGAGCCCGCGACCCACCCCCGGGTCGCGGGCTCTCCCCCTTCCTGCATTCCGCCGGTTGCCGACATCGGCCCGCCGTCCTCGGCTCGCCGTCCTCCCGCTCAGCCTCAGCTGACGCGGATGCCCTGCATCCCACCATCGACCGCCAGCAGGGTGCCGGTGGTCGACGCCGACAGCGGGCTGGCCAGGTACGCGATCGCGTGCGCGACCTCGGCCGCGGTGACCAGCCGGCCCATCGGCTGGCGCGCCCGCAGCGCCCGGGCGGCGGCGTCGGGGTCGTCGGCCCGGTCCAGCAGTCGCGCGACCCACGGGGTGTCGGCGGTTCCCGGGGTCACGGCGTTGACCCGAATGCCCTCCCGGACGTGGTCGGCGGCCATCGCCAGCGTGAGCGCGGCGACGGCTCCCTTGCTGGCGGCGTACACGGCGCGCTGCGGCAGTCCGACCGGCGCCACCACCGAGCACGTGTTGACGATCGCGGCGCGCGAAGATCGGCGCAGGTGGGGGAGGGCCGCCCGGGTCACGCGGGCGATCCCGAACACATTGACGTCGAAGACGCGCTGCCATTCCTCGTCGTCGTTGGCGGCGACGTCCCCGACGGCGCCGATCCCGGCGTTGTTGACGAGGACGTCGATCCCGCCGAGCCGCTCGGCCACGGTGGTGATTGCCTCGTCGACGGCGGCCGCATCCGTGACGTCGCACGGGACGCTGACGGCCACGTCGGGGCCGCCCCCCGCTCCGCTGATCTGCCGGTCCAGCACCGCGACGGTGGCGCCGCGCCCGGCGAGGAGGTCCGCGGTGGCGGCGCCGATCCCGCTCGAGCCGCCGGTGACGACGGCGACGAGGTCCGTGAAATCAGTCATGCGTGTGTCTCCAATCGGTCGTCAGATGCGCGGGTCGACGTGGATCTTCGGTCCCGGGCCGGCGTCACCGGGGCGCCAGCCGGCGAGGACGTCGCCGACCTGCTCGAGGCCGACAATCGCGGCGACGAGCGGCCGCGGATCGACGGCGCCCGAGGCATAGCCCTCGATCGCCCCGGTGAGCGCCGGGGATCCTGAGAGCACGCCCACGGCGGTGACGTCCTTGAGTGCCAGCATCCGGGTGTCGATCGGGCTCGGCGTGCCCGCCAGACCGATGTACACCACGCGCTTGCCGGGCTGCACCAGATCGAGGGCGAGCGCCGGCAGCGTCGCCGCGTTGGACGCGTCGACGACGGCGTCGAACGGCAGCGCGGGGAGATCCGCTTCGACCCATGCTCCATCGACCCCGAGCGACCGGGCAAAGGCCAGCGACGACTCGGTGTTGCCGAGCACGTGCACCTCGGCGCCCGCCGCCTGCGCGAACCGGGCCACCAGCAGTCCGATCGTCCCGGGGCCGAGCACGAGCAGCCGGTCTCCGGGGCGCAGATCGGCCGCCCGGACGGCTCGCAGCGCATTGCCACCCGGCTCGGCCATCGCCCCGGCGCAATCGTCGACCGGAGCGGGGAGCGCCCGCAACGACGTGGCCGGAACTGCGAGCTGCCCGGCCAGCGCGCCGGGCCGACCGCCCCGGATCCCGACCTCGGTGCGCCGCTCGCACAGGTGCTGGACGCCGGCGGAGCAGCGGTGGCACGCCCCACAGCCGAGCATCGTGTCCCCGGCGACGCGGCAGCCGAGCCAGCGCTCGTCCACGCCGTCCCCCAGGGCCGAGACGACCCCGCACCACTCGTGGCCGAGCCGCATGGGGTAGGCGGCGTGGCCGTCGTGCAGGTATGCCATCTCGCCGGTGAAGAACTCGACGTCGGTCCCGCACACGCCGACGCGGGTCACGTCGACGATGACGTCGCCCGGCGGCGCCGTCGGTGCCGGCACCTCCCAGACCGCCGACTTCCCCGGCCCGGTGACGGCGAACGCCCTCATCGTGCCAGTCCCGCCCACGGCGCCACCGCGACGCCGACCGCCTCGACGTGGGCGACGAACAGGTGGCCCGAGAGCGGGAACGCGTCGAGCTGTGCCGATGACAGCTGGGCGCGGGCGGTGGTGATCACCAGCACATCACGGCGCGGACCGGCGAACGCGACGCTCGACGTGTGCGGCGCGGGCACGGTCACGGTGGCCAGCCGTTCGCCGGCGGGCGAGTAGCAGCGCACCTCGCCGACGCCCCACACGGCCACCCACAGGTTTCCGTCCGTGTCGCTGCACACGCCGTCGGGCGAGCCCCCGCCGCCGCGGCACCGCACCGCCGCAGAGCGCTCGGCGCAAGCTCCGGTCCGCGGGTCATACCGGCGGGCCCAGATGACCCCGGAAATCGTGTCCACGCTGTAGAGGACGGCGCCGTCGGGTGACCACGCCAGGCCGTTGGAGAGCGTGAGGTCGTCATCGATCACCGTCATCGATCCGTCGTACTCGAGCCGCTGCAGAGACTCCTCGCCGCGCCGGGCGTCGAGCGCCATCGTCCCGATCAGGAACCGTCCCGCCGGGTCGCAGGCGCCGTCGTTGAGCCGGCTCGCCCGCCCCGCGGGAATGGGCCTGGCGGCGAGCTCGGGAGCCGAGCCGGCGCGGACGTGGTAGAGGTCACGGGCGCCGGCGACCAGCAGCTGCCCGTCATCGGCGCAGGCGACCGCCGCCACCGTCTCGGCGAAGTGCAGCGCCGCGTCGGCGACGACGGTTCCGCCGTCGAGCCGACCGGCGTGGACCGAGCCCGCATCGATGTCGACCCACAGGAGGCGCTCGCGGGGCGCGTCCCACAGCGGGCCCTCGGCCAGGGCGTAGGCCGACTCGGACGCGACCGTGGCGGAGAACAGTTGCATGGCATATGTGATCGTATGTGCGAACCGCAGCGTCCAGCCCAACGTAGGAGCCCATGCCGCAACAGCGCAGCTCGCAGTGGTACGCAGGGGACGGTCGCAACCCGTACATCCATCGCGCCTGGATGCGCCGGGGACTCCCCGACCACGCGTTCGACGGGCGCCCCCACATCGCCATCGCCAACACCGCGTCGGACCTGACCCCGTGCAACGCCCATCTCAACGAGGTGGCCGAGAGCGTCAAGCAGGGGGTCTATGAGGCCGGTGGGATCCCGCTGAACCTGCCGGTCGTGTCGCTCGGGGAGACTCAGGTCAAGCCGACGGCGATGCTGTGGCGCAACATGGCGGCGATGGCCGCCGAGGAGATGTTCCGCGCCAACCCAATCGACGGCGTCGTGCTGCTCGGCGGGTGCGACAAGACGATCCCGGCCCTGTTGATGGCGGCCGCGTCGGTCGACCTGCCGGCGGTCGTGGTTCCGGGCGGCCCGATGCTGAGCGGGACGTTTCGCGGCGTCGCCCTGGGGTGCGGGACCGACGTGTGGAAGCTGTCAGAGGAGGTGCGCGCCGGGAGGCTGTCACGCGAGGACTTCCTGCGATCGGAGTCGTCGATGATCCGCAGCCGCGGTCACTGCAACACGATGGGGACCGCGTCGACGATGGCCCTGATGGCCGAGGCGCTCGGCACGACGATTCCGGGCACCGCCGGCATCCCCGCGGCGGACAGCCGGCTGCTCGAGGCCGCCCACGCCAGCGGCGGGCTGGTCGTCACGATGGCCCACGAACAGCGGCGTCCGAGCGACGTGCTCAGCCGTGGGTCGTTCCTGAACGCCATCGTCGCCCTGGCCGCGGTGGGCGGCTCGACCAACGCGGTCATCCATCTGCTGGCGATCGCCGGACGACTCGGCATCGAGCTCACCCAGGACGACTTCGATCGCGTCGGCGCCACGGTGCCGCTGCTGGTCGACCTGCAGCCGGCGGGCCGCTTCCTGATGGAGGACCTCCATCGCGCCGGTGGCCTGCTCGCCGTCCTGCGCGAGGTGCAGGACCTGCTCGACTCCGAGGCGTTGACGGTGACCGGGCGGCCACTGGTCGATCACCTGGCCGATGCGCGGATCTGGGATCCGGAGGTGATCCGGTCGCGCTCGCGGCCGCTGCAGGCCGATGCCGGGATCGCCGTCCTCTACGGCAGCCTGGCGCCGGGCGGCGCGGTGATCAAGCCGGCCGCCGCGTCGCCGCACCTGCTGAGCCATCGCGGCCGTGCGGTCGTGTTCGACTCGATCGAGGACTTCAACGCGCGGATCGACGACCCCGCGCTCGACGTCGACGCCGATTCGATCCTCGTGCTGCGCGGCTGCGGCCCGCGCGGGTACCCCGGGATGCCCGAGGTGGCGAACATGCCGCTGCCGACCAAGCTGCTCGAGCAGGGAGTGCGTGACATGGTCCGGATCTGCGACGGCCGGATGAGCGGGACCGCGTACGGCACCGTCGTCCTGCATGTGTCGCCCGAGGCGGCGGCCGGCGGCCCGCTGAACCGGATCCGCAGCGGCGACTACGTCATCCTCGATGTCCCGGGGCGCCGGCTCGAGCTCGAGGTGCCGGCGGACGAGCTCGCCGATCGGGAGCCTGCGCCGGCCGCGGTGCGGGCGTACGCGAAGCCGTCCCGCGGCTGGCAGAGCCTGTATGTCAGCACGGTCCAGCAGGCCAACACCGGCGCCGACCTGGACTTCCTGCTCGGGGCCAGCGGAGACCGGGTGTCCCGTGACTCGCACTGATCACACCCCGGCGGGGATCCCGTCGTGAGCGCCACTGACCGGCGACGAGCACTGGTCACCGGCGGTGCCAGCGGCCTGGGCCGCGCCTGCGCCCGGCGCCTGGGTGACGACAACGTGGAGGTCATCACCGCCGACATCGCCGGCGGCGCCGACGTCACGCTCGACGTCACCGACGACGCGGCGGTGAGGCGCGTGATCGCCGAGGCCGGCCCGATCGACATCGTGCTCAACAGCGCCGGCATCGTCGGCCCCGGTCAGCCGCTGTGGGAGACGACGCGCGCCGAGTGGGACAGCGTGTTCGCCGTCAACGTCCACGGCACCGTCGCCCTCTGCCGGGCCGCGATCCCGGGGATGGCGGCGCGCGGCTGGGGTCGGATCGTCAACTTCGCCAGCATGGCCGGCAAGGACGGTAACCCCAATCTCAGCGCATATTCGGCGTCCAAGGCCGCGGTGATCGGCCTCACCAAGTCACTCGGCAAGGAACTGGCGACGACCGGCGTCCTCGTCAATGCCATCGCCCCGGCGGTGATCGCCACCGAGATGAACGCCGCCACCGCGCCCGAGGTTCTCGCTCACATCACCGGGCTGATCCCGATGCAGCGCGTCGGCCGCCCCGAGGAGGTGGCCGAGCTGGTGGCCTGGCTGGTCTCGGATCGCTGCAGCTTCTCGACGGGCGCCGTCTACGACATCAGCGGCGGACGGGCCACCTACTGACGGGCGCGGGCCGTCACGCCCGCTGCTCGTGGCCGGATATTCGAGTCCGGCGTAAGGACCACGCCCGTCAGGACCGCGCGCCGCCTCGTCCCCGTACGGCGGGTCCGGGCGGCGCCGTAGGTCAGGCGGGGATGTAGGCGAACTGGTCCGGGTTGGGCCCGGTGCGGCCGTCCTCGCCCTTGTCCAGGCCGGCGATGGCCTCGACATCGGCGGGCTCGAGCGCGAAGTCGAACAGCGCGAAGTTCTCCTCGATCCGCGACGGGGTGGTGGACTTCGGGAACACGATGCTGCCGCGCTGGATGTGCCAGTGGAGCACCACCTGGGCCGGCGTGCGGTCGAGCCGCCCCGCGATAGAGGTGATCACCGGGTCGTCGAGCACCCCGCCCTGCGCGATCGGGGACCAAGCCTCGGTGAGGATCCCGTGCTGCTCGCCGTGGGCGCGGACCTCGTCGTTGAGGAGGTAGGGGTGCAGCTCGATCTGGTTGACCGCCGGCGTCACCTCGGTCTCCTGCGCCAGGCGTTGCAGGTGTGCCACCTGGAAATTGGAGACGCCGATCGAACGCGCGCGTCCCTGCTGCTTGAACTCCTCGAGCGTCTTCCAGGTCGAGACGAAGTCCCCGTCGTACAGCGTCGGCAGCGGCCAATGGATCAGGAACAGGTCCACGTGATCAGAGCCGAGCTCCGCCAGCGTCTGGTCAAACGCCTGGCGGGCGTCGGCGGGACGGTGATGGGCGTTGCTGAGCTTGCTGGTGATGTAGATGTCGTCGCGGCTGAGCCCCGAGGCCCGGATGGCCTCGCCGACGCCACGCTCGTTGCGGTACATCTCGGCGGTGTCGATGTGGCGGTACCCCAGTTCGAGCGCCGTGGTCACCGCCTTCGCGGTGTCCTCCGGCGGGATCTGGAAGACCCCGAAGCCGAGCTGGGGGATCTCGTGGCCGTCGTTGAGTGTCAGGGCCGGAACGGTGGAAACGGTGCTGATCGTCACAGAGGCTCCTCTCGTATCGGGATGCTGCTCATCAGGAGGACTTCGCAGTCTGGCGCGACGCAGACATAATTTCAAATGATGATTTCGGCAGCATTATAGTCTTAGGCTATGGATCCGCGCCGCATGCTCACCTTCCGGGCGGTGGCCCATCACCGGTCCTTTTCCCGAGCCGCCGAGGAGCTGGCCCTGTCCCAGCCGTCGGTCTCCAACCAGGTCTCGGCGCTCGAGCGCGAGCTGGGAACGCGACTGCTGGAGCGCCGTCCCGGCGGCCTGAGGCTGACCCCGGAGGGCGAGATTCTCATCATCCACGCCGACGCCGTCGCCGAGCGCCTCGGGTTGGCCGCGACGCAGCTCGCCGCCGCCATCGAGGGGTCTGAGGCCCGTCTGCGCATCGGTGCGCTCCCCAGCGCCCTGGCCGACTTCGTCCCGGCGGCGATCGCGCGGCTGCGCCGTTCCCACCCGGACACGAGCTTCACGTTCGATGAGGGGACCTCGGAGGAGCTGTCGGCTCGGCTGGCCGCCGGTGAGCTGGACCTGGCGATCGCCTACCACGACACCACCTGGCCGCGCCACGAACCGCCCGGCGTCCAGCGCCACCACCTGCTCCACGAGCAGTTCATGGTCGCGCTGGCGCCTGACCACCGGCTGGCGACTCGCGCCGAGGTGAGCCTGAGCGACCTGCGCGACGACGGCTGGACGGCCGCGCTGCCGGATGGGGTGATCGTGCGCGCGTGCCGCGCTGCCGGCTTTGAGCCCAACCTCGTCTCGATCACCCACGATCAGCTCGCGATCCGGGGTCTGGTGATCCGCGGGCTGGCGGTGACCCTGGTGGCGGAGCTGCTGGCGGACCCGTTCAAGGACCTGGCGCTGCGCCCGATCGCCGGGATGACCGTCGCCCGAGACGTCTATGCCCTGCTGCCGCCGGGGCGCCGCCATCCGCTCGTCGCGCCGACTCTTGACGCGTTCGACGAGATCGCCGAGGGCCTGCTGGGGGCTCGCCCCCAGTAGGAGGGCCTGCTGGCCGCTCGCCCCCCGTAGGCGCGCTGCCGCCCCGGCCCGTGACCGCGAGCCCCGGCCTCCGGTGTGCAACGCTGCGGGATGTGGAGCTCGGCAGATTCGGAGTGTGGACGACCTACCAGGCGATCGGCGAGCAGAACGCCGGCGAGGCGGCGTCACTGGTGCAGGAGCTCGGCTTCGGCACGTTCTGGCTCGGCGGCTCACCGCGGCTGCCGACGGTGCGCCCGCTCCTGGAGGGTGGCGAGCGGCTCGCCGTCGCCACCGGGATCGTCAACGTCTGGGCCTATGACCCGGCCGATCTGGCGCGGGAGTACGCGGAGCTGAGTCCCGCGTACGGCGACCGGCTGCTCGTGGGGATCGGGATCGGCCACCCGGAGGCGACCAGCGACTACACGCGTCCGCTGGCATCGACCCGAACGTTCCTGGACGGACTCGATGACGCGACCCCTCCGCTGCCACGCGATCGCCGCTGCCTCGCCGCCCTGGGTCCCAAGATGCTCGACCTCTGTGCCGAGCGCTCGCGCGGGACGCTCAGCTATTTCGTTCCGGTGGAGCACACCCGCTCCGCTCGGGAGCGCCTCGGGCCAGCAGCGCTGATCGCGACCGAGCTGGCCTGCGTCGTCGACACCAACCCCGAGTCGGCTCGGGCGGCCGCGCGCCGCTACGCCACGCTCTACCTCGGGTTGCGCAACTACACCGCCAACCTGCGCCGGTTCGGGTTCGGCGACCAGGACATCGCCGACGGGGGATCGGACCGGCTGATCGATGCGATCGTCCCGCACGGCAGCGCCGACGAGATCGCGGAGGTGGTCCAGGCCCACCTCGACGCCGGCGCCGACCACGTGTGCCTGCAGCCCGTCGGGACCCACGATATTCCCCGCCCGCAGTGGGCCGCGCTGGCGGCGGCACTGCACTCAGGACAGTAGCTACGAGTGTCGCCACCCCGCCCCCGGGCGCGGGGCGAAGACGTGGGTGACCGGCACCAGACGCTCCGGCGTCAGGCCTGCTGCTGCTCCTCGACGGTGAGCTCGGCCGTCGGGCGGGCTTCGAGGCGGCCATCCGGGATCGGATCACCACTCTGGATCGAAAGCCCGTAGGTGCCGGCTTTCAGCCGGGCCTCGGCCCGCTCGACCGCCGCCAGCTCCTGGCGCAGGTCGCGGGCGCGTCCGGCGTCGAGCTCGTCCTGGTAGAGGTTCTCGGATCCCTCTTCGCCGGGCTCGACGTTCTCGTCCGATTCCTCGGGCGAACGGCCGGTGTGGAGGCCGAGCGACTGCTCGACGCGGCTGCGCTCTCGCGCCAGCAGCTCGCGGGCTCGTTCGGGATCCATGGGCGTGCAGCCTACCCGTTCACCGCGCGCGCCGCAGCCGTGCGAGCGGCCGCGCCCGCAGGCTCGCGGTCCAGGCGGCGGCGATCAGGCCGGCGCCGATGGCGAGGGCGAGCCACGAGCCGGCGTCGACCGAGCCCAGGGCGGAGCCCGACGAGCCGCCAGGCGTCGCGATCGTCGCTGGCGCCGGCAAGGGCCGCTCCCCGGCGGCCGCCAGGTGCCGGACCGCGGCGATCGCGGCGAGGAGCATCGATTCGCCGCGTGGTGGCACCGGCAGGGAAGTCGTCCCGGGCACGGGGGCCGCGGCGCGCGGACCCACTTCGGTCACGCCAAAGCCGTCGGGCATGACGACCAGCAACGTGCCGCGGAAGACGAGTGGGAGCTCCAGGCCCAAGAACCGCGCATAGCCGGACGGGTTTCGCCAGAGCGCGCTCACGGATCCGAGGTCGGTCGGGGTGGCGATGACCGCCACCCGGACGGGATAGCCGCGCCGCTGGGCCGTCGCCAACAACTCGTCGAGCTCGGCGTGTTGGGACGGGGGAAAGCCACCGTCGGCCGGGACAAATGCGGTCTGCGAGGCGAGGAAGTCACTGGCGGGATCGCCGTCGGCTCGGGCCGCCGGCACGGGCCCGGCCAGTGCGATCAGCAGCGCGCCGGCCACGGCAAGCGCCGCCCCCGGAAGGACGACGCGGCGGCGTTGCGGATGCGTAGAGTCTGCCAACGTGATGCGTCCGTGGTGCCAACGGCGGCTCGCCGGTGGGCTGCTGGTCATCGTGACGGCTCTGGCGCTGCCCGCGGCCGCCACGGCGCACGGTCCCGTCGACCCAGCCGCCAGCAGCTTCCTCGCCCGTATCTCCCAGGTCCCGGCCGGCTTCCACGGGCTGGTCGTCGACGGCGACCAGCGGTTGTGGCTGCAGGTCGTCCCCACGCGCACGGTCGTCGTACTCGACTACCGGGGCGCGACCTACGCCGGGCGCTGGCGGATCCCGCTCGAGGTCGACGGTCGCACCGCCGGCATCCTCTACGCCCCGGCCGGTGCCGACCCGGCCCTCGGCGTTCGGCTGCGGTTTCTGCCGGCGCTCGCGGCGCTGCTGGCCGTTGCG
>Ga0208717_1000554_pt1 | contig 12378 bp, 10 predicted proteins | sample NGESurF53shallow_FD_184489 | JGI IMG/M metagenome (GOLD analysis project Ga0208717, IMG submission 184489) | Arctic peat soil microbial communities from Barrow, Alaska - NGEE Surface sample F53-3 shallow (SPAdes) | ecosystem: Environmental > Terrestrial > Soil > Wetlands > Peat ... | reverse complement strand
GATCTGCTTGGCCATGTCCCGGGGCACACGCTTTGGCCGCGGGGCAAATACTTCTGCCGGGTTAGCGACGATGGTCAAAACATTGAGTTGAGTCATTTCGGGCCGTAGCGAACTCGATGATCCTCGAGTTCTTTCAGCGCGCGACTGGCGTGGAATCGTGCCTCCGATTCCCTGGCGTCGACATCGGCAACTGCGGCTCCGTCATCGTCGACAGGAGCAACATCATTTGGCACCAGAAAATCGCTCGAACCGGCCGAATTGCAGACCCGAAAGGCCGGCCCAGCAGGGGATGCATGGGAGCCTGTCCAGAATCTCTTAACAGCGCTAATCTCAGGCCGGTTTAGGCCACAAAGGCGATCTAGCCAGGATGGGTGCATTCACATCTGGAATACAGTATCCTCAAGGACTTACAGCGACCCAAGGCGGGCGCGGAGTGCGGCCAAGTCGACGAACAGCATGACATAGAACTATGGAAGCTGGGAAATGCTGGCAGTTTGAGAAGGGGTTATGATGCCTAAGCCGCTGAGGGATTCCGCCTCCGCCAAAGGTCGTGAGCCTGAATCGGTACCGCCGTGCCCCGCGGACCTCATTGAGTCGCTTCGTGACTTTGGTTACACGCTACCATCCGCTCTCGCTGATCTGACCGACAACAGCCTTGCCTCGCAGGCGGCAAAGGTTCGCGTCATCGTCGAGCCGACGTCACCGGCTCCCCACATTGCGATCCTCGACGACGGCCACGGCATGGCGGAGGATCGGCTGGTCGAGGCGATGCGGATGGGGAGTCTGGGACCTCTCGCACCGCGAGGGCAAAGTGATCTGGGACGTTTCGGTCTCGGAATGAAGACCGCGTCTCTCTCGCAGGGGCGATGCCTCACCGTCATTACCAAGCATCGAGGAGAACGGCGCCTTTCCGTTCGACGATGGGACTTAGCTCACGTCCGAAAAGTTGGCGACTGGCAACTTCTTGCTGAACCTACGACACTTTCAGAGGGATATGCGCGAACGATTGAAGCAGCGCGCCATGGCACTGCGGTTGTGATCGAACAACTTGATCGTGCGGCATTTCTCAATCTGCCGGAGCCTGCACTTGCATCCTCGCTTGCTACGACGCTCGACAGCATCAGACTTCATTTGGGAATGGTCTTCCATCGCTTTATTGCCGAGGATGGCTTTGAAATCCGACTTGGTGAGACTGCGATCAAACCCTGGGATCCCTATCTGTCCGATCTATCCACACGTCTGCCGTCCGAGCGACTGAAGCTGACGGGATTTGAAGGTGCGATCGAGGTTACTCCCTTCGTACTTCCGCACCATAGCCACCTGACCGACGATCAGCACGATTTCATAGCCGGACCGCATGGGTGGAATGCCCACCAAGGCTTTTACATTTATCGATGTCGACGCCTGATTGTTCCTGGAACATGGTTGAATCTCAAACTGCGGAAAGAGGAGCACTATAAGCTTGCCCGCATTCGAGTCGATTTGCCCAATACGATGGACTCCTGCTGGCATCTAAATGTCATGAAGTCTCATGTCGCGCCGCCTGCCTCGCTTTGGGACGACTTCAAGCGCATTGCATCCGATGTTCGCCGCCAAGCCTCAGATGTTTACCGTGTTCGAGGAGAACGACAAGCACCCTCGCAGGAACGGCCAGATCATTTCATGTGGCGGAGAAAAGCGACCCGTACGGGCGTCCGCTACATGATTGACCGCTCGCATCCAGTCTTGCGCGCATTGCTCCATGCGGGGTGTCCACATGAGCACCTTCTGAGCGAGGTCTTATCCTTAATCGAAAGTACGGTGCCAATTGCCTCTATGTAACAGGAACCGCAGAAGACATTAGATGGCGCAGTACAGGCGGAGCCTCCGGTAGATTTGGACTCTTTGGTCGACATGGTGTTTCATGCGGAACAGTATTTTATTCGGACGGGAAAGAAGCCAACCGATGCTCGTAACCTAGTCCTATCGTGCGAGCCTTTCGTTCGCTTTCGAGAAGGACTTCTCGATCGCATACGGGAACGCACAAGCAGCTCTCAGCATAACGGTGACTCATGACAAGTGATGGTGGTGGAATTGCTTTTGGCTTTCGGCCGGAGCACGTCGTCGAGATGTTCATGCGCGGGTATTCTGCCAGCAGTATTCCGACGCTGAACGAAGTGCAGCAGAGCGTAGATGCCCTCCTGGTCGGACCATTTGCCTCACTCAGTCCTCACATCGAAAGTATCGTGCGAGACATCCTTCATCGTATAGATGTACGCATCGGAAGCGCATCGATCCTGGAGAGTTTGATCGATCATGAAGTATGGCTTCCCAACGCTGACCGGGGCTCCTGGCGGCTATGGCCGCGACTTCAGGGTTATCTTCGAGATCATGAGCGACTTCCGATTTCGGTCCTTGCAGAAGTTGATCGCTCAACAGACGAGGCGTTAGCTCGACTAGAATCGCCAATTCGTGGTGGAAGGTGGGACCGACGCGGACTTGTTGTCGGCCACGTACAATCGGGCAAGACCACGCACTACACTTCGCTCGCAGCGAAGGCGATCGATTCTGGCTATCGAATTGTGATCATCCTTGCCGGAATTCACAACAGCCTTCGAAGCCAGACCCACGAACGCATTGATCGGCACCTGCTCGGTCGAGACAGTTGTGCGCTGCTGCATAACGGTGAGCCAACATTCCGATTGGCCGGCGTAGGTGAGTATGCCCGAGAACTCTCGCTTCCAGAAATTCCTTTCAGCATGCCTACATGCACGACCGCGGCTGAAAATGGGGACTTCAAGGATCAAATGGCCAGACAGGTTTGGTTCCAAGTAAATGACGGTGCACGGCTAATCATGGTTGTGAAAAAGAACGCAACCATTTTGCGCAAGTTGAGGGACTGGTTGCGAGCGCTACTGACCGAGCAACACGAGTCAGGGGCGCAAGAGTTGATTCACCATCCGACGCTGTTTATCGATGACGAGGCGGATCAAGCCTCGATCAATACGAAGGACCCGGACCAAGACCCGTCCGCTATTAACGGACTAATTCGTGAGCTGATGATGTCGTTCGCGCGCGTCGGGCTCGTTGGATACACCGCAACTCCGTTCGCGAATATTTTTATTGACCCTTCCGCAGCCTTGAACGATTCAAAACACGGACCGGACCTTTTCCCGCGCTCGTTCATCATCAGCCTTAAGGCGCCTAGTGACTATATTGGGCCTGCTGTCGTATTCGGCCATCCAGGTGATGACTCCGTCGGAATTAGCCCGCAGCGGCCATTGCCCATGTATGTTGAGGTTCGTGATTCGGGCACGTGGATACCCTCGCCGCATAAGACGCACCATGTACCTGGTCCGCTTCCAGGATCGCTTCGTGAAGCAATTCGATTATTTATTTTGGCGTGCGCTGCCCGGGCCGTTCGTGGAGACAGGACGGTCCACAACTCAATGCTCGTGCATGCGACTAGGTTCATCGCGGTGCAAAACCGGATCGCCGAACAGGTCCAGCAAGAAATATCTGAGATTCAAACCTTGATGTCCTTTGGCTCCGAGGAAACATTGCGTGACCAGGAAGCAGCGTTGCACGAGCTATGGGTACGTCGCATAGCCGACTGCCACGAGGCCTTTGTTACGCGGCTCGGAGACCGTTGTATGCCGCTTCCAGAATGGGAGCATGTGTGGAAGGAAATCCCGGCTGCAGCCAACAGAATTCGGGTCATGAAAATTAACGGCTCATCCGACGATGCATTGTCATATGCCCGCGCTCCTGATGGGCTGTCGGTCATTGCAATCGGTGGAGACAAGCTGAGCCGTGGCCTGACGCTAGAGGGCTTGTCTATCAGCTACTTTCTCAGAACATCAAGTATGTTTGATACATTGATGCAAATGGGACGTTGGTTTGGATACCGGCCACGTTATGCCGACTTGTGCAGAGTCTATACCACTGGTGATCTTTACGGAGCCTTTCGTGAGATTGCGCTGGCAATCGACGAGCTTCGCGAGGAGCTCGACCGGATGGCTCTTGCAAATCGCACGCCGATCGACTTCGGGTTGCGCGTAAGGACACCGTCAGATGGCTTGGTCATCACCGCTGCCAACAAGATCCGTCGAGGCGAGCCGGTTCAGGTTCGTTTCGCTGGAGAGATCGTTCAAGCGTTGGAAATTCCTGGAACCGGCCCAGCGGCTCAAGCAAACCGAGACGCATTAACAGCACTTATGAGCGCGCTCCGGCCGCCCAGACGGACGATTCGTGGAGAAGCAACGGCTCATTTTGTATGGGATGCGGTTCCGGTGTCGCAAGTCCTGTCGTTCCTGACATCTTACGATGCGTACCGCACGCACAGCTTTCTGAATCATTCCGAGCAGCTGCGTCGCTATATCACTGATCGGGTTGCACATGATGAATTGATGACGTGGACCGTTTGCCTTGTCTCAAAACGCCCCGGACCCAATGTCCGATCTGTTTGTATCGCTGGCCTTGAGGTGCCGCTTATCCAACGTGCAGCGGACGAGCAGAAGAAGCCTCCACCAGGGCACTTCGTCACACGGGCCGTCGCCGGGCGTGCGGAGGAATCAGCGGATATGACTGAAGAACAGTTTCAAGATGCCTTGGCAGCAACGCAGGACGCCGAAAGGCAGGAAGGGAAAAGCGCCGCCGAATTGAGCACCACGCCTGCTCGCGAAGCCATACGCGCTGTCCGATCGCCGCAGAACGGCCTTCTCCTTTTGTATCCTATTGATCGTGACTCTGCTCCCGCTGATGAACTGATGGTGTCCGCCGCGATCAGCTTTCCTGAATCGCTCACGGCGGAGGCGCTAACATATACCGTGAACGACGTATGGCGCACCGAGTACGGCTTCTTGGGAGACTGGGATGAAAACACCTAGCCTTCCGGAGATGTGGGCGGCTCTTCGCACGTCAAATCCAGCCGAGACAGCTGGCGATTTCCGAATGCGCCTATGTCACGCTGTACCCGATCTTCGTGTGTTCGCGGCCGTAGCCGGGGCCAGTCGAGACGCCGCGATTGTTGTTGAAATACCTGAACGAGTCAGGCCCCAGCATTTGAATAGCGTGTCGGGACGGCGTCTATCTTTGCTGGTGGAGGCTCTGCCTGGCTTGCCCGCGGGACGAGAAGCCGTGGTCATAAGACTTCACGATCCTGAATTCGAGGATCTATTCGCTCAACTTGGCGCGGATTTAATAGCCGGCGTGCAAAACGCGGCGAATGTATCGGCTGCGGTTCAGTTTATCGTTCGTCTAATCGAACGATGGAGGCGATTTCTCGACCAGCATCGTGCTGCTTTATCGGAGGAGGAAGCGCGAGGGCTCATCGGCGAGCTAGCGGTGCTCGAACGATTGGTACAACGCCTCGATCCAACTGCTGCACTTGCGGCTTGGAAGGCGCCGAATGGCTCAATCCGTGATTTTGAGTGCAGCGACCGTACGATCGAAGTGAAGACGTTTATGGCGTCTGCCGGGGCTTCAGTTCGAGTGAACGATCCTCTTCAACTTGAACCGGAGCCCGGAGTGCCTCTACTTCTTGTATGCCAGGAACTTGCCCGGGCACAGTCTCCTGAGTTCACGTTGCCTGGGCACGTTGCTCGCGTTGCTCGCCTGTTTGCCCACGATCTTCAGCTTTCGGAAGATTATGAGGATGGAATTGCGTCAGCCGGTTACTTGCCTAACCATGCGACGCTTTATCCGAGCAGTTACGCACTTGGCACGACTCGAACCTTCCTTGTTCGAGCAGACTTCCCTCGTATTTGTCCAAGCGCGGTCCCCCCCGGGGTGCTTCGCGTACAGTTCTCGCTTGAGATTCTCCAGCTGTCTCAGTTCCATGTGGATAGTGACGATCACGTTGGCATACGGCCATCGCAACTGACGGTATCGCCATGAGTCAGAAATTTCTCGATTGGTTACTTCAAGAAGTTTTTGATCGGGCGCACGATCCCGAGCTAGGAAGAATCCGTCTTCCTGCATTAACCTCAGTCTTGCTTGAGAATTTGGAAGACGCCGGCATTCTTACCACGCCGCAGACGGCATATTTCAAGTACGAACGAGGAAACATCGCTGCCGAGGTGCATGGCTACGCTTGTGATGTAGAAGACGACGTTATTTCCTTGTTCTATTGCATCGATGCAACGGCGGATACGCCTTTGGGTCAGCCGGCTACCATGTGCAATACGGGTAAGGATCTGCTCGACAAGGCATTTCGGCGCTTGGAAGCATTCGTTCGGTACTCTCAACCGGACCGAAAGCCCGATAGCGAAGAATCTCAGCCGGCTCATGACCTGATCGATCTCGTGAAAGAAGCTGTGAGCGGTCGACTTGGAATCGAACTGCATGTGCTGACGACGGGAGTTGTTTCTGACCGAGCGGCGGCAGCAGGCGCCGACGGCTCTATGCGCCGTGAGATATGGGACCTTGTTCGCTTAGAACGAATATGTGGCGGCAGCCGCGATGGCGCGATCACGATTGACTTCCCTGTTGAGTTCGACACGACCCTTCCGTGTCTGGTGACTTCCCCTTCATCGGATGGATTACAAGTGCTCCTGACGTGCATACCAGGCAGCGTGCTCGCAGACATCTACAATCTGTACCGGACCGAACTTCTGGAACGAAACGTGCGCTCGTTTCTCCAGTTTACGGGAAAGGTCAACAAGGGAATCCGCTCCACTATTCTCAACGAGCCGCATCGTTTCTTGCCCTACAACAATGGCTTGTCCGCAACTGCTCGTGAGGTCGTCATGGATGTTCTGCCCGGAGGCCTCGGGCAGATACGTGTCGTAAAAGACTTTCAGATCGTCAACGGTGGTCAAACCACTGCTTCGATTGCGAGCTGCTCCAGACGTGATCGGGCAGACCTTGCGAATGTCGCTGTTCCAATGAAGCTCACCGTCGTCCCCGAAGGTCTCCTTGACGGGCTTGTCCCGCAAATATCTCGGTATGCCAATACCCAGAATAGAATTCAGGACTCAGACTTCAGTGCGAACGATCCGTGGCACATCGCGCTAGAGCGACTTTCTCGTTCGACTTGGACGCGAGCTACGCCCGAGGCACCTCGCGGAACTCGATGGTTCTACGAACGGTCTCGCGGCCAGTATTCTGACGGGCTTGCGTCGTGCCCGACGCCGGCCGGGAGGCGTCAGTTTCGGAACGAGAATCCCACCGCCCAGAAGTTCACGAAAACGGACTTGGCGAAGTTCTTACTAAGCTGGGATCAGTACCCGGCGACGGTGAGTCGTGGTGCTCAGAAATGCTTCATGGCCTTCATGTCGCAGTTGGCAAGCTCTCAGCGGAAAACTCCTCAAGAGACAGATTTCCAGCGCGTCATTTCGCTGGCAATTCTGTTTCGGACTGCGGAGCATCTTTATGGCGAGTTGGGATACCAAGGTTTTCGGGCAAACGTCGTCACGTACTCGATTGCTAGGCTCTCCCACGAATGCCAGAGATACCTTGATGTGGAAGCAATCTGGAAAGAACAGGCGATTCCGGAAGAATTATCGACCGCACTCAAGTACATCATCACAGGCGCGCGCGACGTTATCGTCAATCCACCTCCTTCGCAGCGCAATGTGACCGAGTGGTGCAAGCGAGACGAATGCTGGGCCGCCGTCTTGGACCGTTCCATTCAGGTTCAGTTGAAGTCTGTTCCGGATGTTCACCGTCGTTCCAAACCGCTTCCAGTTGTCGCTGCCACAACATCAAATCAGCAGCAGTTGGTTGATGCGGTAGCGAAAGTTGCACCGGAGGTCTGGTTCGCGATTTCCGCTTGGGCCAAAGAGACAGCGACTCTTCAGTCGTGGCAGCGCAGCCTTGCATATTCTTTAGGACGGCTTGCTGCAAGCGCACGCTCGCCGTCGGGCAAACAGGCCATACAGGGCTCTCGTATCGTGCTGGACGCTTCGCGTCTGGGCTTTCTTCACGATGCACTACAAAGTGAAGTGCTGGACGCGATCCGTGATACGTCGGGCGCATCAGGTCGGCAAGGCTAGGTCCTTGCCGACCTAATGGATCGCAAGTGCGTGATTATGAGTCGAACAAAATGCTCAGCCGATCGTTCAACTTGGTGCTCCCAAATCCGCATCACCTTCCAGCCGGTACGACGGAGTTTTCTGAAATTGCGCTGATCGCGCCTTCGCGTGGCGGAAATCTTCAGCTTCCAGTGCGCTGCCAGTTTGTGTTCCCATAAAGGGAATCTCCATCCATGCCAGAAGTTGCCATCCACGAAGACAGCGAGGCGCGCATTACGAAAGACGAAATCGGGAGCTCCCGGCAGATCACGGGCATGTTGCTCGAATGTAAGCCCTTGCGCAGCTAGCAACACCGCGAGCGTTTTCTCTGGCTTTGTGTGCTTCCCGCGAATCCGGGACATGACCCTACTGCGGGTTTCGCGACTCATGGTGTCACCGCTATGCGAGCCGGGGACAGGTTGGCCACGCGCCCCCCAGGATCGATGGCCGGCTTTCCTGTGTTTGCTGCGGTCCGGCGTCATTCTGCGCGACTCAATTCATATGCGCGATGCACGCTTGGAAGCGGCCGGCTTTTCCGGTGGATGTGGATCGTTCTTTTGAAGCAAAGCAACGATCTCCTTCATCACGGCCGGCGCAACTGCGTTCCCGATGAGTTTGATTCTCTCCCTGCGGGTTACGTCCGGCCACTGGTAGCGTTTTGGGAACCCCATTGCTTCCGCGAGTTCCGGGGGCTGCAACATCCGCATCACGTGCCCTTTGCCTGACGGGCGTACGAGAGCAAATCGATCCAGGGTTGTAATCGTCCTCAATGGCCGATCAAGTGTTTGCCATCCTCCGGCCGCATCGGTCCCGTAGTATACGATCAAGAACGGCTTGTGGCTGCCAAGGGAGGCGATCGCCCGTCTCGCGCGATCGAGGGTATCCTCCGCGCGTTTTGGATCATTTCCAAAGAGCGACGACATGCGGTAGTTGAATCCATTGCACTCCTCAGAATGCAGGATGGCCGTAACTGCCCGACGCTTCCTTGTTCGTGGCTTCGGAACCGGAGGCTCTGCTAGACGATCGCATATCACATAGAGTCGCCTTCTCGACTGGGCGACACCGAAATCCTGCGAGTCGAGTACGGCTTCTTTCAAGTGATAACCCAGACGCTTCAGCCTCTTCTTCCATTTCTCGTACTGGGTCCACTGCCTCATCGACACGACATTCTCAACAACTATCCATCGCGGCTGCAACGATTTCGCGAGTCGTGTTACCGCGAATGCCGTACTTCGGCTACGTTCCTGCTGCTCACCGACCCGGCGATTGCCTTTAGCGAACGTATGGTTAGTGCATTCCGGGGACGCAAGGATCAGGTCGATTGGCCCCACTTCGTCGGCAATAGCGGTTCCTGTTAGCCCTTCGATACGCCTATTCCAGGTTTTCGCCTTTGGAAAGTTTAGTTTGAACGTATCGATTGCCGTTTCCCAGGCGTCAATTCCCCCCACGATTGTTGCGCCGGCTTGCTGGGCACCGCAGGAACTGCCTCCGGCACCGCAAAACAAGTCAATCGCACGTATCAACTTCGAGACTTCAGCCATCGATCCCGCTCCGATCCGGTTTCGCAACAGTTTACCAGGTCTTTAAGCCGGCTGCCAGGTTTGGAGCCTGACGGAGGCTTGATCGCCCCACCGAATAGCGGCGAATTGCGTCAATTGACCGCGGCAACCCAGCCGTTGACGGCTCCGGGATGCTACCGCACAATCAGCGGTAGGGATCAACCCAATGGAAGCGCCTGAATCAACCGAGCGGCCGCGGGAAGTCAATGACCGTGCAACCGCAATCGCGTTTGTGCGGTGGTGTGTCGGTCAGCTCGGGCTCGGGTACCACCCGGACACTCCGTTCGCGGATTATGTGGACAGGGAAGGACGAGCGACCTTTCCTTCAGAGGAGGCGAGAGAGCTCGACAAGCTTCAGGACCAAGCCTTTGAGAAATGCGACCCCTATGAGATAGGCCTAGCCGAAACCCAGAAGTTGGTCCCGTGCCTGGGCGAAGACATGAACGATTTAGAAAAGACCTACGCGATTCCTGACGAACTTTCTAAGTTCATCAGTGACGGTTTCCTGCAAATCGCCGATGCGAGCCTCGCAGAGAAAACGGTCCAGTTCCATATCCCCGCGTTACGACAGACGGACGATCAAGGCCGGATCACGACGTACTCGCTCACGTGGATACACCCGGACCACAACGCGCAGTTCTGCCACTACTACGACAAGACGCCGGGCGACCTGCCGAATTTCTACGTTACCGAGGACACTACTGAAGTCGGCGACGACGTATTGGACATTGACTCGCTTGACGACTTAATCGCTTGGCTCGATGAGCGTCGATCGCGCATTTGATAGCCTTCACCAGGTCCACATCGTCGCGAAATCGGTCGGCTGATTGCGTCATAGTACGAGCTTCCTCTTCGCTTCAACACCCTGCCTGGAAGTAGCCCATTTGCAACATGGTAACATTTGACGGCTTTCAAATCAGAATCCGTTCAATCTCATCGAGCGTGATTTCGTCGCTCGTCCGGTCGTAGAGTTTCGTCGTCCTAGGCGATTCGTGTGCTGCGATTCGCTGCGCGTGCTCAAGCGTGCCGCCGTTCAGTAAATACGCCGTGATCCCAGTTGCCCGGAAACTGTGGCAGCAGGTTCCCTCCGGCAGAGGCAGGCTCCGTGCCCGGCGTTTCACCATGCCCAGTGTCTCGTTGCGGGTGAGTCGGCGCTCCGTCAGTTGCCCGTGCCGATCAACGGAACGGAAGAGGGGACTGCGACGGTCGCCAACGCCGCCGGCTGCAGACATATACGCATCGAGGTATTCGTCGAGCCGGTGGTGGGCGGGCACTTCATGGAATTTGCCGCCCTTCTCGTGCAGGCGAATCCACCATCGCTTGCCATCGGGATAATAGTCATCGACGTTCATGCCGAGCACTGCCGAGACGCGGGCGAAGCTGAAGATCATCGTCGCGATCAGTGCCCGGTCGCGAAGGCCGATGATGGTCGTTGTGTCGATCGAATCGAGCAGCAGCTTCGCCTGGTCGGGGGCGAGGACCGGCGTCTTGCCACGTTTGATGACGTGCTTGGGACCGCGCACAGACGCGGCGGGATTCATCGGCAGGATCTGGCCGATCACCAGATAATCGCAGAGCATGCGTATGGCGGCGAGGTGCTGCTTCACGGTCGGCGCCGAGACCTGCGTGCCGAGCTGCTCGATGTACGCCGCGACGAGAAACGGCGAAAGCTGATGCAAGCCGATCTTCTGCTGTTCGCACCACACCGAGAAGCGATGAATCGCCCGAGCGTACGCTTCGCGTGTGTTGCGGTTGCGAATGTTGGCGGTCAGGAACTCGACGTAGCGATTCCATGCTTTCTCGCCGGCGTCAACGAGCAACGACGGAAGTCGGCCGACCCCGAGCCGGCCGAGTTGACGATTGCCCATGATGGTTATGTCGCGCCTCATCTACGACTGAAAGAATAAGTGTATACATCAACAGTGCATAAAGGACGTTATGATGTGTCATCACGTTAGGCGGGCACGTGATTCGAGTCGAGGGTGCGAGGACACCGTTCTTCAGTTTATGCAAGCTCAAGTCATCATTGCGCCTGCTACTTGACGACCTTGGCAAACTTCATTGCAAAGCAGACAAGCCGCGGAGCGGCAAAATGCTCGCCGGCCACTACTCGAAAAGTGTCCCCTGCTTCTGCTCTGTTTCAGCGGGTGGATCTGTATCAGTTTCGTTGTCACCTGAATCGCCTCGCCAAATCACAACGCTGCCTCCTTCAGCCACGACGTAGCCGCAGTTGTCGCACGCAATGCCCGGATAGTCCGGATCGCCGTTCCATCTCAGCGCCGGAGTCTCGCAACAATACGTGGCATCCTCCGCTTCGTCGATTGCCGCCGGCGCGGCGAGAGAATTGTCCGAGGCACGGCTGTCTGGCGCCAGCGGATCATGCTGCCGGCGAAGCTGACCGGGTACGATTGAGTCACCAACTGCGAGCACCTGCCTTGCTGCCCATACGACATCGTCACGGGGTTCGTCCAGGGACATGCGGAGTAATCGCGTCTCCTCAGTTAATTGTTCGACAGTAATCGCAAGCTCTGTCGTGCTGCCGGAACGTTGCGACAACTCAGAGGCATTCTCCATGCGGCTTACGGTGCGTGAAGAGTCAGCCCGCGTCAATTGGCCACGTCGTCGTCCCTCGGCAATTGTTCTTGTGCTACGGCACGGTGCGCGATGCTCGGCAATGCGAAGGAAAGGATCCCGAAAAGCACGTTGCGTTCGTCAGAGGTGATGCGTCGCAACGTATGCTCGACCATCAGCTCGCGGATCAAGCGGCACGCGGCATCGTCGCGGTCATTGCCTGGTGGCCAGGCCCGGATGGTTGACGCCGCTTG
>Ga0208717_1000553_pt1 | contig 12391 bp, 12 predicted proteins | sample NGESurF53shallow_FD_184489 | JGI IMG/M metagenome (GOLD analysis project Ga0208717, IMG submission 184489) | Arctic peat soil microbial communities from Barrow, Alaska - NGEE Surface sample F53-3 shallow (SPAdes) | ecosystem: Environmental > Terrestrial > Soil > Wetlands > Peat ... | reverse complement strand
GGTGCATCCTAATATTATTTTTTACATGGCAGTAGCACCGCAATTAGTTCCTACCATTGTAAAAAATCTGGGCAAACTTGATATTTGCCACGACACCAAATGCACACGTATCGTAGTTGAAAAACCTTTCGGTCACGATCTGGAAAGTGCTAAAGACATGAATAAAATGCTTGCCGAGTTTTTTACCGAAGAACAAATCTTTCGTATCGATCATTACCTGGGTAAAGAGACCGTACAGAATATTCTTGCATTGCGTTTTGCCAATGCGTTATTTGAACCAATATGGAACCGTAATTACATTGATCACGTTCAAATAACAGCATCCGAAACTGTGGGCGTAGAAGGCCGTGGCGGCTATTACGAGAACTCCGGAGCATTAAGAGATATGATTCAAAACCATATTTTGCAATTACTCTGCATGATAGGAATGGAAGCGCCCGTATCTTTTGATGCTAATGAAATAAGAAATAAAAAAGTAGACGTGCTGAACGCATTGCGAAGGATTTCGAAAGATGAAGTGCAGGAGTATGCAGCCCGTGGGCAGTATAGTGCTGGCTGGATGCAGGGCGAGAAAGTTCCTGGTTATAGGGAAGAGAAGGATGTATCTAAAGAATCAAATACCGAGACTTTTGCCGCTGCAAAATTTTTTATTGACAATTGGCGCTGGCAGGGTGTTCCTTTTTATGTTCGCACCGGAAAACATCTTCATGAAAAAACTACAGTATTAACTATTCAATTTAAGCCTGCACCCGCCTATGCTTTCCCTAAAGAAGCAGCAGAAACCTGGAGAGCTAACAGGCTCACGATAAGCATTGCTCCCGAAATGGATATCGGCCTTCGTTTTCAGGCCAAGCCACCGGGCCAGTCAATGATTCTTAGCCCGGTTGATATGGTATTTAATTACAAGGATGAATACAATGGCGAAGAGCCTGAAGCTTACGAAACTCTTTTATATGATGTAATGGAAGGCGACGCTACACTTTTTATGAGAGCAGACCAGGTAGAAGCTGCATGGGAAGTTGTGATGCCCATTTTAGACGTATGGCATGCCCGTAAACCTGCTGATTTTCCTAACTACTCACCGCATTCGTGGGGTCCCGAAGATGCTGAAGCGCTTATTGCAAGAGATGGGCACAACTGGATAAATGTTGCGCCGAAAAGATAGGAGGAATAAAATGAAATTTCATATTTATAAAAATAAAGAAGAACTAAGTAACGAACTTGCTTTATGGGTATGCGATTTAATAAATATCACTTTACAAAAACAGGAGTTTTTTACTTTGGTTCTTTCGGGTGGAGAAACACCAAAAAGCCTTTTTAAAAAATTAGCTTCAGAAGATTTTAAAGAAAAGATTAACTGGCAGAAAATACAAATTTTTTGGGGTGATGAACGTGCTGTTCCGTTTGATGATGAGCGTAACAATGCAAAAATGGCTTATGATATATTAATTGATCATGTTAATATACCACCTTCACAAATACATGCAATGCGCACGAATATTGAACCCGTTTTTGCGGCTAAAGAATATGAAAAAACATTGCATCACTTTTTTGATAATACCGATAAAAGTTTCGACCTTATATTACTTGGAATGGGTGACGACGGACATACACTTTCTCTATTTCCCAATTCACCCCTTATTAATGCGGAAAACGAAAATTGGGTAACCGCTGTTTATAATGAGACGCAGCAAATGTTTCGAATTACCTTAATGCCGGTAATTGTTAACCGGGCCTCTAATATTACTTTTATGATTGAAGGCAAAAAAAAATCAGCCGTTCTTAAAAAAGTTGTAGAAGGAAAATATATACCCACTGAATTCCCTGCTCAACTTATAAAACCTATAACAGGCGAATTATATTGGTTTCTGGATGACGATGCTGCAGAAGACCTCAACAAATTTAATTGATAGATTAACCAGAATTATTTATGAATAGGAGGTTGCAAAAAATTTCTATATATTTATTCTGGAAAAGTTAATACGATGACAATAATTGGCTTCTTAATTCTTTTGCTGATTGCTGCAATTTGCGGTGGAATAGGTCAGGCTATTGCCGGCTATAGCCTGGGAGGTTGCCTGGTATCTATTGTCGTTGGTTTTATTGGTGCATACATTGGCTTATGGGTTGCCGGAAAAATGGGATTACCTCACTTCTATACTATAACGATTGATGATAAACCTTTCCCTATTATATGGGCAATAATTGGCTCCGCAATCTTTACTTTTATTGTTGCATTATTGCGTAGATTATTTACAGGCCGTAGCTAAAATATGTTTTCTTAATCATTCCTCTTTCTTCTCAAAATCAAGTACAACAGAATTGATACAATAGCGCAACCCCGTTGGTGGTGGCCCATCTTCAAATACATGACCAAGATGCGACTTACACCGGCCACATTCTACTTCCGTTCTTTTCATTCCATAAGTATTATCAGGCAAATAAATGATACTCTCTTTGGTTATTGGTTCAAAAAAACTTGGCCAGCCGCAACTGCTGTTAAACTTACCATCACTTTTAAAAAGAGGGTTGCCGCATACGGCACAGTAATAAGTTCCTATATCATCATGCTTATTATATTTTCCCGTAAAAGGCCGTTCCGTTCCTTTCTCTCTTGCAATATGATAAACATCTCCAGGTAAAAAACTTTTCCATTCTTCATTACTTATTTCCACCGTTTTATTATCAGTTTGAGAATAAACAGGATTTTTTTTATCAGTATTCATAAAATTATTTTTTTAGAAGTCAGTAAAGTTACGTGCATTTTTTGCCTTGAAAATAAACACGCTTTGCTGTAACAATTTTTAAAAAAATTTATGCTTCTTTACAATAGTTTAAAACAATAATAACTGAGATAAGGAATTTTAAACTCCATCCATTATATTTGGACTTCACAAGGATTTTAGCACGTATGTTCAACCTCATTTTATTTGGGCCGCCAGGCAGTGGGAAGGGTACGCAGTCAGAAAAACTGATTGCCAGGTATAATTTCAAACATCTTTCAACAGGTGATTTATTAAGAAGTGAGATCGCAGGAAAAACATCCTTAGGCCTGGAAGCAAAAAAATTCATGGACAAAGGGCAGTTAGTTCCCGATGAAGTAGTGATTGGTATGATAAGTTCCGCTTTAGATACCAATCCGGATGTAGTAGGCTTTTTGTTCGATGGTTTTCCACGCACCTCAAAACAAGCAGAGGCTTTAGATGATTTGCTGAAGCTTAAAAATCTCGCTATAAATGTGATGCTGGCGTTGGATGTAACGGAAGAAGAGCTTGTAAAGCGTTTGGTAAAACGCGGCGAAACCAGTGGCAGGTCCGATGATACTAACGAACAGGTTATAAGAACACGTATTCATGAATACAATAAAAAAACATCTGCCGTTGCGGATCATTACAAAAAAGTAAACAAAGTAATACTTATAAAAGGGGAGGGAAGCGTGGATAATATCTTTAAGAGCCTTACAAAAGAGATTGATTCCCGAATGAAAAAAAATTAATAATCTTATTTTTTTACGATTCTAAATTTTTTTATATGAGTAACCTCAAAGAAGCTTTTCTAAAAACAGATTTAGTAGCCAGGCTAAAAAGGTTAAAGGGAGATGAAAAAGGGAAATGGGGTATAATGACCGCCCAGCAAATGGTAGAACATTTTGCGGATGCTATAAAAACGGCTAATGGCAAATTAGTATTGCCCCTTTTAAACAAAGGTGAACGACTACAAAAATTAAGAGACTTTTTAAAAAGTGATGAGCCATTTAAAGAAAACATTGATAATCCACTCATTCCAAAAGATGGCTTCAAACTACGCAAACCTAATATAGAGGCTGCTATCAGCAGAGTTCAAAAAGAGCTTGATTATTTCTTTGAAATTTTTGAAAAACATCCGGAAATAAAAACAGTTAACCCGTTTTTCGGCGAACTTGATTTTAGGATGAATGTACAGTTGTTACATAAGCATGCTATTCATCATTTGAGACAATTTAGCCTGATTTAGATTTTATTTTTCCATTTTATAGCTGATATGTTTTTACTTTTAAAAACCATAGCTTCAGTATAGGTATTTTTGAGAAATAAATCGTAATGCTATGAATAAATTAGGTAATTACATTACTGGCAATTGGATTGAGGGAGATGGGGAAGGCCAGAACCTATACAATGCAGTGAATGGTAAGTTTATTGCATCGGCCTCTACCAAAGGATTAGACTTTGCATCCATATTGCAATATGGCAGAACAACCGGCACTACAGCTCTCAGTAAAATGACTTTTCATGAAAGAGGAAGAATGCTGAAAGCTTTAGCACTTCATCTTCTTGAGCAAAAAGAAAAATTTTATATGCTTAGTTATAAAACGGGGGCAACAAGGGCAGATAGCTGGGTTGATATTGAAGGTGGCATTGGCAATCTTTTTTCTAACGCTTCGCTTAGACGAAAATTACCCGATGAAATTTTCGCACTGGATGGTGATAATATTGGGTTGAGTAAAGGCGGCACTTTTGCTGCTCAACATATTTTACTTCCTAAAGAAGGCGTAGCTATTCATATTAATGCATTCAATTTCCCGGTTTGGGGAATGCTGGAAAAAATAGCCGTAAACCTATTGGGTGGTGTAGCTGCAGTTGTTAAGCCCGCATCAATCACCTGCTATCTAACGGAGATGGTTGTACGTGAAATTATTACCTCAAAAATTTTGCCCGAAGGGGCTTTGCAATTAATATGCGGAAGTGCCGGCGACATATTAGATCACGTTACTTCGCAGGATGTAATCACTTTTACAGGATCTGCATCAACAGGTTTACAATTAAAAAGTAACCCAAATATTCTCAGAGAAAATGTACCATTTAACCTCGAAGCAGATTCTTTAAATTGTATTGTGCTTGGCAATGATGTAACGACAGGAATGCCAGAATGGGATATTTTTATTAAAGAAATAAGAAAGGAGATGACTGCAAAGGCAGGCCAAAAGTGTACTGCCATCAGGAGAATTTTTGTTCCGGAAAACAAAATGGAGGATGTATGGAAAGCCGTTAGTAAGTCTTTGGCGCAAACAACTATTGGAAATCCAGAGAATGAAAACGTAAGAATGGGTGCACTTGCAGGTAAATCTCAAAGAGAAGAAGTAAAAGAGCAAGTGCAAAAATTATTAGCTTCTTCACAAATTATTTATGGCAGCCTTGATAGTGTTGAGTTAATTGATGCTGATATCAACAAAGGTTCATTTATCAGTCCTTTATTATTAATAAATGAAAAACCTTTTACATCAGACGAGCCGCATAATATAGAAGCTTTTGGCCCCGTAAGCACCATCATGCCTTATAATAATATTGAGGAAGCAATTGCTTTGGCAAAAAAAGGTAAAGGCTCTTTATGTAGTTCTGTAGTTACTTCAAATGAAAAGTTTGCAAAAGCTTATGTAATGGGTGCAGGAACTTTTCATGGAAGAATATTAATACTTAATAAAGAAAATGCAAAAGAAAGTACAGGTCATGGATCGCCGCTGCCAATGCTTATTCATGGAGGGCCGGGGCGGGCTGGTGGCGGCGAAGAAATGGGTGGCTTGCGTGGTATAAAACATTATATGCAACGGGTAGCTGTACAAGGTTCACCAAAAATGCTTACTTCAATAACAAATGTTTATCAGCCAAATACAAAAGGAAATCATGATACGGTTCATCCTTTTAAAAAATATTTTGAAGAACTTGAAATAGGAGACCAACTAATAACCGATAAAAGAAAAATTACATCTGAAGACATTGATAAGTTTGCTGACTTAAGTGGAGATCATTTTTATGCGCATATAAAAACAACCGATTTTAATGATACGATGTTTGAGCAGCAGGTAGCTCACGGTTATTTTATTATGAGTGCTGCTGCTGGTTTATTTGTTGATAATTTTGAAAAGAACCCGGTATTACTTAATTATGGAATTGATCAATTGCGTTTTACAAAACCCATTTATGCCGGTAACGAAATTTTTGTGCGGTTTACATGTAAAGAAAAAATTCAGCAAGAACTTAAAGACATTAATCCTGATATACCTTTTATAAAAGGAAGTGATATACCAAAAGGAATTGTGAAATGGTATGTGGAAATATTAGATGAAACGGATGAACCGATTATTGGTATAGCAACGATATTAACTATGGTAAGAAGAAAAAATTAGTGGCTGCTTTTTTTCGTCATATAAGAGTTTGAAATTAGAAATAATAATCAAAATTTAAAAATGATTATAACTTCGCGCCTTACTTAAGCCGATAAATTAATTTAAGATATGCCAGATAACGGGTACGTAAAATCTCACACTGAACACGGAATTACAACCATCGAATTTTTTCATCCTCAAAGCAACTCTCTTCCGGCAAAAATTCTTGATGAATTAGCACAGGAAATTCATTATGCGGGTACGCACGATACAAAAGTATTAGTACTTCGCAGTGCCGGAGACGGGCCATTTTGTGCCGGAGCCAGCTTTGATGAATTAATTGCAATTCAAAACGAAAAAGATGGATTACTTTTCTTTGAGGGATTTGCCAAAGTAATTAATGCAATGCGAAAATGCAGTAAACTTATTATCGGCCGAATTCATGGCAAATCAGTTGGTGGCGCTGTAGGACTTGTTGCCGCATGCGACTATGCAATTGCTGTAAAGGATGCAGACGTAAAACTAAGTGAACTCTCTTTAGGAATTGGACCTTTCGTAGTAGGGCCTGTAATTCAGAGAAAAATTGGAATTTCGGCTTTTAGCCAGCTCGCAATTGATGCCACGCTTTGGAGAAATTCTGACTGGGCAAAGAAAAAGGGACTGTTTGCCGAAGTTCATGAATCTATTCAAAACATGGATGAATCAATAGAAAGACTTTCCAATGCACTTGCCCATTCAAATCCTGAAGCTATGAGAGAAATGAAAAAAATATTCTGGAAAGGCAATGAAGATTGGGATACTCTTTTACATGAAAGAGCTGCGATTAGTGGTAAATTAGTATTAAGCGACTTTACCAAAAATGCCATCGCTAAACTCAGGGTTAAACGAAAATAGTGTGTTTGCTGCTCTGATAATTTTTTACAAATCGTCGTATTCATAGAGCGGATCTATATGTGTGCCCGCCTCCATTTCAAAAACCGGGTTTATCAATCCATCTTTTAAACCATATACCCATCCATGCAAATGAGGGCGCTTTTCGTTTAACCATGCCCGTTGTATAATAGATGTTTTTGCAAGATGCATTACCTGTTCCTTTACATTAAGCTCCACAAGTCTGTCTGTACGAAGTTCTTCATCAGTAATTGCGGTTAGCTCTTCACGATGCAACCGGTAAACATCTTTAATATTTCGCAGCCACATGTTAAGCACATATTTATAATCATGATTCGTCATAGCTGCCTTAATACCACCGCACCCATAATGCCCGCAAACAATTACGTGTTTCACATTTAAGTGATTAACCGCAAAGTCAAGAACGCTCAACAGATTCACGTCCGTATGAACAACCATGTTGGCAATATTGCGATGAACAAATATTTCGCCTGGTTGGGTGCCGGTAATTTTATCGGCCGGAACCCTGCTATCGCTGCAACCGATCCACAAAAACTCGGGAGTTTGCAAAGAAGATAATCTTTTAAAAAAATCACGATCATTATCAATTTGATTCTGAGCCCATATTTTATTATCTGAAAGTAGTTTTTTGTATGAATTCATAAATTAAATTTAGCAGCTACACTTCCATTATTTGTGATTATTATTTCGTCAATTACATATTCAGCCCGCCACATGCACTTATTACCTGGCCAGTAACGTAAGAACTCAAATCGCTTGCAAGAAAGAGCGTAACATTAGCTATCTCCTCTGCGCTACCAAATCTTCCCAAAGGAATTTTATCAAGAAAAGATTTGGCTGCCTCGCCTTCCTTTAAATAATGGGTCATATCGGTTTCAATAAAGCCCGGGGCAATCGCATTGCATCTCACATTTCTGCTGCCTAATTCTGCAGCAATAGATTTTGTAAATCCAATTATACCTGCTTTGCTTGCCGCATAACTGCTCTGGCCTGCATTTCCACGCATACCTACTATCGAACTCATATTTATAATACTACCCTTCCTGGATTTCATCATTGGGCGTATTACCTGTTTCGTCATATTGAAAACACTTTTAAGATTTGTGGTCATAACTTCATCCCATTGTTCCGGCGTCATTCGAAGTAACAAGTTATCTTTTGAGATTCCTGCATTGTTAACACAAACATCGACTGAACCAAAAGTTTTCACAACGTCACTTACCATCGCCTCACATTCTTCATAACTGCCCGCATTGCTTTTATACGCTTTAGCGTTTACCCCAAACGTTTTAAGTTTTTCTTCGAGCAGTTTTGCCTTTTCATCACTGCTTACGTATGTAAAGGCAATGTGAGCGCCATTTTCAGCAAGTTTCAGCACAATACTTTCGCCGATGCCGCGGCTACCACCAGTTACAATAGCAACTCTATTTTCAAGTAATTTCATAATTAAACCTATTATCTTTTTTACTTATTTTTTGTCAAATTAAATTCATTAATCCCGCATTAACCATTGCGAGTATTTCTTCAATTAAATTTCTTTCGTTACTCAACCGTGGTATTTTATGTTGACCACCAAGTTTTCCTTGTTGTTTAAGCCATTCACGGAAAGTTCCCTTTTCTAAAACCTGAACAAGAGGTATTCTCAATGCAATATTTTTATAACGCTTTGCTTCATAATCGCTGTTCACGGATTTTAATGCATCATCAAGAGCTGTAATAAACTCATCCATATTATCGGGTAGCTTATCAAATTCTATTAGCCATTGATGTGCGCCATTTTCCTGCTCACTAAAAAAAACCGGTGCGGCAGTATAATCGCTTACAATTGCATTTGTTTTTGCTGATGCTACTGCTATTGCTTTGTCGGCATTATCTACTATAACTTCTTCACCAAATGCATTCATGTAATGTTTTAATCTACCGGTAACTTTTATTTTAAAAGGGCGAACAGAAGTAAACTGTATTGTGTCGCCCACAAGATACCGCCAAAGACCACCATTGGTGCTAATTATGAGAGCATAATTTTTATGAAGTTTAACCTGGTCGAGTCCAAATGTTTTTGCCTCTGGTTTTCCATACTCTTCTACCGGCATAAATTCATAAAATATTCCATGATCTGCAAAGAGCAACATTCCATCGGCGTCGGGCATATCCTGCGCAGCAAAAAAACCTTCGCTTGCATTATAAATTTCCAGGTAATTAATTGGCGTTCCTATAAGCTTTTGCAATTGCTCACGATAAGGGGTAAACGAAACTCCTCCGTGGATGTAGAGTTCAAGATTAGGCCAAACTTCTTTCAAAGTTTTTTTTCCTGAAATTTCTAATATGCGCTTAATTAATACAATGGTCCAGGTAGGAACGCCTGCCAGTGAAGTTACATTTTCATTAATTGTATTGCGGGCAAGTTGTTCAATTTTACTTTCCCATTCATCGAGTAATGCAATACTTAAGTCCGGAGTTCTTATCCAGTGGCCCCAGAAAGGCGTGTTTTGCATTAAGACTGCACTGAGGTCACCATATTGTATTTCTTCATTTACCGTATTTACCTGGTGGCTTCCACCTACTACCAGGCTTTTGCCGGTAAGCAAATCGCTATCAGGAAAATTTTTATAATAATTAGTAAGCACATCTTTTGAACCCTTAAAATGCGTTTCCTTTAGCGTTTCTTCACTAATGGGAATGAACTTGCTTTTTGAAGATGTGGTACCACTGCTTTTAGCAAACCAATTAATAGGTGTATTCCACAAAACATTTTCTTCCCCATTCATCATTCGTAATATGTAAGGCTTTATGTCCTCGTATTCATGGATGGATACACGCTTTTTAAAATCTTTAATTGTAAAAAGTTTTGAAAAGGAATATTTACGTCCAAACTCAGTGTATTGTGCCTGAGTTACGAGATGTTGTAAAACATTGCGCTGAGCTGCCACCGGGTAACTGATCCAGTTTTGTACCCGCCAAAGGCGAAGTCTTGCTAAACGTGATATGACTGGGCTCAACAATTTCATTTAAAAAAACTTTCCTGGTTATATTATAAAGATAAAGTATTGGATGATTTATGTAATGATTTGTATTCAATCCAAAAGCACTCGTAACAATAATCTAAAACTAATTTACTAATTATTTTATAGCGTCTGTATGCAGATAGTCTTTTCTTTTTAACTCAAAATTTCTTCCCAGGTAAAGACGACGTACTTGTTCGTCTTTTGCAAGTTCTTCGGCCGTACCGTGCTTATATATTTTACCTTCAATAAGCAAATAGGCTCTGTCGCAAATGGATAAGGTTTCGTTTACGTTATGGTCAGTAATAAGTATTCCGATGTTTTTATATTTCAGCCTGGTAACTATGGATTGTATGTCTTCAACTGCAATAGGATCTATTCCTGCAAAAGGTTCATCCAGCAAAATGAATTTTGGATCAACGGCCAATGCACGTGCTATTTCTGTACGTCTTCTTTCGCCACCGCTTAATACATCTCCGTTACTTTTACGAACATGAGAAAGATTAAATTCTTCAATTAAAGTCTCTAGTTTTTCTTTTTGCTCTGCCCTTGAGAGTTTCGTCATTTCCAGAACAGCCGCAATATTATCCTGTACAGTAAGTTTTCTGAATACGCTGGCTTCCTGCGGCAAGTATCCCAATCCCATTTTTGCCCTTTTATACATCGGAAGTTTCGTTATGTTAATTTCGTTGAGAAATACATCTCCATCGTCTGGTTTAACTAACCCAACCACCTGGTAAAAAGAAGTGGTTTTGCCAGCTCCGTTAGGTCCAAGTAACCCGACAATTTCTCCCTGGCCAACCTGGAAAGAAACCTTGTTGGTAACCGTTCTTTTACCGTAATTTTTAGTCAGGTCTTTAGCGTAAATCGTCTGGTTCAAAACAAAGTATTTAAACAAAAATAAGCGAATGAATATTAATATTATGCTAACGTATGTTCTTCCCGCACTTATTAGTATTGATTGAATTATTTTATCGTTAAATCGTAAGAAGCTATTTTTTCAAATAAACATAGATTTATTGACTTTTTGACTATTGACTTTTTGAGTTTATGTTTGCATCTATTTTGTAAAAATGAAAGTTACTGATCATATAAAAGAGGCCAAGGGTACAGCAGTCTCATTTGAAATATTACCACCTCTGAAGGGTAAAACTATAGAGTCCATTTATAATCATCTCGATCCTCTAATGGAATTCCATCCTGCATTTATAAATGTTACCTACCACCGCAGCGAACAGGTTTTTAAAAAGAAAGCCGATGGTACGTTTGAAAAAATTGAGGTGCGTAAAAGACCCGGTACTGTTGGTATTTGCGCCGCGATAATGAACCATTATAAAATTGACGCAGTACCACATTTAATATGCGGCGGTTTCAATTTGCAGGAAACTGAAAACGCCTTAATCGATCTTGCATTTCTCGGCATTGATAATGTGTTGGTACTTCGTGGTGATGCTGCAAAAAATGAAACAATCTTTGAGCCCGAAAAACACGGGCATGCTTATGCGTTAGATCTGTTAAAACAAGCGGTTAATCTCAACAACGGAATATACCTTGAGGAAGACATAAGGGATGGTTACAAAACAAAATTTTGTATCGGCGTTGCAGGTTATCCTGAAAAACATTTTGAAGCTCCAAATATGGAAAGTGATTTAAAATACCTGAAATTAAAGGTTAGCGCAGGTGCAGACTATATCACTACGCAAATGTTTTTTGACAATAAAAAATATTTTGAATTTGTAAAAAAATGTAGAGAAGCTGGTATAGAAATACCCATAATACCAGGCCTTAAACCTATAACTTCTAAAAAACAGCTTTCTGTTTTACCACGTACTTTTCATGTAGATATTCCTACGGAACTCAGCAATGAAATTCTTAAATGTAAAACAGATGCTGATGTAGAAATTGTAGGAACCGAGTGGCTATTGGAACAATCCAAAGAATTGAAAAAAATTGGTGTGCCTGTTTTACATTATTATACCTTAGGCAAACCTCATGTTATTGCCAATGTAGTAAGAGAACTCGTGTAGTCGTATTTAAAATTCTTTTAAAAACAGAGGCCACTTGCAAATATTACAAGTGGCTTTTATCTGCCTTTTGCTCAAAGTATCTTTATAAATAATCTTATTATTGCTATCGCTAATTTTTATTTTTGCGAAACCAAATCTTCCAATTTATTATGAAGAGTAATCTATCATTTAATTGACTGGAAAACTTTTTCATTGACCACCATGGGGTATTTTTTCTTTAATTCCTCAACCCATTTCTTTTCAAGCAAATTCTGATAATCATTAATAACTAACCCACGTGCATCTGTAAAACTGCGTTGCTGATCGCCGGG
>Ga0208717_1000552_pt1 | contig 12392 bp, 10 predicted proteins | sample NGESurF53shallow_FD_184489 | JGI IMG/M metagenome (GOLD analysis project Ga0208717, IMG submission 184489) | Arctic peat soil microbial communities from Barrow, Alaska - NGEE Surface sample F53-3 shallow (SPAdes) | ecosystem: Environmental > Terrestrial > Soil > Wetlands > Peat ... | reverse complement strand
TCCTAGGAAGCGGAGTTTCCGGGGAATCTCGGACCCGGCCGGCCCGGCGGACTGCGAGTGTCGGCCGGCGGTGATAGAGCTGACTCGGAAGGAGCCGTGATGCCCGAGTCAGCTGTGATCATCGAAGCGTGCGCCGAGTGCCAGCAAGATCTGGAGCACTGCCACGGGACCGCGATCCTGCACGTCGACGGCGCTGCGGACTGCTCGGACGACCCGGACTGCCGGCTGAGCGCCGAGCTGCACCTGTTCGTGATGTCCTGCGCCGAACTGGACCGCTGCTGCGACGGCGCCGGTGCGGCCCCGGAACTGGCCGCGGAGCAGGCCGCCGCGTCCTGACCACCCGGGGCGCTGCCCGCGGCTTGCGGGCCGGTGCGGGCATGCTTGCGCGTTCTCGCCGATGCCTCCCGTATTAGGCTGGTCATCACCACTCTGCACGCGTTTGCATACAGTGAGGGTTATTCAGAACCGCGGAGAGGGGCACGATGGCGGCGGATGACCCATCCGGCCGGGGTGATCCCGGCGCGGCGGGCGGCAGCCCCGCCCCGGCGACACTCGGGTTCGACACCTCCGTGGCGCATCCTGCGCGGATCTGGGACTACTTCCTCGGCGGCAAGGACAACACCATGTGCAATGCACGGCCAGCCCGCGCATGCTGCACGCCCACCGGCTCGGGCATTGAGGTGGCCGACTACACGGGCGCAGTGGGGCGCAAGTCTTAATCCCGGCCAGAGCCGGGTTACGGGACGGCGGAGGCCTGGGGGGTGGGAGCCGCGGTGTGGTGGCCCTGGAACAGGATCGACGAGATCTGGGTCAGCTTGTTACTGCCGTACTTGAACCCTGCGTCCCCGACGCCGCCGAACCCCCCCAGGTTGTACATGATCGCCATGGTGTATTCCTGGGCCGTCCCGGCGAAGCCGACGGTGTTGGTGATCCAGATGTTGCCGTCCTGCTCCCAGCCGTCCTTGTTGCCCGGGTGGTTCTCCGGGCCGGCGCCCCACACGCCCCACTGCTGGTCGAGCGCGGCGACGTGCTGGAGCCGGTAGACCAGGTAGTTGCGGACGCTGGCCGGGGTGTCCTTGAGCACGTAATTGATCAGGTTGTCCAGGTCCTGGGGCGTGCAGTACATGAAGCCCCAGTTGGGCACCGACGAGGTGAACCGCGCGCTGGTCATGCCGAACTTCTGGATCCGGTTGAGGAAGCTGCCGTCCTCGTACTTGTCCCACAGGTAGTTGGCGTCGTCGTCGTTGCTGGTGTACAGCGCCTGGAACATGGCCTGCCGGTCGGCGCTGCTCAGCGTGATGCTGCCCGCGTTCTGGCGCAGCAGGATGTCCGTCGTCATGGCCAGCTTCATCGTGGACGCGGCCGGGTACGTGTCGTCAGCGTCGGCGTTCTGCCAGGTCGCCCCGTTCGCCCGGTCGGTGATCACGATCCCGATGGACCCGGGCAGGTGCCGCATGTAGCCCCGGATCTTCTTGATCCGGTTCCGCATCTCGCAGGGGAAGCCGGGCGCGTTCCGGGCACAGACCTTGGGGGTGGGCGTCGGGCTCGGGCTGGGCGACGGTGTCGCCTGCCCGGATGTGCTGCCCGAGGGCAATGCCGCCGAATGCTGGCTGGCGGGCGTGAACATGCTGCAGCCCGACACGACCAGAATCACGAAAAGTGAGCATGAGATTACGGGGAGCCACGCGCGGCGACGCGTCCGGGCAGCCGACGAATGCATGCCCGACAGAATACGAGCGACCGGGCGGTGGAACGTGAATCCGTGCCCCCTCCGGCGTGCCTGTTGCGAATTCTTGACGCGGCGCTGCCCGCTCAGGCCTCGTGCTCCTGCTCGTCGCCGGCCCATTCGGTGTGGAATGTGCCGGGCTTGTCCACCCGGTGGTAGGTGTGCGCGCCGAAGTTGTCCCGCAGGGCCTGGATGAGCGCGGCGGGCAGCCGGTCCCGGCGCAGGCCGTCGTAATAGGCCAGCGACGAGGAGAACGCCGGGGACGGGATGCCGGCCGTCGCCGCCTGGGCCACCACCCGGCGCCAGCTGTCCACCCCGTCCCGCACGGCCGCGACGAAGTACGGCGCGACCAGCAGGCTGGGCAGTTCCGCGTTCTCGTCGTACGCCTCCCGGATACGGTTCAGGAACCGGGCCCGGATGATGCAGCCGCCGCGCCAGATCGTCGCCATCATGCCCCGGTCGATGCCCCAGCCGTACTCCTCGCTGCCCGCACCGATGTGGTCGAAGCCCTGCGCGTAGGCGACCACCTTAGAGGCGTACAGCGCGCGGCGGACGTCCTCCACGAATGCGTCGCGATCGCTGACCTGCGGCGACACCGAGGAGCCGAACGCTTGCCGGGCTGCCGCGCGCTGGTCCGCGTGGCCGGACAGGGCCCGGGCGAACGTGGCCTCGGCGATGCCGGTGATCGGGATGCCCAGATCCAGCGCGTTCTGCACCGTCCACCGGCCGGTGCCCTTCTGCTCGGCCTGGTCGAGCACGACGTCCACGAACGGCTTCCCGGTCTCCGCGTCCGTGTGCGCCAGCACCTGCGCGGTGATCTGGATGAGGAACGAGTCCAGGTCTCCCTCGTTCCAGGTGCGGAAGATGTCCGCGATCTCGGCCGGCGTGGCCCCCAGGCCGGCCCGCAGCAGGTCGTAGGCCTCGGCGATGAGCTGCATGTCCGCGTACTCGATGCCGTTGTGCACCATCTTGACGAAGTGGCCGGCGCCGTCCGGGCCCACGTGCGTGCAGCACGGCGTGCCGTCCACCTGGGCCGCGATCGACTCGAACATCGGGCCGATCCGGGCGTAGGACTCTTCCGACCCGCCAGGCATGATGCTCGGGCCCAGCAGCGCCCCCTCCTCGCCGCCTGATACGCCGCAGCCGACGAAGTGCAGGCCGCGGTCGCGGAGCGCGGCCTCGCGGCGCCGGGTGTCCATGAAGTGCGCGTTGCCGCAGTCGATGACGATGTCACCGTCGTCCAGCAGCGGGACCAGCTCATTGATCACCGCGTCGGTGGCCTCGCCCGCCTTGACCATGATGATGATCGCCCGCGGCCGGCCGAGGCTGGCGACGAACTCCTCCATCGACTCAGCCGGCACGAAGGTGCCCTCGTCGCCGTGCTCCTTGACCAGGCTGTGGGTCCGCTCCGGCGAGCGGTTGTGCAACGCGACCACGTACCCGTGCCGGGCGAGGTTCCGGGCCAGGTTGCGGCCCATCACCGCCAGGCCGGTCACGCCGATGTCTGCGCTGCCCTGCTGAGTCATCCGTGGCTCCTCGGAAAGTCTCGTCGTCAGTTCGCGAGGGTAGCCCGTTACGCCCGGGCTCCAGGCCTGGCCCGGATTTTGGCTTGCGGGCCAGAGTGCGGCCAGGCCGCCCGTGGTCGACACTACCCACGGCAGGGTGCGCGGTCAGAAGCGTGATGGGGTACGGCGGTTCCCCGGCGTTCCCTGCCGGTGGCGCCGCCCCCGCTTCTGGCCGGTCCCGGTGCCTTCCCCGGCCCGGGACGGGAACCTGCCCGGCGTGACCCGCACAGGGACGTACAGATCTACGGCCAGACAACTAGACTGGCGGGCCCATTTTTCTGGTCATCCGGCGGCAAATTAAGCGCGCTGCGATTCGGGTGAACCGACGTATTCCGGGGACCTGATTAATTTCCTCCCCGTGCTGCTCGTGCGGCTGATAACGTCCGGCCGGAGTTACTGAACCACGGAAATACGGCCCGTATGTTCCGGCCTGATGTGTCTTTCCCGCGTCATATGAGAGGGGCGAAAAATGACCATTATGCTGACGGGCACCGGGGCCTGTGCCGGGGCGGCGGCCCGCAGGCTGGCCCGCCCCGTGCTGGCTGGCCCCGTGCTGGCCCGCCCCGTGCTGGCTGGCCCCGTGCTGGCTGGCCCCGTGCTGGCCGGCCCCGTGCTGGCCGGCGCGGTGGCGGCCGGCCTGATCCTCGGCTCCGCCCCGGCGCTGGCTGCGCCGGCGCCCGCGCTCGTGACCGTGCCGTGCCTGGTCACCGCGCTCACCGCCGACCTGGCCGCCGCGGCCAGCGGCGAGACCCTCCAGTTGACCCCGCTCTGCCGGTACGTCCTGACCACTGCCCTGCCGGTCATCACGGGGAACCTCACCATCCAGGGCAACGGGGCCACCGTCGAGCGGAGTTACGCGGCAGGCACCCCGGACTTCGCCATTCTCACGGTGCTGCGGTCGGGGGATGTGGACATCCAGCGCCTGAACTTCCGCAACGGCGACTCGGAGTACGGCGGCGCGATCGACAGCGGCGGCGTCCCCGCCGAGGAGGCCACCAGTACCGTCACGGTGACCGGCGGCACATTCACTGGAAATACCGCGGAATACGGCGGCGCCATCTTCGACAATCCGGGCACCACGCTGACCGTGCGGGGCGCTACCTTCACCGGCAACTCGGCCGGTGCCGGTGGCGGCATCTATAACAGCCTCGACATCGATCCGGCCGGCGGGGACGTCACGGTTCTGGAAGTGACCGGCTCCACCTTCACCGGAAATAAGGGTGGTGGCGTCGACAATGCGGGAAGTGCGACTGTCACCAGGGACACCTTCACCCGGAACACCTCGGGCATATACAACGAAACAGGCGGGCGCATAGCCGTGGGCGACTCCGACTTCAGCAAGAACAGCCGAAGCGGTCTCCTTAACGAGGGTATCAGCTCCGTTACTGGCAGTAATTTCACCGGGAACAGCACGCCTTACCTTGGCGGAGGCATCGACAACACCAGTGAGGGACCCACTGAACTCACCGTGACCGGGACCTCCTTCACGGAAAACAGCGCCGGGGAAGGCGGCGGCGGTATCTACAACTACGATGCTGCGCAGGTGACCCGGGATACCTTCACGGGCAATACCGCCCCGGTCGGCGGCGGGATGGACAACGAATGGTATGCGGTAGTGGCCAATTCCACCTTCCGCGGGAACCGGGCCAGCTCCGACGGGGGCGGCCTCTACAACGACTGCCAGGCGACCGTGTCGGGCGGCACGTTCGCGCAGAACCGGGCCCGTTCGGACGGCGGTGGTATCGACAGCGCCGATCTCTACCCGTCCGGCTGCTTCCACCCGTCGCTGGCCCTCACGGGCAGCCGGGTCCGGGGCAACGTGGCCGGGGCCGACGGGGGCGGCCTGTACGCGGCGCAATTCGCCGGTGCCCCGCTTGAAGAGTCGGTGACGGTCACCGGCAGCCAGGTCATCGCCAACCTCGCCGGCGGGGCCGGCGGCGGGATCTACAACTTCGGCGGCAGCCCCGTCTCGCTGACCTCCGCCGTAGTGGCAGGCAACCTGCCCGGCAACTGCGCCCCGGCGAACTCGGTACCGGGCTGCACCGGCTGAGCCGGGCGCCCCGGCCCGGCCGGCCAGCGCGGCCGGCGTGGCAGGCTAGCGTGACAGGCGTGTCAATTCGTGAGCAACGTCCGGCGCCGTCCCTGATCCCGGTGTTCCGGGCTGATCCCCCGCAGGGCCGGGTGTTCACCACCACCCGGCAGGTGTGCAGCACCGACGTGCTCCCCGCAGGCCGGCTCAGGCTCGATGCGCTCGCGCGATACCTCCAGGAGGCCGCCGAAGACGATGTCGGCGACGCAGGCTGGGACGGCTCGTACTTCTGGCTGCTGCGCCGCGTGGCCCTGGCCATCCGCGGATATCCCGCGCACCGGGAGCGAATTTCGTTGCGGACGTATTGCTCAGCCACGGGCCCGCGGTGGGCCGAGCGCACCACCGTCGTGAGCGGGGCGGGCGGGGACCTTATCCAGTCCACCGCGATCTGGGTCGCGGTCTCGGCGGCCGACGGGCGGCCGGTCCCGCTGGGCGAGTCGTTCCAGCGGGTCTACGGGCCCTCGACGGAGGGCCGGCAGGTCTCGGCGCGGCTCTCCCATCCGGGGCCGCCTGAGTCGGCGGCGGGCCGGGCGTGGCCGCTGCGCGCCGCGGACTTCGACACCGCGGGCCACGTCAACAACAGCATCCACTGGGCCGCCGTGGAAGACGAGCTGGCCCGGCTGGACTGGCTGGCCGGCCAGGCCGAGCTGGAATACCAGCGGCCCATCCTGCCCGGCGCCGAGCCGGAGCTGGTGACCAGCCAGGAGCCCGCGGAACTGCGGGTCTGGCTGCGGGAGGGCCCGCAGCGGCTGGCCTCCGCCTGGCTCACCGCCGCGGGCCCGCGCTGACCGCCGGAGCGGTGCCGGGCCGGTCAGCGCGGACATCGCCAGTGATCGCTCACACGCGCTGGAACTCCAGAATCCGCCAGGGCAGGACCGCGGCCAGCGGGGTGTCCCGGACGAGCTGGTAGCCCTCCGGGCGCAGCATGGCCTCGTGCTCGGCACGGGTACGCTCCCGCCCGCCCAGCGCCATCATCATGATCAGGTCCAGGAGGTGGGCCAGGGACGGCTCGGGCCCGTCGGGGAGCACGTAGTCGATCACCAGGAGTCCGCCGCCGGGCCGGCTCGCCCGGTGGCAGTTGCGGACGATCATGCGCGCGCTCTCGTCGTCCCAGTTGTGCAGGACCTGGCTCAGCACATACAGGTCGCCGCCGGGCGGGACCTCGCGCAGGAAGTCCCCGGCCACGAGCTCCACCCGGTCACCCACACCCGCCCCGGCCAGGTACCCGGGGGCGCCGGCCAGCGCCTCGGCGCGGTCCAGCAGCACCCCGCGGGCGGACGGGAGGGCCCGGAGCAGGTAGGCCAGCACCGTCCCCTGGCTGCCGCCGACGTCGACGATGCGCCCGGAGGCCAGCGGCCGGAACCCGGTGTCGGCCAGCTGGCCCACCATGATCCCGGTGACCAGGGCCATGGCCCGGGCGAACCAGGCCGCCTCCGCCGGGTGCTGGCCGTAGTACTCGTAGATCCCGCCAGGCCGGGCCGGGTTCACCGGGTCGGAGCTGCGGACGATCTCCTCCAGCCGTCCGGCGCTCTGCCAGTGAGGCGGGCCCAGGAACCCGATCGCCACGCCCCGCGCGGTGCCCTCGGCGTCGGTGCGCAGCAGGTCGCCGGCGGGGGCCAGCGCGTACCGGCCCGCGTCGTCCTTGCGGACCAGTCCGTAGACGGCCGCCGCGGACAGCAGCCGGGCCAGGGCGTCGGGAGCGGCGCCCGCCCGGGATGCGAGCTCGTCGGCCGTGAGCGGGCCGCTGGCCAGCTCGTCCGCGACCGCTAACCGGGCCAGCACCGTTACGACCTGCGCGGTCATCATGCCTTCGAGCAGCCGGCCGAGCGGGGCACCGCTCTCGCCGAGCATCGCAGCGTACAGCGACATCTCCCCGGGCAGCGGAGCCGCAGGAGAAGCGGGCGCGCGGGCGGCGGGCGCGGGGCCGGTGCTGCCGGCCGCGGTGCTGCCGGCCGCGGTGGTGCCGGTCCCGGTGCCGGTGCTGTCCGGCGCGGCGTTCTCGGGCACGATGGGACTCTCCTCTGCGGGCGGGACGGAAAGGCGCGCGGAATAGGCCGGGAATGGTGCTCCGTGGCCCAGTCCACACGCCCCGGCGGTCCTTGTAAATGGCCCGGCCGGCCTGGGACGCGGCATGTCCCTGCGGCGGACGCCGCGCCGCGCCGGGTGGCCTGCGGCGTTGGTTTCCGGGTCCGGCAGGTATGCCGGGATTTGGCCTGCGCTTTACACTGGAAAGCAGCGGCCTGATGGTGCCGGCGGCGTGGCGGCAGAGCAGCGCAGCTGGCTCGGTGGGTCGGGAGGCGGAACAATGACGTCCGGCATCAGCCTGGTCGGAGCGGGGGCGGGCGCCGCATCCGCGTCGAACGCCTTCACCGTGACCGACGCAATCGTGATCTTCGTGGTGGCCGTCGTCCTGCTGACGCTCGGCGTGGCCCTGGCGGGCCGGCGAACCCGGCTGCTGGTCACCCGGCCCCGGCTGCGGACCGCGCACAGCCGGCGGATCCGCCGGGCCGCCCTCGAAGACGTCGAGGAGATCGAGCGCGACGCACGGCTGTACCGTCCCGGCCGGGACGTTCCCCGCCGTGAGGAAGAAAACGACGACCTCTAGGGGCTGGGCATCGCCAGCCCAGATCGCTGGCGAGGGGAGGCGCGCCGCAGGCGTGTCCTCGCCGAGCCGGCGAATCGCGGGGGTTCCAGGGGGTCGTCCTCCAGGGCAATACGGCGAGGGGAGGCGCGCCGCAGGCGTGTCCTCGCCGAGCCGGCGATTCACCCGGCAGCTGCGGCACATGGCGTGCCTGCGGAGGCGGGCCCGTCGGGGGTCCGGGGGCTCGGGCCCCCGGGTTAGCTCTGCCGGTTCGGCACCCGGCGCCACATCAGCCAGCCGAGTGCGGCCAGCACCGCCAGGCTGCCGGCCACGATGCCCGCGACGGCGCCGCCAGACAGGCCCCCCGGCGGCGCGACGCTGGGCGACCCGAGGTCGGGAGTGGGCTGCGCCGACGGGGCCGCGTTGGCCGGGAACGCGACGACCCGGTCCGCAGTAGGGGCCAGCAGCAGGCCCGCTCCCACGCTCGGGGTGGGGAAATGATTCGCCGGGGTGCCGATGCCGACCCGCTGCCGCACGTGCCCGCTCCGCGGATCAAGGCCGTACAGGGTCCCGGCCTGGCTGATCGTCCAGACCAGCCCCCCGGCCACGATCGGGGGCCCGCCGCCGGTGTGGGAACTCCACAGCAGCCGCAGGCTAGGCGGGGACGCCGTCGCGCGGACCGCCACGATCCCGCTGACACAGGGCAGGTACACGGTGCTGCCGGTCACCGCCGCGCCCCCGTCGATGTTCGCGCCGCACACGGGCGCCGTCGAGGCCAGCTGGCCGCCGATCCCGCCGAGGTGCGCGCCGTTCAGCAGGTAGGCGATCCCGGCCTTCCCGGCGATCAGCACCTGGCCGCCGGGCAGCAGCGCCGGCTCGGCGGACATGTCCAGGTCCCGGGAGTTGTCCGAGGCCCAGCTGTCCGGGGCGAAGTACTGCAGCAGCCGCATCGAGGAGGACAGGTCGAGCACGGAATCGCTGTCGTCGTAGCCGCGCGAGGCCTTGTACACCGACCCGTTGCCGACGGTGACCATGATGTGACCACTCGCGTCCACCGCCGGGGCGGCGCCGCCCATCCAGACCGCCCCCTGCGACTCGCCGGGCTTGCCGTCCACGGTGAAGATCGAGGGTGCGCCGCCGCTCTCGGGGACCGACACCACCCGCCCCCGGTAGGTGGAGCAGTCCCCGTCGTTGCCGCCGAAGCCGAACACCACCCGGCCGCCGGCCAGGGTCAGCCCGGTGCGCTGGAGCAGTGCCGCGGTGTCCGCCCCGGCCGGGTCCACGTCCCGGGTCATCTCGACCCGGCCGGTCGCCGTGCTCAGGCCCGTCAGCACGTGGGCCGGATGACCGCTGGCCACCTCGTCGGCCACCACGAAGATCTCGGCCCGGGCCGGGTCGATGACCGGAGTGCCGGTGATCCCGACCGTGGGGGAAATGTCGCCGCAGGGCAGCGACTTGGCCGGGACCGGGGTGGCCAGGTGCCGCGACCAGGCCACCTTCCCGGTGGCGGCGGACAGCGCGTAGACGGTGTCGTTTTCGGTGGCCAGGTAGACCCGGCCCGCCGAGACCAGCGGCTCACCGTAGAGCTCGCCGTCCAGCGCGGGCGAGGTCCAGGCCCGGGACGTGGTGTCCACCGCGCCCGCCGATGCGGCCTCGCCGCGGCCGGCCGGGTCGCCGTGGTACACGGTCCAGGTACCGGCGCCGGAGGACGGACCCGGGCTGGCGGCGGAGCTGGGGCTGGGGGAGGAGCTGGGGCTGGTCGTGGTGGCGGTAGCCACGCCGGCCGTTCCGCCCGCAGTCATCCAGAGCGCGGCGGTCAGGCCCGCGAGCCATCCGGCCGTCCGCACCGCCGGGCTGCTGCGCATCGTCACAGACTAGCCACGGGCCAGCGTGCTCAGCCGGGCCCGGCGGCACCTCCGTCCGTGTGGCAGCCGGAATTCGCGTCCGGGGGCACGTCAAGGGCCGGATTACGATCGAAGAACCCGAACGGCTTGAGCCAGAACGACACCGTGTCCACCGGCATGATCGGCCAGTCCTCGGGCCGGGTGATGTGGTGGATGCCGAACACGTACCAGAGCACGACGTCGGTGTTCTCGATCGGCCGGTTCTGCGCGGTCCAGACGGGCAGCCCGGTGTCCGCCGCGCTCTGGGTGGGGAAGTCGCCGCACGGCCATCGCTCGTCCGGGTGGTACGGGGTGACCCAGAGCGTGTGCCTGATAACCCCGGCGCGCCGCAGCACCGCCGACGACGGGTCCAGCAACGCCGGGAACGACCCGCCGGGCACCAGCTTGTACCCGGTCGGGGTGCCGAGTGAGTTCGAGGTGTCCGTGCTCACGACCTTCCAGCCGCGCTGGGTCGGCCAGTCGTAATCCTGCTGGCCCTCGGCTTCGGTGCGCAGCGGGGTCTGGCGCAGCAGCAGGCCGAGCCCGTACGGGTCGTCCGGGCCCGCGGCGGCCGGCTCCGACTCGACCGCGTACACCGTGTTCGCGGGGCCGTCCACGTCGAGGTCCAGCCGGGCCACGATGAAGTGCTGATGGAACGGCGCGTAGGTGCGGTTATCGACGAGCGTGCCGTACGGCGGCGGCTGGCCGGGCGGGAAGTTCGAGGTGACCATGATCCCGGTCGCGCGGACCTCGCACTCGATGTTGCCGTCCTGGTAGAAGCGCCAGTAGACGAGGTACTCGTAGTTCGCCACGGTGACGTGGAAAGACACCACCAGCCGCCGGGCCCGGCGGACCTCGGGGCCAAGCTCGTAGTCCACGTGCTTCCACAGCACGCCGTTGTCCTCTTCGTGGATGCAGATGGCGTGCGGGATGCGCTGCGGCTCGCCCGCGGAGTCGTGCACGACCGCGTCGAGGTAGGTGATCTCGCCGAGACAGTCGCAGCCGCGTTCGAGGGACGTGGTCATGAAGCCGAGTCCCCACTCGCCGATGTCGAACGCGGTCCGCCGGAAGTGGTCGGGGGTCGGATCCCGGTAGGGCACCACCATCTCCGCGAACGAGAGCCGGTGCGCGACCGGCCGCAGCTGCCCGGTGTCGCGGAACCCGACCGTGTGCAGGACCAGGCCTTCCCGGTAGTTGAAGCCGAGCCGCATCTCCCAGTTCTGCCAGCGCAGCAGGTGCCCGTCCAGGCGGAACGAGACGCCCTCCGGCTGGCTGATCTCCAGCGGCGCCACCTCACGCAGCGGCATCGGGATGAGCTTGGGCAGGTACTCGCCCATCACCTCGGGCAGCGTGGCGGCGTCTCCCCGGTCCTCGATCTCGAGCAGTGCCATCCGGTTGAGGTCCACGATCGGGTGCAACCCGCTGAGGTGGTGCGCGTAGGGATTACCCTGCTCGCTGCCGCGGAGCCAGACGTCCGCCCAGCCCAGCCGCAGGCCACGGTAGCGTGGCGGCACCAGGTCCGCGCCGAAGGCCCACAGGTCAGTAAGGATGCGTGAACGATCAGTGATGCCGCGCCGCGCGAGTACCGCCGCCAGCGCCGGGTCGCTGCGCAGCATCTCGTCGCACTCGTGCCACTCGTCCAGCGTGATGTTCGGCTGCTGCCCGGGAAGCGGCTCCCAGACCGAAACGGCGCCGGCGTCCAGCGACACCGCCGCGCGGTAGGCATGGCCATCGTCCCGGTTCCAGCACACAACCAGCGCCTCGCGGGCCGGTGCTTCCGGGGCCGGTGCTCCGGGGGCCGGCGCGCCTCCGCTGAAGCCGCCCAGGGCTTCCTTGGGCGGCTCGCGCAGTTCGACCGAGGCGATCCGCCACGCCGGCCCCACCCCGCGGTCGCGCCGCAGCACCGCGACGGCCTGCCGGAACTCGTCCTCGGTCAGCGGGTCGAGCGGGTGCCGCACCTGCCCGGGCTGCTCCTGGGTGCTCACCAATTGCCTCCACGGGTTTGCTCAGCCAGGCCGGCCCGGCCCCGTTACGTGATTACCCCCTGGGTTGCCTCTTGATCCAGTCTGAGGAGACCTCCTTCGGGCCGAGGACGGCCGGGCCGGTCGGGTTCGATCTGGACCTGACGCTGATCGACTCCCAGGCCGCGATCCTGGCCGCGTGGGCGGAGGTGGCCCGGGAGACCGGGGCCCGTATCGACCTGGACTCCGTCACCCGGCGGATGGGCATCAAGCTCGAGGACGAGGCGGCGTTCTGGTTCCCGGCCGGGAAGCGAAACGCCGCCGCCGACATCTACCGGCGCCACTACGTCCGGCTGGCCCCGGAACTGACCACCCCGCTGCCCGGGGCAGGTGAGGCCCTCGACGCCGTGCGGCAGGCAGGCGAGCGGGCCATCATCATCACCGCGAAACACCCGGTCTCGGTCGGGCCCAGCCTGATCGCCGCCGGGCTGGAACCTGACGACCTCTACACGCACGTGTACGGGCCCGAGAAGGCCGCCGTCCTGACCAAGGTCGGGGCGGCGGTCTATGTCGGTGATGCGCCGGCC